>FQKF010027337.1_pt1 | contig 64973 bp, 48 predicted proteins | sample 1504521 | NCBI WGS metagenome assembly FQKF01 (sample SAMEA4475357, study PRJEB15587) | soil metagenome | biome: Soil; feature: Field | place: India | collected 2015-03-11 | depth 0 m
GGCATAAGCTTGTTTGGTTACCCTTTCAAGGTCGTTTAAAGCACCTGTCGAGACTTTCCCAAATACTACATCTTCTGCTGCTCTACCTCCAAGAGTAGCACACATTTCGTCGAGTAGCTGTTCCGTTGTGGTAATTTGTCGTTCTTCGGGCAAATACCACGCTGCACCAAGTGCCCTACCACGGGGAATTATGGTTACTTTAACAAGAGGATTGGCATGTTCAAGCAACCAGCTAACTGTGGCATGTCCTGCTTCATGATACGCAATGGTTTTCTTTTCTAATTTCGATACAATTTTATTTCGTTTTTCAAGACCGCCAATAATACGGTCAATGGCATCTAAGAAATCTTGTTTTTCAACCTGACTCTTATTTTTACGGGCAGCAATTAATGCAGCTTCGTTACAAACATTGGCTATATCGGCACCCGAAAAACCAGGGGTTTGTTTTGCAAAAAATTCAACATCAATATCGTTGCCTAATTTAAGCGGTTTCATGTGTACTTTAAAAATTTCGAGTCGTTCTTTTAAGTCAGGTAATTCCACATGAATTTGTCTGTCAAAACGACCTGCACGCAATAATGCACGATCGAGAATATCGGCACGGTTTGTGGCAGCAAGTACTATAATTCCTGTATTTGGTGCAAATCCATCCATTTCAGTTAGCAGCTGATTTAGTGTGTTTTCGCGCTCATCGTTGGCTGCAAAACTTGGATTCTTACTCCTTGACCGACCAACTGCATCAATTTCGTCGATGAAAACAATACATGGCGCTTTTTGCTTGGCCTGCGCAAATAAGTCACGTACCCTCGATGCACCAACCCCTACAAACATTTCAACAAAATCGGACCCCGAAAGTGAAAAAAATGGTACATTGGCCTCCCCTGCAACTGCTTTGGCCAATAAGGTTTTACCAGTTCCCGGAGGCCCTACTAATAATGCACCTCTGGGAATTTTTCCACCTAATTCAGTATATTTTTGAGGATTTTTTAAGAAGTCGACGATTTCTTTTAATTCAATCTTCGCTTCTTCCAGTCCGGCAACATCCGAAAAATTAACTTTTACACTGGTGTCTTTGTCAAAAATTTTTGCCCTCGATTTTCCTACATTAAATATATTTGAACCTCCCGCACCACCACCTGAATTCGACATACGCCGGTAAAAGTAACTCCATATGGCAATTAATATCAAAATCGGTAATATGAAACTTAAGAAAATGTCAAGAAAATAGTTTTTCTCAACTTTGTATACAATGTTCACATAATCGCTGGGTGGAAAATCTTTCTGTACTCGATCAATTTCATCTTTAAAAGCAATTACGTCGCCAATTTGCAACTCAAATTGAGGCCCATTTTTAGGTACTTTGTTATAATTTTTACCTAATAGCTTCTGATATTTATCTAAACGATTAGGTTTTAAATAAACACGTGCTACTTCCTTGTTAATTACCTCAATTTTATCAATATCTTTAGCTTCCACCATTTGCCGAAGATCCTTCATGAATATTTCCTGAGGACCTTTACCAAATTGAAAGTATTGTAAGGCAATGAAAACCAAAAATATAAGTAAATATATCCAGTATGCATTAAATTTTGGTTTTGGACTTTGTCCCTGGTTGCTATCACTCATCGCTTTCTGGTTATTATTAGGTTTATATTGTATTAACTTTCTAAAGTGCTAATCTTAATCTAATTATTGTCAATTATTTCAATAACTCCATCAGACCAGAGTTCTTCTAATTTATAAAATTCACGATTCTCTCTCTGGAAAACATGCACCACTACTTCAAAAAAATCGAGTAAAATCCACTGGGCATTTTCACGACCTTCGATATGATGTGGTGATTTTTGCAATTGCAAAAATGCCTGCCGCTCAACATTCTCAGCTAATGCGTTCACCTGTGTGTTTGAGTCACCCTCGCATATAATAAAGTAGTCACATATAGAATGTTTTATTTTGCGTAAGTCAATTTTAACAATGTTTTTCCCTTTTTTCTCTTTCAGTGCTTCTATTATGGTATCAAGAAGCACTTTTACTTCAGATTCAACTCTAACGCTATTATTCATCTAATTTTTTCTGCAAATTTAAACAATTAAATTTAAATCATCTTTTATTATACGGTTCATTGTATTGACAATTGTTGTGCCAATTGTTAACAATTATTAATTGAACTGTAAAGTTGGCATAGTTTCATAACTGTTTAAAATTATTATCTGTATCATATATACAGAAAAAAGTTGCACAACTTTTGTTGATTTATTTGATATCGTAATAATTTTGTTCAACATATTATTTAAAAATTTGTTTAGTTATAAAAATTAGCAACTATGAATGCCAGAATCTTACAACTTGAATCAGAAATAGCATCGGTTTTAAAAACCATATATGATCCCGAGATACCTGTAAATATTTTTGATCTGGGGCTTATATACGAAATTAATATAGATGACCAATTTAATGTCGAAATAGTGATGACTATGACTGCACCTAATTGTCCCATGGCCGACGATCTGGTGCAGGAAGTACATGAAAAAATTAAAGCTATTGAAGGCGTAAATCAAGTACAGGTTAAATTAACCTTTGAGCCACAATGGACTAAAGACATGATGAGCGAAGAGGCTCTACTGGAACTGGGTTTACTCTAATGTTAAATTGATTGGAAGGCTTTGAAAAATCAAAATTAATTAAGGAGTACGCTCTTGCATTAGGATTCGAGGCTTGTGGAATAGCACATGCTGAAAAACTTAATGACGAAGAAGTACAACTTCGTAATTGGCTAAAAGCTGGCTATCATGCCGACATGCATTGGATGGAACATCATGTTGATAAACGCCTCAATCCTGGTCTTCTAGTTCCTGAAGCCAAATCGGTAATTGTTGTACTTAAAAACTACAATATTAAAGATTTCCCTTTTGAAAATCGAAAATACAAAATTGCACGATATGCGCTGGGGATGGATTATCATAAAGTGATAAAAAAGCAGCTCAAGAAACTATATAATTATATAGATCAAAATTTTGGACCTATTAAAGGCCGATATTTTGTAGATTCAGGACCGGTTTTAGAGAGAACATGGGCAGTAAAAGCCGGACTAGGTTGGATTGGGAAAAACAGCCTGTTGCTCAACCGAAAATTTGGTTCATTTTGTTTTATAGGTGAATTAATTATTGATATAGAACTATTTTACGATAAACCCATAAATACTTTATGCGGAACATGTACCAATTGCATTGACGCATGTCCGACAGGTGCCATTGTTCGGCCGGCAGTTATTGATTCACGGAAATGCATATCTTATCAAACCATCGAGAATAAAGGCGAGATCGATTCAAATGTAAAAACCAAATTGAGTAATTGGATTTTTGGTTGCGATATTTGTCAGGAAGTTTGCCCCTGGAACTGGCGTGCACCTGAACATAATGAGCCATTGTTTAAAATAAAACCAGCTCTAAATACGCTATCTGACAGGGATATCGAAAATATCGATGAAAAAACTTTTAATCAAATTTTCGAAGGTTCGGCCATAAAACGTGCAAAGTTTATTGGTTTATCTCGAAATATTCAAGCAGTAAAATCAAATAATTAAATAGGTCTCATTTTTTTTCGATACCATTTTAATGATTTATCCAATAATAATTCTTCCATATTGTATAAACGAGGGTGCTTATCTTTGATCCAGAAAGCACAGGTAAGGGCTCCATTTCCAAATGCTTTGCGTGATATGGTATCGTGTTCTAAACGGATGGTCTGATATGGATATCCAAAAATAATTTCATGCTTTCCAAGAATTCCACCGGCCCTGATGGAATGAATATTCGAATCGTCAACATTTAATTTATTGGCAATTTTAAGTGCAGTACCTGACTTTTCTTTCTTAGTACTAAAGTGCGATTCAATAATTTGTACATCGGCATCGGGTGTTATTTCCCGAATAAATTCGGCTGCAAAAATTAACAGGTTAACACCCATGGTAATATTAGGGCTCCAGATTATGGCCGAATATTTTGAAGCTTCGTCTAAAATTTTTAATTCCTCCTGATTGAAGGCGGAAATAGCACTTACAATTTTAATGTTGTGTTGCGTAAATAATTTGTAATACTTTACATTTTCGGAATTAGAAAAATCTATCACTACATCTACTGGATTTGAGGAAAGGAATTCTTTATTTAACTGTTCAATTGAATATATTAAACCTTTCCGACCAGGCGTGTTTAGAACTTCTGAGGCATATTTACCATTCAAATGGGACGACTTTTTAATAACCCATAATACTTCTACTTCATTATGGGTTAAAAAAGGATAAATAGCCTCCTGGCCTGTTTTTCCAAAACCTAAAAAACCAACTCGTATCATAATTGTGTATATTTGTGTTATAAATTAAAACGAAAATGAAGATAGGTTTATTTTTTGGTTCATTTAATCCTATTCATATTGGTCATTTAGCCATTGCTAATTATATGGTTGAATTTACTGATTTAAAACAAATTTGGTTTGTAGTTAGTCCACAAAATCCACTGAAAAAAAAGAAAACTTTGCTAGCTAATTATCATCGACTGGCTCTTGTACGTGAAGCCGTTCAGGACGATAATCGATTTCGAGTCTGTGATATTGAAATGAAATTACCTAAACCATCATATACTATTGATACTTTAACTTATTTACGTGAAAAATATCCCGATAAAGATTTTGTTTTAATTCTTGGTAGCGATAGTTTATTAACTTTTCATAAATGGAAAAATTATAAAGAACTAATTCGCACTACTCAACGTTATGTATATCCCCGACCGAATGTACAGATCAATGAATCTGATCATGCAAATTGTGTTTTTATAAATGCTCCATTAATGGAAATTTCTTCATCATTTATTCGAGATAGTTTAAGACAAAAGAAAGATATTCGATATTTTTTACATCCAAAAGTATATCAATATATTAAGGAGATGCATTTTTACGAAAAAGATTGAAATAATAATTATCAGATTAATCCTTATAAGCTACTAATGCGTCTTTTACTGCGTCAGTAATTTCTTTAATGCCCACAGGTTTTGTTAAAAATGATTTTACACCCATCGCTTTTGCTTTAATCTCACTCTCTTTCGAAGCATTGGCAGTGAGCATAATAACAGGTACTTCACTAATTTCAGAATTTTTATGCAAATCATCCAGAAAATCAAAACCGTCCATGCCTGGCATCATTAAATCGAGTATAATAAGTGCTGGTTTCTCTTTTGTAATATGTTTAAGTGCTGTTTTAGCATTGTCGTATACAACCACTTCATAACCTTCGTCACTAAGTATGCTCGAATATAAAATGTTATTGGTCGATGAATCATCGATTAACATAATTTTAAGCTTTGTCATAATTGCTTAAGTTTATTCTCAAATTTGAAATCAAAAATAAAAAATTAATCAATTAAAATACAAAAATATACTTTTTATTAAGTGTTAATTTGACAAATATATTTTATTTTTTAACACTTGTAACTTCCTTTCATTTTCGCCAAGTGTATTAGCATTAAGAATTATTATAGGTTCACCACGATATATAATTATTGACTCTTTAAAGTTGAATTGTCTCTCAAACGATAAGGCCATAAAAGGATATGTTATTAAATCATCAATGGTAGTAACTTCTATAACTTCATCAATTGATATACCTATAATATCTCTATTGTCGTTATATTTTACCTCAATCAATAAAACTAATGGTACCATTTCATTTAATTCATCTCCTGGCTGAACAAGCTGATGAAAATAAATAAATGGTACTTCAATTCCATTTAATATAAAACAATGCCTCTGATTTCCCTGATTGTCAGTTTTTTCAATTATTCGTACTCGTGTTAATAAATTAATAACTTGTTTTGTTTTGATTGCAAATTTCTGATTCTTTACCCTGAAAATTAAAAATTTCGACAGTCTCATATCATTCAATTTTTTAAGGTTGGTTAGGTTAAATTGTATATCAAATTTACAACTTTGATAACTTTTATCACTTAACTTGGTTATAGATTAATTAATATAAATGAATGACATGGTACAATAGTTTTTATGAAATTTTTTAATATAAAGTATGATATATATCAGATATGTACAAAATTTGATTTGAATCAATAAACAAATAATTCATAGAAAAAGAACATGTTAGTGTAAAAACACCAGAGTCAGTGTAAATGGCAAACATAGTATTTCATACCTGCTGAAAAGAGAAATTATATTTCTATATGAGATAAATAATGGTGTCATTTTAACAATTAATTTTGTAATATTGCAGAAATAAAGACTTGATTTTTTTTGAAAAAATGATTACTTTTTCTTTAGAATTACGTAAACAAACCTATAACTTCTAAATATTAACTTATGAAATGGAAAGATTTAAAAATAGGTTATAAGATTGGAGTGGCCATTGCTGTTATGATTTTTCTTGGTGCTATGATTGGAGCCATTTCTGTTATAAATATGATTAAAATACAAAAAGAAGCTGTAAAGCTTACGGAAGAATATATACCTACTATTAATGAATCTTTTTATATTGATAAATACTGGCACGAAATTATTCAACTTTTGCAGGCATACGATAATAGTGGAGAGCCTTATTATTTAAACCGAGTGAAAAGTAAACTTGAAAAATTTAATGTTTCTTTAGAAACATTAATAAAAATTACTTCCGAAAATAAAAATCTTGAAAATACCAAGAAGGAATTTTTAAAAATAAAAGAAGAGACTCAAAAGTTTACAACTGCCATAAATGAGTATGAAAAAATTTCAAGCGAAAATACCCTATTACTAAATCGTCTTAAAAAAGATTATCAAACTATAAATGAATATAATCGTGAGGTTTTAAGGGGAAGAAATGCTACATTCAATGAATTGGTGAGTCAGGCTAATGAAATTTCTTCGATTATTTTTCTAGCTGTATATTCCAGAACTCCAGCCGATGTCATAAATGCTCAACCCAGATTTGAGTCTTTCCGGGTTAATGTAAATAATTATCGCAGACAAATGCGGTTACCTGCAAATGTTGATTCGTCATTAGTTTCATTTTCGGAATCAGCCGTACAATTTGGAGCAAAGTTTCCACAGGCCAAACGAATGGAGTTAGCCAATTTTGAGGCTACTTCCAATATTTTGTGGGAAATTCGTGGAACCTCAGATGTAGGGGTTGATCAGGTAAAAGAAATGGGAGAAACTACTTATCAGCGTATTGAGCGTTCACGCATATTTTTACTAATTGAAGTAATAGCCATTATTATTATTGGATCAGTACTCGGATACCTGATTACCATTTCTATTGTTGTGCCCATTGAACGAGGAATATTTGTAGCTACTCAAATGGCCGAGGGCGATTTAACGCATCGAATTGAGATTCAGCGTAATGATGAAGTAGGAGTTCTTACATCGGCACTGAATAAATTAAATGATCGTTTGCGTACAATTATTTCCGAAATAGGTGAAAACGCTGATCATATTGCAGAAACCAGTCAGGTACTGGCAGCCAATGCAGCAGAAATTGCTGAAGGGGCACGCCAACAAGCATCTGCTACAGAAGAAATATCATCGTCAATGGAAGAAATGTATGCCAATATTCAACAAACTACCGATAACGCTAAACAGACCGAAGCAATTTCTAAAAAAACTGTAATTGAAGTTAATAAGAATAAAGAATCGTTCCAGGTTGCATCTCAATCATTAAGACAAATTGCAGAGAAGGTTAATATTATTGATGAAATAGCTTTTCAAACCAATATTCTTGCACTGAATGCTGCGGTTGAAGCTGCCCGTGCTGGTGAACACGGTAAAGGTTTTGCTGTAGTTGCTGGAGAGGTAAGAAAACTAGCGGAAAAAAGTAAAACCGCTGCTGGCGATATTAACAATGTATCAAAATCAACTCTTACTTTATCGTTAAACGCTGAAAAAGAACTACAATTGCTTGCACCTGAAATTGAGAAAACATCAAAATTGGTTCAGGAAATTGCTGCGGCCAGTATTGAGCAGGAGAGTGGTATTGAGCAAATTAATAATGCTATGCAACAACTCAACGAAGTAGTTCAATCTAATGCTCAACGTTCGGATGAAATGGCATCGCATTCTGAAAAATTAGCTGTTCAGGCCGACCGATTAAGAGAATTGATTGATACCTTTAAAGTTTAAATTGGCTGAAATATAAATTAATTTTATTCAATTAATTTTTTAAACCGGATATACATTATTTTTTCAATGTTAAAGTTTTTGGGCTAAATAATTTTCTAGATTATTTAGCCCAAAATTTTTAGTATATCTTACTTTTGCGTTGAATTGAATATGCTGCAAAATGACCTATTGCTTTTTCTGAAGGAATTATGTTTGTGGGAACATTTGCTGGTGTTCCACTAAAAAGCGGATTTTTGGGTCTATATTCTTGTTGAAATGCATTAATAAACTGATAAAAATCCTGGGTGATAACACACGATTCAACAGTTAATGTATCTCCTTTATTAAGCTTCTGGTCAGGGTCGTTGTCTGATAAAACATCTATAATTAAATTATAGTAATATAGCCCTTCATTTCCTGCATTTACTCCAATTGAATATTCTTTAATACTATCTGTAAGAGGAATATTGTTTTTTAGAATTCTAAACATATAAAAATTTCTTTCTCCAGGATCTTTGCCATAAATGCCAATTACATGTCCCCAGCTCCCAGAACCAAATCTTTGTCGAATAATACTGATTGAGTCAATGGGAAATAATTTATGGATGGTACTTTGCGCAGTATATGTTTCTGTTTTTCCGTCGTTGTCAATATCAACATTCTCAATAGTAAGCGTGTATGTTTTCCCTACTTCTCCATATACATTACTTGCAGTGTAATAGTATCCCTTTTTTTGGGCGCTTTCAGTCAAATAAAATATTTTTTCACCGTCAGAAATAGTAACAATAGCTCCTGAAATATAATAAGTTGAATCCCGACCATATGCATCGCCCGACTTTGATAGTTTAACAAGATGAGAAGTGGTATCGGTTGTTATACTTCCTTCTACAACCAATCGTTGATAGGTACTATCCAATGGAAGGTCTATTTCTTCTCGACATGATGAAAGAATTATTAATGATGCCAGTACTATGTGTATTTTCGCGAGTTTCATAAAATATATCATTTGATTCATAATGGATTAAAATTTGAAGTTCCATGTAATACTTGGGAAAAAAACAAAAGGTAGAAACCAACGTTCGGCCGATTTATATTCCTGGGTTGCATCGTTTTTGTTAATGAAATTGATTATCCAATCGTTATGTCGGCCGTAAACATTATAAACTGAAAATACCCATTCACTTTGCCATTTTCGGGTGGGTACTATCTTGTTTTTTAACGAAAGAGAAATATCCATTCGATGATAATCTCTCAATCGGTATTCGTTGCGGTTTGAATAGATATTTACCAGATTATTTCCGTATCGGAACGAACCTACAGGGAAGGTTGCCGGTGTGCCCGAGGCAAAAATCCAATTGGTCGATAGTGTCAACCTTTTGTTCAATTCGTAACTTAAAACAAGATAAATATTATGAGGTTTATCGTATGGTGCAGGATACTCATGGCCATTATTAATTTCAGGTATTTTACGAAATGCACGTGTAAACGTATAACTTATCCATCCATTTAATTTTCCTTCGTTTCGTTTTAAAAAGATTTCAAAACCATAACTATTAGCAGAACCGACTCGAACATCACCTTCTAATCGGTCGTTGAATAATAGCTCTGCATGATCTTTAAAATCAATAACATCTGTCATTTTTTTGTAAAAAGTTTCAAAAGAAAACTCAACGGTATTATTTAAAAAATTTCGAAAATAACCTATTGCCCATTGTTGTGCTTTTTGTGGTTTTATATTTGGCGAGGAGGTGAACCAATAGTCGAGCGGCATACCTCCATTTGAATTTGATGCCAACTGAAGATATTGAAATGTGCGGGCATAACTGGCCTTTATCGCTGAAACTTCGTTAATCGCATAGTTTATACCAAGGCGTGGTTCAAAGCCACTGAACGTGTTGTATATTTCGCCTTTTTTATAGGTTTTACTGTATAGAAAATTATGCTGTGAATCGAAATAATTCTGAGTGGTCTTTCCCATATTTTGAAATACTGAAAATCGGAGGCCATACTTAATGGTAAGCTTATCCCCAATTTTTTGTTGATTTAATGCATAAACCCCATGTTCTAATGAATGGTTTATAAGCGAAGGAAATATTAAGCCAGTGGTATCATTCTCAATACCTGCATCAACCGGGTCGATGGTATGATAAGCTGATGAAAAACCAAAGCGAATTTCGTTTTGAGGGTTGAAATAAAGAATAAAATCAGCTTTTAAGCCCAGATCGGAGATGTTTGAATTCCAATAATAGTTGGAACCTCCGAACTCAGAGGTAAGAGAATAATTATAATTGCTATAAAAAAATGTCACGTTTGAAAATAATATACCCGAAAACTGATGATTCCAGCGCAGAGTGGCCATTTGATTACCAAATCCAAAATCGCTTAATTTTTTTTGACCAAACAAATCCCGACCCATGTAACCCGAAAGATATAGCCTATTTTTTTCGTTTAATGTATGATTTATTTTTAAATTCAAATCATAAAAATACATATAGCTTTTTTGTAAATCAGTATCGGGGAATAAGGGAAAAAATAAGTCGGCATAAGTTCTACGTCCAGAAATAAGAATTGATGTGCGGTCTTTAGAAATAGGTCCTTCAACAGTTAGTCGACTTGAAATAAGACCTAAACCCCCGGTAGCGGTCCATTCTTTTGAATTTCCTTCTTTCATTTTAATATCGAGCACCGACGAAAGCCGGCCACCATACATAGCAGGTATATCGCCTTTGAAAAGTTTGACGTCGCGTATAGCATCATTATTAAAAACCGAAAAGAAACCCATTAAATGAGATGCATTATAGATGGGTGCTTCATCGAGTATAATTAAATTTTGGTCTATACCTCCACCTCTTACGCTGAAACCCGAGGTTCCTTCGCTGGTGGGTTGTACACCAGGTAATAATTGAATAGCCTTAATCAAATCGACTTCGCCCATTAATGCAGGTATTTTATTTATAGTTTTGGCTTCGAGACGTGATACACTCATTTCAGGCTTTCGAATCTTTTCAGCTGCCGATTCTCCACGAACTATAACTTCTCCAATTTCCTGTGTTTCTTCTTGCATCTCAAAATTAAGCGTAATATTGTCAGTCAGATCAATTGTTTGGGTAATGGTTTGATAACCAACATACGATATTGTGAGAATATATTTTCCTGCAGGTAGGCTCAAGCTATAGAATCCATATTGATTTGATGAAGTGGCGGCATTTTTTTCTATTATATAAACAGTAGCACCAATTAAAAATTCACCGTTTGAACCATCTTTAATGTATCCACTAACAGTTTTGAGTTTTCCAGCTGCCAGTCCTGTTGATTCAGGGTCTCCTCCATAACCTCTAATGCTTGAATAAACTATATTCAGCAGTATTAGTAAAAATGAAATTCGTAATAATTTATTATTCATATGTTATATTAATTAACATTTCTTTCAAAATTATATCCTGTAATTAAAGAAATAGAACTTTATTCGGTAAAACTTTATTTTTTATCGGTTAAAATATTACTTTGAATTTTTATAAAATTAAGTTATAGTTTTTATTTTATTGATTTTCAAACAATATGCCAATTAAGTAATACTTATTCATGAAACTTATAAACGTATTAGTCGTTATTCATGGTTTTAAAAATTTAGTTTAATAAAACTATAAATTGATTATAAGTTGTACCTTTGTCGGAAAGATTAGGTACATGTTAAAAAAAATATATCCAGATAATCCTAATCCACGAATAATAGAAAATACTGTAGATATACTTCGTGATGGAGGGGTAATTATTTACCCAACCGATACGGTTTATGGGATTGGCTGCGATATTTATCAGAAAGATGCAGTGGAGAGGGTAGCACGCATAAAAAATATTAGCGTTGAAAAAGCTAATTTTGCTATAATTTGTAGTGATTTGAGTCATCTTTCGGAGTATGCCCGGCAAGTAGATAATAGCACGTTTAAATTGATGAAGCGTTTATTACCTGGTCCGTATACTTTTATTTTAAATGCAAGCAATAAAGTGCCAAAATTTTTTACACCAAAAAAGAAAACAATAGGAATACGTATACCTGCTAACAATATAATTCTTGATATTGTTAAAACACTTGGCAATCCTGTATTAACTACTTCGGTATTTACTGATACCGATGATCTTGAAGAAATGACAAATCCTGAGTTAATTCATGAAAGATTTAAAGATAGAGTGGATTTAGTGATAGATGGAGGGTTGGGTGGTATTGTTTTATCCACTGTAATTGATTGCACTTCTGGAGAACCTGTTATAGTTCGTGAAGGTGCAGGCCCTGTTGATTTTTTATAACTCAACTATAAAGTTAATATGGACATTTTAGCTAATTATCATACTCATACCGATTTCTCTGACGGTAAGTGTAAACTGAATGATGTAATTGCAGAAACTAAAAATATAGGGCTTAAAGCCATAGGAATCACCGATCATTCGCCTGTACCATTTACATCGACCTGGAATATGCCTAATTCCAAAGTTGATGATTATTTTACTCAGATAAAATCACTTAAACAAAAATATTTTGATCGTTTTGAAATTTATTGTGGTATGGAGGTTGACTTTTTCGCGCTATATCATGATGAAATTATAAAACTTTCAAGAATTAAGGAACTTGACTATATAATTGGGTCAATTCATTACCTGGGATTGTTAAATGATGGCAAACCATGGTGTATTGATACCAGTAAAGAAGAGTTTGATATTGGTGTTCAGCAATTATTTCATTCGGATGGCAAGCGTTTATTTGAAACTTATTTTGAACAAACAGCACAAATGATAAGTGTTTTAAAACCTACCATAATTGGGCATATTGATAAAATACGTATGTATAATCCATATCATCCTTATTTTGATGAATATAGTGCTGATTATCGTTCAGCGGTTGTAGAAGTATTGAAACAAGCAAAAAAAAATGATGTCATTGTAGAGCTTAACATGCGAGGAACTTATAAGCATGAGTTTAAATTAACTTATCCCGATTTCTGGGTATTAAAAGAAATGAAAAAATTAGGTATACGAGTAGTTGTTAGTTCTGATTCGCATCAACCATCGGAATTAATAAAGAATTTTAGATTAGCTTCTCAATTATTGCAACAAGCTGGTTATTCCAGTGTTGTAATACTGACTAATAACGAATGGCAAGAGGTGAGTATAATTTGATAAATTAATTTTGTTTCAAGTTTTGACGCGTAGAAATTATCTGATTGTATACTTGAGTATTATTGCTGCAATGGTATGCTGGAGCCTTTCGTTTATCTGGTATAAAGGCGCCTATAAATATTTTGGACCTATTACAACCATTTTCTTGCGCTTATTAATTTCTGGGATATTATTGGGTGTTTTAATGAAAATCATTTACAATCATGTAAAATTAAGAAAAGCTGATTTTAAACTATTTTTTGCGGCGGCATTTTTTGAGCCATTTTTGTATTTTACTGGTGAAAGTATTGGTATGAAGTATGTTTCGCCTGTTACAGCTTCGGTAATTGTAGCTACTATACCTTTATTAACACCGCTAGCATCGAAAATCCTTTTTCAAGAAAAACTTGAAAAATTGGGAATTTTCGGCATTGTGTTTTCATTTATAGGTATATGTTTGGTTTCATTTTCAAATGATTTTCATCTCGCAGGGTCATTAAAAGGTGTATTATTAATGTTTTTGGCCGTATTTGCTGCAGTTGGGTATGCCATGGTATTACGTAAACTGGCACCTTTATACAATCCGCTTGTTATTGTGGCCATTCAGAATATCATCGGTGTTGTTTTATTTGCTCCTTTATTTTTTTTGTTTGAATTTGATATGAATTACTTTTTCAAAATTCCTTTTGAAGCTTATTTGCCAGTGTTTTATTTAGCTATTTTTGCTTCGTCGGTTGCATTTATTCTATTTGCTTACGCAGTGGCTCAGATAGGAGTTAGTCGCACGAATGTATTTACTAATCTGATACCTATTTTAACTGCTATTTTTTCTTATTTCATGTTAAATGAGTCTTTATCGCCTCTAAAAATTGGCGGTATTTTTATAGTTGTATCAGGTCTGTTTTTATCGCAATGGAAAATTATTAAACCTTTTTTTCGATAGGTAATTTATTATTCCCAACTTAGTGGTTTATCTTTCAATTTACGTTTTTCGGAGAAGCCTACCACAAAATTTAACCCTATTCGGAAATTAAACGAACGTGCTGCAATAGGAATATAGTTTTTACCATATTTAAGCGGAATATTATCGGTAATGAAATGGAATTGTAAGCCCGGGAAAGGTCGATAAGCCAAACCTAAGCCAAAATTACTTAACCCATTGTTTAAAAACGAATAGCTAACCGATAACATAGTAGCTCTCATGGGTCGGAAATTACCGGAAAATGTAAATTGCTGATAGAACTGGTTGAGGTAAAATTGCGACACTGAAACTAAACCAAAACTGAAATAGGTTTCAAGAAAATATTCGGCACCTAAATATATTTTCGTAGGTAAAGCAGTAGTATATTTTTTCGAAGATTTACTAAAAGTAATTGAATCTTTTATGGATCCAAAAATGTCCGAAAAGGCATTTTCAAGGCTGTCACGATTTATTTCTTTGCCACTTAAGGTATAGCTCGACCTCATTTTATATTCGTATGTATTTTTCGACCACGATATATACCCCAGGTCTAAAATTCCGGCAGATAGGTAAAGATTTTCAATGCCTGAGTACATTACACCTAAGTCAATTCCAAATCCTTTACTTTCGAAAGGTTTTAAAGCTTTTAATGGGTCATCTTTAAGCTGAAAGATGCTGTCGATAGGGATATTATCTCCGTTGGCTGTTTCTTCGAAATAAGGGGCATATACTAATATTGAGGCATCGGAAGTTACTTGATTGACAAATTTACTTTCTGAATCTTCGAATGTTTCAATTTGAAATGATTTATTTCTTGTAGTAACGTTAGCTATTCCCGATAATAGTTTTACTTTTCCCCCAACAGTAAGTTCATCACTTAGTCTATCAGAAACTCCCAATGCAAACTCAGCATATAGATTCAAGTTAGCTCCAAGTGTTTTAAAATCATGTATATCGCCTACGGTTGATCCATTAATAACTAAATCGGCCAGATCTTTCGGATAGGTAAAATATAAATTGCTTTTAATTGCACTGTTGAATGTAAAATAGAGGTTACCAGTACGAAACCCAAATGATAAAATATCGGATTGAATAGTGTTAAAAAAGTTGTTTTGATCTTTAAGCGCATCGAAGAAGATACTTCGGTCGGCTTTAGGATGAAGAAAAGTAATCACTGAATCGAGAACACTATTATATTGCAGTATTTTATTTACACTTAAGCTACTGTTGCCTAAATCGAAATAAAAAGATGAAAGAACCGGTATACCAAAATAAAAATTACATTTGGGCTGAATGGCAGGATTAAGCTGATTTGATTGGGGTATACGATCCATAAAGTACAGGGTATGACTAACCTGTCCAATTAAAGAAATCGATATGCTTAAACAAATGATAATGCTATATTTAATTTTTGTCATCATATTGGGTTAGTTTATATTTTTATTATTCATTATTGTCGTAAATATGAATATTAGGTTGAAATTGGGCGGCAAAAGTTAATTTTAATTTACTGTCTTTAAAAAACTTAACATAAGGTTTGGTATTTTCATAGTCGGCACTTATATATTTTACATTGTAAATGATTTTTTTAGTGTTTTCAATTCGTTTCAATTGACTTTGATCAAAAATAGCATCTTTTTTCCATAGTTTAGGAGTAAGAACTTTTCCAGTGGCTTCATCAATATTTCCTGATCTCAAAATATATTTATCCCCAGTTTTATAAAGAGAATCGAGTATGTTATAATTTTCATCAACAAAATAAACCTGTAATTCCATATCAATAGGCATTTGATTATAAGAAATGATTCGGAATAACATGGAATTTAGAGTTACTTTAGTATTATTTTCCTCATCATCATTGTTGTTGTCATCATTATTATTATTCATGTTCGATAAATCAAAATCCATTGTATCGGTAAAACCAAATCCCGGTGAACGGAGCCAGATAGGTAAGCTAAAAATCATTTTCCCTGTCACCATACTTGTGTCAGTCAGTATGTTATAATCAGTACTATTGGTTGGTTCTCCATAAGGATTAGCATGAGAAATGACGGTATAAATTAAATTAGTAGGACTTTGGGTCTCAAGTGCATGATAAAAGCTATTATAGCCTTTTTGTTTTTCGCATAATACAGAGTCGTATGCCCATTGGCCTAATACCGCTGGTCGTTTAATAGGATATTTTGGATTATTACCTTCTGTAAGTGCATTGTTGGGGCTTACATCAATAAGCTGGTTGTTATATGTAGTAACAAACAAGGATTGGATTAAGAAATCAGCAGGTACCTTATAGCTATTTTTTATTTCAATCTTCAGTTGAGGCTTATACCACTCAATGTTTTTTGAAAGCTCACGTCCAAGAATTGATAAATCAATGGTGTCTGTTATATTTAATAAATCAAGCTGGCCAATATAACCATACATGATTCTATATTTTAGTTCTTCAACTTTAAGAACCAGATTTAAACTACTGGCTGGGTTAATGGGTGTGCCCGGTGTGCCTCTTAATTTAAAAACTACTTTAAGTTTTGTGGTTGAATTACCAGGCGAAACCGAAGTAAAGGTAAGCATATATCGGTAAGCATTATATTTATTCGGCGTAATATAATTTACGATGCTCGAAATAGGTACAGTTTCAACATAGCTTATTCGTTGCGGGGTTGAAGAAATCACGGTGTCTTTATTCATATTTTCGAAAGTAAGACTAAGTTCTTGTGAAAATGCACTATTATAACTCGAAGTGCCAGTTAAACTTAAACTAAGCGATTTGACCAGCATGCTATCGATTTTCTCATTGTTGCTAAAAACGATAGGAACATCTATGGTTGTTTGTGCAATTGCTTCACCACTGGCAGGAATTGTGGCAGGAAAAGCAAGTGCTGGAATAACAATCGGAAGCTGATCTGGTACATTTATTTTTTGCTCTGCCCGAAATGATGGTAAATCTTTTTCATATATAAATAGCATTGAACCATCGGGGTTGTCTTTTAAGTATTCGGGTAAAGTATAGTCAGATAATAGGTCACCTAATTCAATACTAACTGTTCCTATGGTGATTGCTAATTTCGGATTGTATTCTATTTCAGTAGAAAGTCGATTTAAATCGAATTCTTTATCAACGCAACTTATTAAATATAAGATACTTAATAAGAATATAAAAATTTGTGCAATTTTTGTTTTCATGCTAGTATGTTTTATGCCTGGCTGAATTTTTATTATAAAGTTGTTTTTGCTATCCAAAAATATAAAAAAAACTAATATGTTTTTATATTTTATTTTTTAATTACCATTGAATTTTGACATAATTAATTGCTTTGAGTTGCTATAGATTAGCATATTTTTGAAATTCGTATTTAAAGATACAGCTGTTAATGGATGATGTCCATTGAATGTTTGAACATATTTCCCATTTTCGTTATACAGAATCAATTTATTTTCGTTCAGGTTGTTAATTAGAAAATAATATTCAGCGTTATCTTTGAAAATAATAGCTGTATCGGGTTCAAAAGGAAGGTCAGTTAAATCGTTTTTTTTCAAAGTTGATAGATTTATTATTTCAGTATTTTTATTGCTTATCGAAATTGCTTTTTGTAAGTCATCTGAAAAGTATAATTTGCTTTTTTCATCTAATTTATATAGTTGTTCGATATGGTTATCGGGATAAAGAGCAAATAAGTTTTGACGATTTAGGATTAGTATCTTAAAGTATGCATTTTTGAAATCTATTCCAACGTGCGAAATTTGGTTAAATTGGGCTTTTAATTTTGGTTTAAATCGAAAATTTCCCTGTCGATCCAGAATGTATAGGTTGGTTTTGGTAAATACAATAATGTAATCTTTTTTATTAAAAGTAAAACAAATTGCGGGTTTTACCACTAAATCATCAGTGGTTCTAAATTTCCATCCTTTGACTTTTTTTGCTTCTGTATCGAGTGCAACAAATGATTTATTTTCAAATGCTACATATATCCGATAATTTTTATTATTGTCAAAGTCGGCAATTTGAAGGCCATTTGTAGCTTTCGATTTAAATTTAACAGGATAACCTTTTCGGGAACGACCCAAATGGTTAACCATATAAAGATGGGATTTTGTGTTAAAAATTATCCATTCGTTATTTTGTATATGAATGATTTTTGGGTTTCCCAATATCATACCATCGGTTTTTAAAGCTGCTAGTTTCTGACCTGTATAACTCATTAATGTAAATGTGTAATTAGCATCTTGAATTCCTAAGTAATTTGAATTCGTACCATCTGGTCTTTCAATCTTAAATATATTTACTATAGTTGTATCAAACACGATGGATCTTTCATCATTATTTACCTTAGTTGAAGGACTATAAATAAAACCATTGGCATAAAGCATGTTGCTATTATTCGATAGCTGAAAGCCCGCATAAGTAGTATTAGTTAAAAAAATATATTTTTCAAAAAAGTTTAGATTGCTATTGTTTAAGTAGTATGAGATACTATTCATACACTTATCCATCTGTGTATAAAAGAAAAAATTGCTTTTAGTAGCGAATAGGTTTAAACATTTCGATTTAAAAAGTGTATCATTAACAAGTAGTTTTTGTTTTTGGGAATAATAATTTTCTAAAGCGGCATGACTCGAGGAGAAAACAATATAATCTCCATTAACTGAGGCATATTGATAAGATGAAGTATCAATAGGGTCGCCAAAGAGAATGTTGGGTAGGTTTTTTATTTTTAATTGAAAAATTTGATAGGTAGAACTATCTATTTTTACTTGTTTATTTTTCTTTTTATCAGAAAGGTTGTTTAACCAGTCAATGGCATCGATGGTTGAGTTTGTTTTAATGGTCCAATAATGTTGTGGACGATTGAAGGAGTCGGAAAGTGAGAATCGGATAACGGTATGATTGAGTAATGAGATTATTTTGTGAATAGACAAAGTGCTATCAGAGTTAAATTTTTTAAATTGATTTGCTAACGATGGGTTGTTTTTAAGTTTGTTTTTTAATGACATAATAAAATAATAATTGTCGTTAATGTTGTGTATGGTAAAGAAGGTTGAATTTGCAGGGAAAACCCAAAAGTCGTAAAAATCACTTGGTAAATCGTACGAAAAAACATTAGTCCAGCATGTTTTAGGGTTTAATTGATTTCCAAATCCCTGAAAATTAACATATTCATTGGTTATTTGAATATCTAAACCAATCCAGTTGAATGATTGAAGTAAAAGTCGAACACGTGGCTGAATGGAGGTATTAAAAAAATTAACTACTTCATCTGATAATTGAGGTATGTTAATGTATAAATTCATCAATGCCTTTTTGCCTGAAGTTTCTTGAACTTTTAAGAAAGATGTATCGTTAAATAAATAGGTTTTATTATTTATAACTTGCTGATACGATTCGTTAATTACCTCTTTATTATTTCCAACAACCAGCAAACCATTATTATGATAATAATATACTTGCATGGAACGCTGTAGGTAAAAAGTTTCATTAATAAGTTTATTCAGTTCGTTGATTAAATTTTTGATTCGTTTTGATGATCGATTTGAACCAGCAATGGCTAACCAATTTATCTGTTTAGTTTTTTCGTTGGTGTATATAACAAAAAGCAAAGCTGAGTCGGTAATAAATGGTTTAAATGATTTGTTTTTTTGTAATAAACTATCGAGCTGAACTAATAGTTTATTTAAAGGTTGTCGGACAGTTGGGTCGATTTGAGAAAAGTATGTATTTGATAGTATGTTTGGTAAAAGTGCTGATAATTGATTTACTTTTATGATTATTGTGGGCGTTTTAGGGATTGCTTGCCATGTAGATACATTAGGATTTTGTTTATTTTTTAAAAATAATAAGGTTATAAATAGAAATATAATGAAGAACAATGATGTAATTATTACAACAATTTTTTTCATTCTACCATTGACCATTAAAACGATTCATAAGTGAAAATATATATTTTTTACTCAGAATTATTGTTGATATCAGTTAATCTGGAAACTCCGCCACTTACAATAAATTTCATTGCTTCGGAAGGATTGATGTCGAGTGGTTTTACTAGCTCAGTTGGTACAATAAACAGTTCACCTGAAAAATTGTATGAGTGGGGAAAATATACAGCCACTTTGTCTTTAAGTCCAAGTATTTCAAGATCGGTTGCTGTGATAAAACCAATTTTTTCAAGTTCAATGGTTTTACTTACTTTAACCAGTACGGGCTGATTGAATTTTTTCTCTTTTCCTACAAAAGCTGAAACCAGATCACGAACCGAAGTATATACTACTTCTATGATAGGAGCTTTGCTAATAGCTTTTTCAATTACCAATTTAACAGGTTGCGAAATGATTCGATGACCAACAAAACCCACAAAAGTAATGAGCAGGAACATGAGCAAAATGCCAACTCCGGGGATATGAAAGGGTAGGAGACGATCGAGGTATACCTGGGCAATGTTATCAATAAATCTAAAAACAACTACAATGACATATACGGTCAAGGCTATTGGGGCAACAAATAAGAGCCCCTGTAAAAAATAATCAAAAACCTTGCGATATAACTTATGAACTTTATTTTGATAAATACCTTTATTGTTGTTCTTCATAATTTTCTTAATTTAAATTATCTCAAAAGGAAAAATTGATATACATAGATGAATTGTTTGAATTACTTAAATTACTGTGAATCAGTTTTGTTTTCTGAAAAGTTAGCATCATCAAATATTTTAGCTAATTCGTCCTCAGTATATTTAAGTTTTTCTTTACAAAAATTAACAAGTTCAGCTACACGTTTAACTTTTTCAGTAAGCTCATCAATTGAATATTTGTTTTCTTCAATATTCTTAACAATATGTTCAATTTCTGCTAATGCTTCCTGATAAGTAGGTTGTTTTTTAGCCATAACAATTTAAAAGGATTATACACTACAAATATAGTTTCAAAATTTAAATTTAGTCATTAACTTTGTATATAATTATAATAGTTGTATTTTTGGCGTAAATTAACACTTAAATGACATTAAATTTATGAAAATTGCAATAGTTGGTGTAAGCGGAGCAGTTGGGCAAGAATTTTTAAAGGTGCTTGACGAACGAAATTTTCCGCTTGATGAATTAGTATTATTTGGTTCTTCGCGCAGTGCAGGTACTACTTACCAGTTTAGAGGAAAAAATATAGTAGTAAAAGAATTAAAGCATAATGATGATTTTAAAGGTATAGATATTGCATTAGTATCGGCGGGAGCCAGTACATCGAAGGAGTTTGCTGCCGACATTACCAGATTTGGGACAGTTATGATTGATAATTCGAGTGCATTTCGAATGGACGACGATGTGCCACTGGTGGTGCCAGAAGTAAATCCTGAAGATTGTAAAAACAGACCACGGAACATTATAGCGAATCCAAATTGTTCGACAATTATAATGGTTGTTGCTTTGAAACCTATTCATGATTTATCGCCTATTAAACGTATACATGTAGCTACATATCAGGCCGCCAGTGGTGCTGGAGCAGCAGCCATGGAAGAGCTTAAAACTCAGATTGAGGAAGTAATGACAGGCAAACCCGTTACGGTGAATAAATTTAAGTACCAGCTGGCATTTAATCTGATACCTCAAATTGATGTGTTTTTAGATAATGATTACACGAAGGAAGAAATGAAAATGCATAATGAAACACGTAAAATTATGCATGCAGCTATTGATGTAAGTGCCACAACGGTGAGGGTGCCAGTATATCGTGCGCATTCGGAGGCTGTTTGGGTTGAAACCGAAAAACCTCTTGATATAGCCGCTGTGCGTGAAGCGATGAGTAAAGCTGAAGGATTGGTTGTTGAAGATGATCCTAAAAATAGCAAATATCCTATGCCACTATTTGTAGCGGGTAAAGACCCTGTATATGTGGGGCGTTTACGCAAAGACATTGCTAATCCTAATGGATTAACATTTTGGTGTGTAGGCGATCAGATTAAAAAAGGTGCTGCCCTCAATGCTGTTCAGATTGCTGAATATCTGGTTAAAAATCGATTACTATAAGTAAGAAATAATTAATTAGGCAAATTGAAAGGAAGGGCGGAATAAAATTATCCGCCCTTCAATTTTTAAGAAGTTTTATGTATAAAGCAAAAGAGTTAACAATTTTAAAAAAAGCTACTTTTTCGTTCCGATAGCTTCGAGTAAGCCTTGCATGGTTAGGGTATCGTAAATTGTTAGCGTGTTTCGATCGAAAATAGCACAACCATAGTTTCCTATGCCACCATTATCCCAGAAAAAAGGAATGAGTCCATTTTCTCTGGCACGCATGGCGACATATTTGTGAAAGTATGCTCTTGAAGCCAGATGCAATTGAAGTTCATCGCCAGAAAGATTTGCACGCCTGGTTGCACTAAATTCACCCAAAACAACTGGTATGCCTTTGTCGACAAATTTTTTCTTCATTAGCAGGAATTTGGAATCGACAGTTTCTTCTTCACCCCAGGTAGCATTTCGTTCGGGATTTGTGGTTGAGTGATAGTCTTTTCCCCAAAAGTAAAACATCTTGCCCCAGCTGGCATCCTCTGTTAATCCACAGAAATTCCATGGTGTATAATAGTGTATTTCGACCATTAACCTATTACTTATTTTATCTTTAGGTAAAGTATTCATTAATTGGTAAGTTTTGTCAATATCGGTCGATGGTCCTTGAATAACCAGTGTTCGGAAGCTATTTTTGCCTCCTGTAGAGCGAACTGCATTAATAAATGTTTGATGATATGACATCAGTACATCCATTTGTGAGGCATTATCGACATTTGGTTCGTTAGCACTGGCAAAAAGTAAGTGTTCGTCGAAATTTCTCAAATGAGTTGCAATTTGTTGCCAGAATGCTTTTTGCTTAGCGTTGTTTTCAGCCTTTTTGGTTTCTGTGCAGTTATTTTCGAGCCAACCTCCATCCCAGTGGATATTTAAAATAACGTACATGTCATTGTCAATACAGTATTGTACCACCTCTTTTACACGTTCGAGCCAATCTATATTTATTTCGGCTGTATTCTGGTCAACTACATATTGATTCCATGAGCAGGGTATTCGAATAGCATTAAAGCCACTATTTTTAACTAAGTCGATTAATGCTTTAGTTGTTTTAGGATTACCCCAGGCTGTTTCGCCTCCAATGGCTTCTAAACTATTTCCAAGGTTCCAACCTAATTTTATTTTTTTAGCTAATTGTAATGCATTGCTTGTCATGCCAGTACTATCGGGAGCCAATGGTGAGGTATTATAGGTTGGATACAATCCACCTTGCTGATTAACTGATACTTCTACAATTGGTCCATCTTTAGCCTGAATTGAAAAAATGCCATTTCTAGCCTTTGTATCAGGATTTTCAGAACTATATACCGTAATGATGGTTTTGCCTGTTTGTCCGTTTGTTGAACTGAATGTTAACCAGTCGGCTGAGGTGGTAATTGTCCATTGCGGTGCGTCAGAACTAATTTCAAGTAAGGTACTGTCAGCATCGGCGTTAAAATTTATCTGGTTTTTATTTACTGTAAGTGAATAAAGTATTTCCGATGGTTGTTGTGTTACTATCACTTTTACTGCTTTTGCATTACCTGCTGTAACTGTAAAAGTGTCGGACCGAAATGACGATGATATTGTGCTTACAGTAATCTTCACTGTGGTAGTTTTCTGTTTTCCTTTTTGTTGAGATAATTTAATCCATTCAGCTACATCATTAATTTGCCAATTATCAGCATCGGTTCGAATAACTATTGAATCTATTCCTCCTTCTTTTGGAAATTCAATTCGGTCGGGACTAACAGATAGTTCGTTTATTGATTCTTTTTTACAACCTGCTTGTAAGCCAAAAAACACAAAAATAAGCAACAATATATTTCTCATTCTTCACAAATAAATTTTGTTAAACAAAAATTTTAAAAGGCTGGTTAACAAGTACATTAACCAGCCTAAAACGTAGTTTATTTATTCGATAATCGGTTGGTTAGGCTTTCAGGAGTTTCCCAGAAAGGATTTTGTTTTAAAGTACCATTGGATAAAGCAATTTGAGTTTCAGGTATTTTCAAAAATCCTGTAAAACCATATTCTTTTGGAAAATTAACAGGGTATTGTGTGCTATTTTTCTCAATTTCGTTTTTAGCTACATCGAGCCCCTGTCGTAGAAGATCCCAATAACGGAGGCCTTCGAGTGCGAACTCAAATCGGCGTTCGTTCATTATGTCCTGCAATGTAATGCTTGATTTGGTAGGAACCTTAGCTCTGGTTCTAACCCGATTATAGTACTCCACGTCTTTACCGGTTCCGTCGCCAAGGTGCAATTCAGCGCCCATAAGTAGTACATCAGCAAAGCGAATGATATATTCATCCTGGTAGTTGTCGAGCATAAAATTTCCGCCTTTATCTTCGACATCGGTTGAGTTCTTATTCTTTGCCAGAGGACTATATTTACGCCAACCAAAGCCAGTGGGATTTCGCTGGTCACTGATATCATAACCGCCAGGGCCTAATAAAGCGTCCCAATTAATTATAGTTCCATCGCGGCGAACATCGGCTGTGTCATAAGCATCGTAAAGCGATTTATTAACGGGAGCCAATCCCCATCCTTTTCCGTATGGTGGATAATTGTTGCTCCGGGCAGCAATCATTACCTGCCAGCGACTTCCATCGTGCTGTCCCCATTGACCAACTCCTTGGTAGGTATATTTGATTGAGAATACATTCTCGGCGTTGAATTCTGTATATAAAGGATTGGTTAAACTTGAATATAACCATAAATCTTCAAAGTTTTCAAGTAAGTCATGACCACTATGTTCAATAACATCGTCGATGTAGTTTTTAACATCGGTTTTGGTAATACCATTCAGGTTGTCTTTTTTATAATAACCAGTGTAGAAAAGCCACACCCGTGCAAGCATTGCTTCAGCAGCCCATTTGGTTACTCGTCCATATTCAGCAGGTTTAATATCGTTAAACGGGGTTGCTGGTAGATTTTCAATTGCGAATTTTAGCTCCTCTGCAATGAAAGCATACACATCGTCGGGTTTTGCTTGCGGAATATAAGCATCTTCTGGCGCAATTACTTTAGTAACCAGTGGAATGTTTTCGAATAGTAGTACTAAACGGAAATAAAAAAATGCTCTTAAAAACCTTGCTTCGGCAAGATATTTATTTCTTAAAGCCATCTGGTTTTGTTTCCAGGCGGGCTTGTCGATATTTTCGATAACTAAATTGGCTCGCTTAATGCCATTGTAATAGTTTTGCCAATGTACTGCATTGATATCTCTATCGACACAATAAAACTCGTCGTATTCATTAACACCTGGACCATCTGAAAAACCACCACCGCCTGTACAATTATCTGACATCCATTCCGATACAATTATAAATGCATTCCAATCATCGCGTTGCAACATATCGTAAGCAGCGGTGAGTGCTTGTTCAATTTCTGATGGTTTGGAATAGTAACTGGCTGATGTTAATTGTGAATATGGCTGACGATCAAGAAAATCTTCACTGCATGATGCCATCATAATTAAAGTGAGGATAAAAATATATTTTAAATTTTTCATAGCAATCAAAATTTTAGAGTTAGCAATTAAAATTTAATATTTAATCCAACTAAATACTGACGGGGTTGTGGGTAAGTACCCAGGTCAATACCTGTCGACATATTTTCGGAGGAAGTGGAATTTCCATATCCGACTTCTGGATCAAGACCTTTATAGTTGGTTATGACAATAGGATTAACCAGGGTAAAATATAGACGGAACTGGGTAAAGGTTTTCTTGAGTAGTTTATGAGCGAAATCATAACCTAAACTTATGCTACGAACTTTAAGGTAAGAACCATCATAAATATACAGGTCAGAGAAACGTTTCCAGTTAAGGTTACCCTGTGAAATTAAGGTAGCTCGAGGAATACGATTTGAGGTTCCTGGTCCGGTCCAGCGTTCAAGAATTTCAGTATCCCAGTTATTATAGTCACGGTCCATTGTTCGGACGCCATACACTATATCATTTCCATAAACCCCTTGAATTGTAGCACTCAGATCGAAGCCTTTATAACCAGCCGATAATAACAAACCATAGGTGTAATCGGGGTATGGATTTCCAATCATGGTTTTGTCTTTTTCATCGATTTTTCCATCTTTATTAATATCGACAAATCGAACATCGCCAGGTTCGGCTTTGGGTTGGATTTTTACTTGATTGCCTTTTGAATCTAAAATTGGGTTGCCTAGAGAATCAACTCCCAGATAATTATCAACTTCTTCCTGAGTCTGAAAGAGTCCATTGGTTTTATATCCATAGAAGAATCCAACAGGATATCCCTCCTGTGCACGATATATTTCTTCACAGCCATTATAAAGTACATTGGTTTGTCCATGAATTACGCCTTCGTTGTTCGGTATATCAATAACTTTATTGGTATTCTTGGCAAAATTTGCCTTAATAGACAAGTTAAAATCATTAATTTCTTTCTGATATCCTAATTCTATTTCGAAACCCTTGTTACGCACGTCACCACCGTTAACAATGGGATATTCGTTATCGTTAAGGATACCAACCAGTTGAGGTACAGGTTTAATTATTAACCAACCCCTTTGAATTTTATTATAATAATCGAAAGCTAAAGAAAAATTCTTTAAAAAGCGGGCATCGAAACCAATGTCGAGTTGTTCTGCATCTTCCCAACGCAGTTTTGTATTTTCAATTCGTGCTGGAGCTGCTCCAATATATTTAGTTTCCTCTTCACCAAAATAATAAAATTTGTCAGAAAAGTCGATTAGTGCCAGATATGAAAAGGCAGGAATTTTATCATTTCCGTTTTGTCCCCAGCTTGCTCTTAATTTTAAGTAATCAATGCCTTTAATGTTGTTTTTAAAAAAATCTTCTTGCGATACAATCCAACCACCCGAGAATGACCAGAAGTTACCCCAACGGCTTTCAGGACCAAAGCGTGTTGAACCATCGCGACGATAGGTTACCGACAATAGATATTTTTCGTTATAGTTATAGTTAGCACGAGCAAAGTAGGAAAGTAGTGCATCATCGCTTTTTGAACCATATACATTTCGGGTACTATCGAAAGTGGCATTATCGATAATGGCATGATCAAAATCGTCGATGGTTAAGTTTTGTTTGCTACCACCAACCCAGAATGCCGATGATTCATTAATAGTGTTTCCGACTAACACTTCGGCATTATGCTGTCCAGATATTAAATTGTACGAAACATAATTTTCCCAATTGTATCCAAAATTGCGATACATACTCTGTTCAGCCGTATTTCGATTATTAATATCAAGGTTCGAAAGATTATATACAATGGTATATTTATTTGATTCACTTGAACCAAAGTTAAATCCAAAGTCGGACTTTATTTTTAGATTTTTTAATGGTTCTAAAATTACGAATGCATTACCAATTAAATTGTAATTTCGGGAAATGCGATTGTTTTTATAATTCATGCTTGCGAAGGGATTCGATTCGTCTGGATACTTCCATGATTTTCCATATCCATCGGACTTGGTTTCATCATAAACCGGAAAAATAGGTGTGGCATTTAAAAATCCTCGTACGGTATTATCATATATATTTCCTACACCTATTCCACTTGATCGAGTATGAGTAATAGTAATATTTTCGCCAAAAGATAAATATTCTTTTACTTTATGGTTTGAATTGATTTGACCACTCATTCGTTCGAAGTATGACATATTTTTAGCACCTGCAATACCTTCTTGATTGAAGTAGGTTCCCGATGCAAAATAGGTGCTTCGGTCATTACCACCACTTACACTTACTGTATGGCTTTGGATAGGTACATTATTGCGGAACAGGTAGTCCTGCCAGTTGGTATTGGCAATGGTGTCTAAAAATAAGGGGTCTATATTACCGTTGGCATCGGTTGGAAAAGTGAATTTTGGATCATACCTTTTATAAGTATTATAATACGCTTCGTTCATTAATTGAGTAAACTCGCTGGCATTGAGCATATCAATTTTCTTGATAACTGATTGTATGCCGTAATAGCCATCGTACGATACTTTCATGTCTCCTGACTTACCCTTTTTTGTGGTAATAAGAACAACACCGTTTGCTGCACGTACACCATAAATGGCTGCTGATGCAGCATCTTTTAAAACATCAACCGATTCAATATTATTTGGATCGATATATGAAATATCTCCTACAGGTACACCATCGACAACATATAAAGGGGAGGCATCGCCAATAGTTCCTACTCCGCGTACCACCACTTTAAGGGCTGATCCTGGTTGTCCTGAAGTTGAACTCACAAAAACACCCGATGAAAGACCTTGCAAAGCCTGTTCAACTCGTAGTACGGGTTTTTTGCTCATTTCATCGCTCGATAAATGTACATTAGCCCCAGTAACCAATTTTTTCTTCATGGTACCATAGCCAACTACCACTACTTCGTCCATTTCTTTCACTTCTTCTTCTAACTTAAGGCTAATGTCAGATTGTTGTCCAACAACCACTTCCTGAGTTTTGTATCCAATAAATGAGAATGTTAAAACACTTTCGTCGGACGGAACCCGAATACTGAATTTACCGTTTAAATCGGTAACTGTTCCTGTAGTGGTACCTTTAATAATTACACTTACGCCTGGCATACTGTTACCATAGATATCGGTAATTGTTCCAGTTACCATTCGTCCCTGGGAATAGATAGCAACTGATATAAAACTTGCTATCCATAAAGTTATCAACCTAAGTAAAGGTTGAACATTGGGCAGATAATTTTTCTTTTTTCTCATACCTTTAGTAGTTAATAGTTTAGTTAATTGTTGTTAGTTTATCATTATTTATAGTTGGGCTGAAATAGCTTTTCCTTTATAATCTATTGATTGAATTACTTTCCCATTAAACAGCGCTCCAGAAAGGTTTTTAGAAATTTTAATAATTCGGAATGTTATTTGGTTAAGTGAATCTGAATTTTTTCCTTGAGCTTGCTGAATAGTAAGTTTATTAAGTGCTTGTGAATATTGTATTGGTATTCTGGCATATCCATCTTTTTCATATTGATAAGTTACGCCATCATCGAAATACAATTCGAATGAAGCATCCTGTCCGTCATAGATGTATAAATCGATTGGCTCGTTGGTTGGTTGCAATGCATATTGCACTACAGGACCCACTGGAATAATTGAACCAGCTTTAATAAATAAAGGAATATATTCGTAAGGAGCTTGAGCAACAATAATTTGGCCGCCTTCATAATATTTGCCAGTAACTAAATCATACCAACCAGTACCAGCTGGTAGGTACACTTTTCGGCTTCGTTCCTTATATTTATAAACCGGACATACCAGTATGGAAGGGCCAAACATAAACTGATCGTTTATATTATAGACACTGGTGTCGTTGGGAAAATCCATTATCAATGGACGCATTAAGGTATAATTATCGAAATATATTTTAGCAGCTAATGAATAGATATAAGGCAATAGTCGGTAGCGCATTTCAACAAATTTGACCATGCTTTTATATGCGATGTGATTTTCGGGAGCTACATGATATATTTCACGATATGGGAATTGGCCGTGAACTCGGAATAATGGACAAAATGTGCCATACTGAAACCAACGGGTAAAACGTTCACGCCATTCTTCAAGAGCTTCACCTTGCGCTTGTTCATATTTTCTCTCAACAGCAAAGCCGCCTATGTCGGTAGTCCAGAAAGGTATACCGGATACTGAAAAGTTTAGTCCTGCAGGAATTTGGAGGTAAAGTTCCTCCCATCGTGCACCAACGTCACCGCTCCATGTTGCAGCAGCGTAGCGCTGTTGGCCTGCATAAGCTGATCGGGTAAGAATAAACACTCGTTTGTCAGGATCGACTGAACGCTGACCCTCATAAATTCCTTTGGCATTGCATAATGGGTAGGCATTAAAGTATTGTGCTCCAGGCCCTAATGCGGTAGGATTCATTAACAATTTACGTTCTTCAGGAGGTAAATTTGAATGAATGTCGGGTTCAGAGGCATCCATCCACCAGGCATCTATGCCTTTTACATATAATTTTTCACGCATCATTTCCCAGAACATTTTTCGGGCATCGGGATTTAAAGCATCGTAGAAGGTTGATTGATAACCCGGGTATACCCAATCTTTACGGCCATCAATGATATTTTTTTTGTATAAATAACCTTTTTCGTTAAGTTTGTTATAGTTTTCTATATCCTTGTAAAATTTTCCCCATACTGAAATCATAATTTGTGCATGATACTCATTGTGTAGCTTATTAATCATGCCTACAGGATCAGGAAAGCGAGAGCTATCGAAATCATGACTGCCCCATTTATCTTGTGGCCAGTAAAACCAGTCGAGAACAATATTGTCGAAAGGGATATTGCGTTTCCGGTATTCAGCAACGACCGATAGGAGTTCGTCCTGGGTTTTATATCTTTCACGGCTTTGCCAGAAACCTAAAGCCCATTTGGGCATAATTGGAGCTTTTCCAGTAATTTCTCTATATCCACTAATTATTTCATCTATTGAATTACCCTGAATAAAATAATAATCAATTTGTTTAGCTACTTCGGAATATAGCGATAAATCGTTTTGTTGGTTATCGGGTAGAGGACTTAGTGCTCTTAAGCCAATATAAGATTCTCCACCGTCGGGATCCCAGTCGATACGTACCGGATATTTTTTACCTTTCTCCATGTATATCGATAACATATTGGGTGTTGGATTCCATGCCTGCCGCCACCGATCAATTATTAGGTTGCCATCAAACCAAAATTTGATGTAACCCGCTGCGTAAAGACGTAATTTGTGAAGCCCTGAAGTGTCAGATTCAATATAACCCGACCATTCAACTTTTCCTTGATCCATTGGGAATATTGAAGGAATATTTTTTAAATCGGGCAAGAATTCGTAATTTATTGAGTCTTCTTGTCGAGTAATGAAAATCTTATTTTTATCGTTTTTTGAATAATATTTTGCAGTAAGTCCACCTTCTTTTAAGTTTTCATCGTATGTTTTAAAAACTGCCGATAATGCGGTGTATTCACGCTTATCGCCAAATTTGCTATATGAATAATTATCCCAAAGTATGCCGTATTTTTTTGATGATATTAAAAATGGAACAGATACTTTTGTATTATATTGGTATAATTCGACATCTTTTCCTTTGTAATTCATCCAACCATCTTGATGTTGACCTAAGCCATAGAAAGCTTCGTTCGAATCAGAATTGAATACTTGTTGGATAGACCAGTATTTGTTTCCCTCAATTAGAATAGGTTGAAACCATTTACCACCATTTTCTTTCTCACAAAGAATTTTCTGGTTATTTTCGTCCAGAAAACTGATTTGCCCCGTTGGTTGTATAATAACAACTTTAATTTTAGGCGATGACACAAAAATGGTGTCGGCATTTTTATCGATTTTAATGTTGAGATTGGGTAATTTTTGTTGAATTACCATTAAACTGGTATCTTTCGAAAAATTAATGTCGGGGCTAACCGTTACTCTTAAAATTTTTTCAGTTAAAAACTCTACTTTCAACGATTTAGCACCCTGTGCTTTGTCGGGGTTCAGTTTTACTATAATTCCATTCCGAATGGTCTGATATGGCCTTGAACATGCAGCAACTATTAATACTACAGCCAATAATGTTAATTTTACAAAATTCTTCATCTTGTTGCTTTTTAAAATTTACTTTTTCAAAATTAACGATGTTAAATTGCGCATAGCGTATCGATTTGTTTCTATGTCGGGTATATTTTGTAAATCAGACACATCAATTGTTTCTTGAAGGGGTATTAAATGTTAATAATCATTTATAAATTGGTTGTTAAATGTTTTGATTATTGAATATTTTATGTATTTTATATAAGTATTAGATAGAACATGTTAAAAATGTTTTATAGTTAAGGAATATTTTCTTAATACAGAATTTAAGCCACAATTAACAATAATTTAATATAGGCTTATGATTTTCTTTACAATTAATACTTTCCTTTGTTAAGAAAATTTTAATTCAAAAATTTATGAAGCAGATTAGACTAATGTTATTAATAGCGTGCGTTACTTTTATAATAATGTCATGCGGAGGAAATAAGAATAAAAGTGAACTCACTGGAGAGATATTAATCGATGGTTCGAGTACTGTTTTTCCAATTAGTGAAGCTGTTGCTGAAGAGTTTGGCAAGTTATATCCACGTGTTAAAGTTAGTGTAGGTGAATCTGGTACTGGCGGTGGCTTTAAAAAATTTAGTCGTGGAGAAATAGATATTAACGATGCTTCAAGACCAATTCGTGAAGAGGAGATTGAAGCCTGTAAAGCCAATGGAGTTGATTATTTGGAGTTAGAGGTGGCTTATGATGGTATGGTTATCGTAGTTAATCCAAAGAACGACTGGGTGAAAGAAATGACAGTAGCTGAACTTAAGAAACTATGGTCGCCTGAAGCGCAGGGTAAAATAACCCGTTGGAATCAGATACGAAGCAATTGGCCAGATAAGGAAATTCATTTATATGGCCCGGGAACGGCTTCCGGAACTTATGATTATTTTACCGAAGCTATAGTGGGTAAAGCTAAAAGTAGCCGTGGTGATTATACAGCCAGTGAAGATGATAATGTGTTGGTTCAAGGTGTAGCTTCTGATTTATATGCATTAGGATATTTTGGAATGGCATATTACGAAACGAATAAAGATAAAGTAAAAGCAATACCAGTCGATGATGAAAACCCTGAAAATGGGGTTGGACCTATATTGCCTGATAGAACTACTGTACAAAATAAAACATATGCTCCTTTATCCCGACCATTATTTATATATGTTAATAGTAAATCGCTTGACCGTAAAGAAGTGCAGGAGTTTGTGACTTTTTATATTGACAATGTAATTACACTTGCACCTGAGGTAGGTTATGTAAGTCTCGATAGTGCTGAATACCAGTTATCAAAACAACGCTGGAGTGAATTCTTATCTAAGCATGGAAAGTAAATTGTTGCAGATATGACAATTAAGCAAAAGGAAAAGTTTATAGTTGGCGGATTAAAGTTAAGTGCTATGGTAACCATTCTGGTTACCATAGGCATTATATGGATTTTGTTGTATCAGACTGTTTTGTTTTTTAAAGAGGTTTCAATCGTTGAATTTTTTACAGCAAGAGAATGGACCCCTTTATTTGCTGAGAAAAAATTTGGTATTTTACCTCTATTAACTGGTACATTACTTACTTCGGTGATTGCTCTAATAGTTGCATTACCTTTTGGGTTAATAATAGCTATTTATTTAAGTGAATATGCTAAATCTTCGTATCGTCGAAAAATTAAACCTATTTTGGAGCTGTTAGCATCAATTCCTACCGTAGTATACGGTTTTTTTGCATTAACAACGGTTACTCCTTTTTTGCAGAAGCTAATTCCAACAATGGCAGGATTTAATGCATTAGCTCCCGGTATTGTAATGGGTATAATGATAATGCCACTCATTTCTTCACTTAGTGAAGATGCGCTTTACTCTGTTCCGCAATCAATGCGTAATGCATCGTATGCTTTAGGTGCAACTCGTTTCCAAACAGCCCGTAAAGTTTTATTACCTGCTGCATCATCAGGCATCATTGCCTCTGTTATATTGGGCATCTCAAGAGCAATTGGTGAAACAATGATTGTTGCTATAGCTGCAGGCCAACAACCTCGTCTCACATTAAATCCTCTGGTACCTATTGAAACTATATCGACATATATTGTTCAGGTAAGCATGGGCGATGTTCCACGTAATTCTTTAGAGTATCGGACCATATTCGCTGCCGGAATTGTGTTATTTGTATTTACTTTTATTACCAACCATATCGGTATTTGGATAAAACAAAAATACAACCGAAAATATGAACTATAATACATCTAAAAGACTATCCGATAAAGCCTTTCAAATTCTGGGTTTTTTAGTCACTTTGTTGGGTTTATTTATATTGCTATTTTTTCTGTATACAATTGCAAAAAAAGGGTTAGGCCGTATTGACTGGCAGTTTATTACATCGTTACCATCACGATTCCCTGAAAAGGCTGGTATTTATACTGCACTCTTAGGCACCATCTGGTTAATGGTATTAACTGCTATTTTTTCAATTCCATTAGGGGTGTCGGCTGCTATATATCTAGAAGAATATTCAACTAAAAATCGATTTTCTAAAATAATTGAAAGAAACATATTGAATTTGAGTGGTGTGCCTTCGGTTATATATGGAATTTTAGGACTTGAATTATTTGCTCGTACTTTAAACTTAGGTAATAGTTTACTTACTGGTGCTTTAACTTTATCACTTTTAATATTGCCTGTGATTATTGTATCTTCTCGCGAAGCCCTTAAAGCTATACCTAATAGTTTACGAGAAGGTTCATATGCCTTAGGAGCAACCAAATGGCAAACTATTTATAAAATTATTTTACCGGCGGCAATAGGTAATATTCTCACAGGAGTTATTTTAGCTTTATCGCGTGCTATTGGTGAAGCTGCACCTTTAATAGTGGCAGGCGCTTTGGTTTATGTGCCATTTGCACCAAAATCTCCTATGGATGAATATTCAGCATTACCAATTCAAATCTTTAACTGGATTTCTCGTCCGCAAGCTGCTTTTGCTACGAATGCAGCTGCCGGTATTATTATCCTTATTGTATTTACCTTTTTATTAAACGGATTTGCAATTTACTATCGCAATAAAATGCAAAAAAAGAAATGGTAGTATCAAAGGTAAGTGCATACTTTTAAATACTTACCAACTTATTGATTTTTTTCAAAAGTTCATCCTTGTCTATAGGTTTACTAATATAATCATCGCAGCCAGCTTTTAAAGCCCTCTCTTTATCTTCTTTCTGGGCAAAAGCTGTCTGCGCAATAATTGGAATAGAGGGATTAATCTTTTTTGCTTCTCTTGTGGCATTTAAACCATCGAGCTCAGGAAGTTTGATATCCATCAATATGAGTTTTATGTCGGTGTTTTTTAGTAACAGATCTATAACCTCCAGACCTGTGATGGCACGTATGGTTTCAATACCCGCTAAATGTAAAATTTCTTCCAGTAAAAAATAATTGGTGTCATCATCTTCGGCAACTAATACTTTTAAATCTTTGTCTTTTTTATGAAGTGTAATAGCAGCATGATTTGTTTCATCTGTATTAGCTTTAATTAACGGTGTGTACGGAATGGTAAAATAAAATGTAGATCCTTTATCTTCTTCTGATTCAACCCAAATTTTACCACCCATTAATTCGACATATGCCTTTGATATGGACAGACCCAAACCTGAACCACCGTATAACTTTGTACCAGTATGTCGTACCTGTCGGAATCGTTTAAAAATTTCATTGAGCATGTTTTCAGGTATTCCTATGCCTGTATCACGCACAAAAAATTCAATCTGATTATCAATCAATCGATAACCATATGTGATACTTCCTTTATGGGTAAATTTAATAGCATTGGCTAATAAATTACTTAATACCTGGCTTAGCTTGGTACTATCGGTAAGTATAATATGCGGAGTGTTAAGATTTTCTACCTCAGCAAGTAGTTTAATTTTCTGAAATTCTGCTTTTGGTAAATATTGATCATACAATAATCGACAAATATCGTTAATATCAGTTTCTGATAAATAAAGCTTTTCTTGACCTGCTTCAATGGTAGCAATACTTATTATATCATTTATAATTGATAACAGTTGCTGCCCACTGCGAATGATTATATCAGTATAATGTTTTCTTTTTTCTAAAGGTAAAGTTTCGTCACGAAGAAATTCGGAGAATCCTACAATGGCATTCATTGGGGTGCGAATTTCGTGCGAAATGTTGTGTAAAAACGCTGTTTTTAATCGGTCGCTTTCTTCGGCTTTTTCTTTAGCTATAATTAATTCCTGATACATTTGTTTGCGTTCCGAAATATCTTCCATGATTAGTAAGTAGTTACTCACATTGCCATTTGAGTCAAAAATACATGATGCTATAGCCTGTACCCAGATAATTTCCCCATCTTTACGGTATATTTGATGTTCCTTAACCCATATATCGCCTTTTAATATGGCATGCACAGTATTATCGAAAGAGCTTTTGTCAATAAATATTTTATTAAAAAAATTGACAAAATGCGTATTCAATAACTCGTTGGTGTTAAATTGGGTTAAATCCGAAAAGGCTTGGTTAATGTATTCAATTTTTCCATCAGAATTAGCAATAGCTATGGCAACCGGGCTTTGTTCTATTGCTTTACTTAATGTAAAAATTTTTTGTTCAGCTTTCTTTCGCTCTGTAATATCGCGTGTAATTGAAATGATATGCGGAATTTTATTAAGTGTTATAATAGCAGCCGACATGAGTCCGTCACGAATAGTACCATCTTTCATGACGAATTGTGCTTCCATGTTTTGTACTTCACCTTTTTCTTTTAAGCCAGCAACTAATCTAGATCTATCTTTTGGATTTTTCCAAATGTTTAATTCAAGCGATGACCTGCCGACAACATCTTCCCGGCTATAACCTGTAATTCTTGTAAAACCCTCATTTATATCGACATAAACCCCGTCTTCTAACCTGTTAATGTTAATTGAATCGGGCGAAGTATGAAAGGCCATTCGAAATTTTTCTTCGCTCTCCCGAATTAGTTCAGTGGCCTTTTTTTGCTCAGTAATATCAAGCATTGATACAACACTTTGCTTTGTGTTTGGAATCATCGAAATATCGAGTACTATATCTCGGAGTTCTCCATTTTTATGGAAAATTTTAACTTCATATCGTTTAGGGGCAAGGTCGGGGTTAATTCTCCGAAGGGTATGATAATGGAACATTAATTCCAGGCTATCCGGGGCAGCATATTGTGTCCATTTTCTACCCATTAATTCTTCAGGCTTATAGCCCAGTACATCGTAACATTGGGCATTAGCCATTAATATATCGGTGTTTTCGTCGACAATTAAAGTGGCTGTTCCGGTTGCTTCAAATATGGCTTTGTATATTTCTTCGCTTTGTTTTATTGCTTCTTTCGATTGGTTTCGTAATCTTAAAAATACATTTATGCGAACCAATAATTCTGTTTTTGAAATAGGAATGCGAATAACATCATCAAAACATTTTTGTAACCATGGGTCTGCTGGTTCATTTGAATCAAGTAAAATTAATATGGGCAAAAAAATATTTGATTTATTCTTACAAACACTTAGTTTTTCGCATGCTAATTGCCCAGTAAATTTGTCAACTATTATTAAATCACATTGAATTTCATTTTTAATTTCATGTTCTGGAACTGTTATACGTAAAACATTATGGCCATGAGAGCAAAGCAGGTCACTAATTAATTGAGCATCTGTTTCATTTGCAAGGTAAAGTATAATTTTTGAAGATTTCATGAAAATCAAATTTTGATTGGTCCGAGTTATCGAAAAACTTGAATTTTATATGTTATCGAAAAAAATTAGGTTCTTGAATAAATTGCTTAAGTTATTTATTAAGTATTGAATTTCCTGATAATATACCAATAATTGCGTTAAATCGACTACCCACCTGTATACCTTCTGAACTAAGAATAAATTCTCGGAGTTCGGGTTCAAAGTTGCCAAGTCGCTTTTTTATGCATCCAATAATTCGAGTTATTCGACCATCAATATCGGCAAACCTAATTAATATGGCATTATCGACGATGTAACTTATACCATATTCTGATAAACGTAGCGCGCCACCAGCAATATTTTCCAGTTCATTAACATATAAGGTAGTAACATTATTTGATTTTAAAAAGTTCACCATGTTTTGAAAATTCGCTACTATGTTTCCAAACTGTTCCATGGCCAGTTCATATCCACGAACACTATCTATCATGGCCAATTTTATACCTTCTTTTATATCTTTACGAACTAGTTCAAGGAATTCATCAGGGTACAATTGCAAAGCATTAACATGTCGAATAATGAGTTGATGATTCTGATAATATGACGATAAATTCATTTTTAATTTTGAAGCTCTTCGAAGTAAATATTCTTCTGTTTCTTCAAATGAATATATTACAGCCTTATTTCCCAGTGCAAGTTGGGTTTCAACAAACTTCATTCCTAACGAGCTTTTACCTACTCCGGTGGGGCCGGTAATCAAGGTAGTAGTACCTTCTTCAAGACCGCCATCAAGCAATCGATCAAGATTATCAATTCCCGATTGAATTAAATTTTCGGTCAGTTTGATTGTTTTTAAATTTTCTATGATATGCGGAAAAATATGAATACCATCGTGTTGAATACGAAAAGGATGCAAACCAGAAAGGTAATCTCGTCCTCGAAGTTTCTGAATTTCAATAGATCGAATACCCGTAACTTTTAATGCCGATAAGCTTTTGTATAGTATTATAATTCCATCGACCGATAAAGCAAGAGATGCATCTTTTTCCATCTCTTCTGGTTCGTATATTAAAAATGAAGTACAACTTATGGAATTCAAATAATTTACAAAAGATAAAATATGCTTCCGAAATTGAAAAGCATCATTTGAAAGATATCGTAAAAAAGTAATCGAGTCAATTACCAGTCGATCTGGTTTTTTATCCTCCAGAGCCTGGTATATGGTTCCCCATGCTTGAGTTAATTCAACCTCTGACGGCGAAAATACTCGATATTCTTCTACTTTATGTGGAACTCCTTTTGGACTTAAATCAATTAAATCAATATCATCGAGGTTCCACCCAAAACCTTCAATATTGGCTTGAAGTTGATAAGTAGGTTCAGCCAGACTGATATACATACATTTTTCATTTTTATGTACCCCATCCAACAACCATTGTAAGGTTAAAATTGTTTTACCACTTCCACTTGGTCCGGCAAGTAAATAAGTATTACCTTTAATGAGGCCACCGTTTAAGATGATATCAAATCCGGGAATACCAGTTTCCATAAGTTTTTTTTGCATTTAGTCAGTTATAAAATATTTTGTAACTTAGGATTCTTCATAAATTTGGTTTTTTCGATATGTATAAAGGTACAAAAACGTTATTTAAAATACAAGATTTAATTAAAAAAATCGTTATTGTTTCAGAAAGGATAACCTATACCAATGGTGGGATTTAGTAAGTTAATGATTTTCTTATCGCTTTGTGTTATAACCCAACGTTTATTGGAGATTTCGGAAGGGTCGTAAATTTTTAAACCTAAATCAAAACGCACAATAAAGTATGAAAAGTTTAGTCGAGTACCTATTCCGGATCCGATAGCTAATTGTTCTATAAATTTATTTATTTTGAATTGAGCATCAACTCTGTCATCATTTTTTGAAATTAGCCAGATATTACCTATGTCGGTAAATACAGCACCTTCTAATTTCCAGAAAAGTTTGAAGCGTAACTCAATGTTTGTTTCAATTTTTATATCACCTGTTTTATCGGGAAATGCATTTGAAATGGTGTCGTGGAAGGCTCCTGGTCCCAAGCTACGCAACGACCATGCCCGCATGCTATTAGCACCACCTGCAAAATACTGTTTTTCGAACGGAATAGTCGAAGAGTTTCCATAAGGGTAAGCTGTACCAGTAAAAAATCGTAAAACTAAGGTAGATCCACTTCCAACTGGAATATAATTTCGAAAATCAAAATCAATTTTTGTGTATTGTGCATATCGGATTCCTAATAAATTATAACTCCCATCTGCAGCAGGTTTTGTCCGAAGTAGTTTCATAAACAAATAGGTAGTATTTCCTGCTCCTTCAATTCCTATTTTCAGGTATTGAAAAGAACGATGGGCATTAGCTTTTTGGTTATTAAACGTATAATATAACCCACTGATAATTAGAAAGTGATCCTGAAAAATGTTTCTTAAATAAGCATTGGTAATACTTCTGTAGAAAGTACTGTCAATTTTTAAAATACGAATATAATTTATATCTATAAGATTAGCCTGAAAAGTGTTGAATGTTTTTCCAGACCAATTAAAACCATATGAAGTGTTAAATATTTGATGGGTATATTGAATGCGTCGCAAAAAATTATATGAAACTAAAAAATTAGTACGAGGATTGTACTGCTGAAGGAAAATATTTGATGCAAAAGGAAATAATAATTTAGGTATTGTTATGCTTGACTCAACTCCAAACTCAAGCGTGTTTTTAAATTTAAATTCTTGTGTGCTTTTAACAGTTTCGGTATTCCCTTTAATTCTAAAATTGAATACTTCTGCACTTTTAATAAAATTACGGTGCTGGTAATTGATACTGCCAGCAAAACCAAAGCCCACCCGGTTTGTTAATTCAAAATCGGTTTGATAAGATTGAAATGCTTGTGTCGATAATTGAATTTTACAATCAATCGGTTTTAAGTTTTCTTTCCAGGTGGAGTCCATGTGCGACTCAACAAATCCAATGTTTATAAATTTAAATATCCTTAAGTCTGTTAGCTGTTGGTAGGTTTCTTCTACATTTTTTTGTGAATACAACATTCCGGGACGAATAGAAATTTTTCTGTGCAATAGCTTTGGGTTAATGCTTATTTTATCACGAAAAAAATAAGGAATGTTATCGAAAGTTACAATATCGTACATCACACTGTCGACAATGTAACTTAGCGTATCGCTGGTTCGTTGATGGTCTATCCACACCTGAATATTCTGAATTCTATATTGTTTATGATTTTCTTCTTTAACTTGCCTTTCAGTATCTCTGGATTGAAATTTTTTAATTCCTAAGGTTAAATCCACTGTATGAGTTAACGAATTTGTATCAGCAATGTAATATATAAACTCTTTATTAAAACTGAAATATCCATTATTTCGAAGTAAGGTTTCGATGCGTGTACGTTCAGCTTGTAATTTTTCAAAATCAAACCTTTCATATGGTTTGATTAAACAGTTTATAGTATCGGACATGACTAACCCAATTAATGCAGAGTCTTCAATATTGTAATTAATTTGTCGAACATGATACGATAGTGCTGGATATACTTTGAAATATAATTTTGCTTTTCTATTTTTAATTTTTAACGAATCTCGAACAATTGAATTAAAATAACCTTTCTGAAACAAATATAGCTCAATTTGTTTTTTAGCCTGGTTGGCTAAAAATGGATCATATATCGAAGGCGATTCTCCAACTCTACGTAGCCATTGATTAAATTTCTGACTGGTATCGGCCGATGAAAGATTATATAACCAGAGATTGAACCTGAATAAATTTAATAATCGTTTATTTGGCTTTAGTTTTACTAAAGGTTCTATTTCCGAAGGTTTTATATCTTTGTTGCCAATAACTTCGACTTTAGTTTTGGATAAAAATAATCGGTCGGAAGGAACATATTTAGTAGAATTACATGAAATGAATACAAAGCAAAAAATTATTTTGCTTAATCTTAAAATATATTTGGAAGTCCGACCAATCATTTATAGTTTTAAATGTTTTTAATTGTTAACAAACTTACTTGTTTTTTTTATTTCGATAGTAATTAATTATCGAACAAATAAATAAAAATTGAAATAAATGCAATCCCTAAGCAAGAAAGAAATTAAAGAAATTGCTCAGTTAAAGCAAAGCAAATATAGGCACGAAAATAAGCAATTTATTGTTGAAGGCGAAAAAATGGTTCGAGAAGCAATAGAGAGCCATTTTAATGTGGTTTCGTTTATAGCTACTTCCAATTGGTACAAAAAAAATGAAGCTACTTTACAATTACCCATGTCGAAATGTTTTGAGACCAGTATTGATGGTATTAAACGAATAAGTTCAATGGTTACACCCCAGGAGGTTCTGGCAGTGATACAGATTCCCCAATATGTTTTTGATATACAGTTATTAAAAAACAAGTTGAGTATAGTACTGGAAAATATTCAGGAACCTGGCAATTTAGGTACAATTATACGTACAGCCGATTGGTTTGGCATTGAACATGTAATTTGTTCCAATGGTAGTGTTGATTGTTTTAATCCAAAAGTAGTTCAATCGACCATGGGCGCTATTTTTCGGGTTAAAGTAATTTATACTGATTTACTCGAATTTATTGATGAAGCTAAACATAACGGAATTGAAATTATAGGTAGTTACCTGAATGGCTCAAACATATATCAGTTTCATTTTCCCCAAAGTTGTTTAATTGTGATGGGTAACGAATCGAAGGGTATATCAAAAGAATTAAGTAAGAGTATTTCGACAAAAATTACCATTCCTGGTTTCAAGAGGCATGAAAATGGAACCGAATCGCTGAATGTAGCTATGGCTACCAGTATAATTTGTTCCGAATGGTATTCAAGAAATTACCGGAGCTGAAGTTGCAAAGCGTTGAGTATAGTTTTTCCTAACTCTGCTGGCGATTGAGCTACATGAATTCCGCATTGTTTCATAATTTCCATTTTGGCTGCTGCTGTATCAAACTTCCCGCCAATAATTGCACCAGCATGCCCCATACGACGACCTTTGGGAGCAGTTTGACCTGCAATGAAACCTACCACCGGTTTGGTTGCATGGTTTTTAATCCACTCGGCTGCTTCAATTTCCATGCTGCCACCAATCTCGCCTATCATAATTATACCCTCGGTTTGTGGATCGGCCATAAATAGTTGAACTATCTCCAGTATCGACGAGCCAATTACAGGATCTCCACCTACACCTACACAGGTTGACTGTCCAAGGCCAACTTGAGAAACCTGAAATACAGCCTCATAGGTAAGCGTGCCTGACCGTGATACAATGCCTATAGAACCAGGTTGATGGATAAAACCAGGCATTATCCCCACTTTGCACTCACCGGGTGTTATAATGCCCGGGCAGTTGGGACCGATGAGTCGACTCTTTTTATTTGCTAAATAGGCTTTTACCTTTACCATGTCAGCTACTGGTATTCCTTCGGTTATGGCTACTATTAATTCAATTCCTTCACTGGCTGCTTCAATAATTGCTTCGGCTGCAAAAGCAGGTGGCACAAAAATTACTGATACGTTTGCATCAGTGGCTTTTTTGGCAGCATAAACACTATTAAATACCGGACGTTCCATATGAATGCTTCCTCCCTTTCCAGGAGTAACACCTCCCACTACCTGGGTTCCATACTCAATCATTTGCCCAGCATGAAAACTACCTTCTTTACCAGTAAAACCCTGAACTATGACTCTTGAGTGTTTATTGATTAAAATACTCATAACCTTATACTTTAAAATAAAATAGTTAATTTTCTTTTAAAAATACAAAAATTGTTTCTTTTTAATTGTTCACTACTTTTTATTTTTGTCGAAACTAATTCAATCGTAAGATGGCTAAAAATCTGAAATGGTTAATTCATTTGTTTTTACTTATCATACTATTGCATTCAAGTAAATCTTTTGCAATAAACGAAATTAAAAATATTTCAATTGCCATAAACGATACACTTACATTTACTTATTCACAACATGCTATTACTTTTAAAGGCGAAAAATATTTACCTTTTTATTTTGACCGACCATCGATTCAAACCGATATTAAACTCTGGGTCGATCATGATGCCGATATTAAAAAAATAGAACTTCTGCCATCATCTGATTACAAACAGATTGATTCAATTATTTATCTGAATAACGAATACTATACTTTTCGTGTTAAATTTATTGATCTTATTAATTCCTCAAACCTAACTTTTCGTTTTAAAATTTACTCTTTTAATACTTATCGAATCGAAGAAATACGCTTGTTTCCTTATACCAGTACTGCCCTGTCGCATTATATCGCTGACAATGAGCTTTTTATCGGCGAAGAAAAAGTTTTCGAGATTTTTTCAAATTTTCCCGAAAATCTTCGATTACCTTTTGAATGGGTGTCTTCTACCGATTTTGATTATCGACTTCAATATATAAACAAACAACTCAGGCTTCATATTGTTCCAAAATCATTGGGTAAAAAACTTTTTTCATTTTCATTAAACACTTATAAACCGAATTTGTTGGAGGGAAAAGTACCCACCTATACCACACCCACAATAAATATCTTATTTACAGTTAAAAGTGGCCGTTTAGCTTTTTTAAATTTAGACAGAAAAGAATTTACTTTTGACGAAACAGTACGTCGTGAAGGTATTGAAGTACAAATTGATAACCATCGTGCGCTGCTATTAAAGAAAACCTATCGGATAGAAGATCAGGAAAATCCGGGAGGAGCTCTGATTGGTGAAATTTATACCCGGCAAAATTTGAATAACGACAAAGTTTTGTGCCGCCTGCGTTTATATAACCTTCATCGACCTACCGATGGCTATTTATATATAAAAGACGGAGACGAAGCAAAGTTTATCACTAATTTTGGAATTAGTCCAAAAACTTCGATTCATCGAATTAGCATTTTAAGAAACGGATTGGATTGGAAAGAAACAAATACAGTATACCCTGGAGAAACTGTAAATATTCGACTTGAAGGAGTAGGAATGCAAAAAGCAAACTTTAAGTTTGAAGAAATTGAAACTGTTTTTCAAGATTCAATTGTAAAAACCGATTTTGCAGTAGAATTCAGAATTAAAATACCTGAAAATATTTCAAAGAAAAAAGTTTTCATTTATAATTATGGAGAAAATACAGGTTCTTTTTTGAGTGTGAAAGAGTTTCAGACTCCTCGTAATTTTGATTTTTTATTTATCAATTATGGGGAAGGATCTAAATCAGTTGAGGCATTTACTGGTCCTGAATTGTATACTAAAACGCTGAAAGATATTGTTATTTCGTTCGATCCCGATAAAATAGACAGTTCCGGAAAGTTTTATGGGAAACAATATATTGAAGTAACCGCTAAAATTACGGGTAGTCGTGGTGAACTGGTTGAATTAGTTAAGTTACCAACCCTGGTAGTATGTCCTGGAGATCGTTCTATTCGTCACGGCTATTACGATTTACGCGATTGTGCACGAGACAACATACATTTGAATGCATTCTTAGACCGAAAAACCTATGATTTCGACGATTGGACAAAAATTCGGCTTACTTTTAGTCATGTCAAGGATAAGTACGATGGAACGGGTTTAGATAAATCTGTCGATATAATTCTTCAGCGTAAAATAAAATTTGATATCGATGTGTCATTCCCCAGTCTGCTGACTAAAATTGTAAAAGAAGAAGGTTGGCAGAATGGCTTAGGGGTTAGTATGGCTATGATTGCACAATTTAGCTTTTACGAGAAAGATAAAATTGCTCGTTTAATGCCTTATAAAATAGGTTTTGGATTTCTGGCATTAAATGCTTTTAACTTTAGTGATAATAACAATACACGCGATTTAGGATTAGTAATTCTGGGTAGTGTGTACCCTACACGTCGAGACTCAAAATTATCTTTTCCTCTTTATCTGGGAGGGGGTTATCTATTAAACAAATCAAGTTGGTTCTGGGTTTTTGGACCAGGTATACGCGTATCGTTTTAATATAATTAAGTTATTGCAACGAGGTATATATTTCGTGTAAAGGGCTTATTATTCGAGCAGCGTCGCAGTAACCCATTTCGTTTAGTATAAACTTTATCATCTGTTCAAGTTCCTGTACGGCAAATCGATTATCAGATCGTTTCATTAATTTTAGCCGATAAATTACTTTGTCGGCCAAATTTAATGCCATTAACCTGTCGGATTTACCACATGAATGTAATGCTTTAAAGATAATTCCAGTTATATCATCATGTTCAACTGGAATAATTTTGCCTTCTTTGGTTTCAATTAGTAGTAGTTCCATGTCTGCTATAAATTCCATAATCAAAGGTGTATTAATTACACTTCAATGTTAAAACATTTTTATAAAAAAATGCAACAAATGTTTTCAACAACTTTTAATAATATGTACTGTTTTTCAGTAATATAGATAATTTATGTTGTTTATATATTTGTTGCCAAATTTAATTTAAACGCAAAACTATATCATTTTTACTATTAAAATAAAAAATGAACGATGAGAAATATCAATAGAATTAATATTAACGTATTTTTAACATTTAATTTTATTAACAAACATTTTAAAAATATGCGTTTTAGATTTTTTTATTTTATATAACAAGATTAATTTAGCGGCCTATTTCAATCTAAAAAATTAGTTTAATGTCGTCTATAACCTTAAAATTAGGTAGCCTTTTTTCTGTGCTAGTAATAGGTTTATCATGTGCCCGTCAACCGGTTGAAATAGGCGAAATAACGAATATTAAGGTAATTCATGCAAATAATAACGGAATAGAATGTACGGCCGATGTGTCTCTTAACAACAAAAGCCTTTTCCCTTTCACTATAGAGAATGGAGAACTTACTGCCTTTATTGACGAAACCGAAATTGGAGTATTTACTTTAACCAATTCTATTCAGTTATCGAGTTTTGAGAAAAAAATTCATCCCATTAAGTTTTCAGTCGTATTTAAAGATGCTGATGTGGGTATTACTCTGGCTATGAATTCGTTATTAGGACGGAAAAATAAATATAATATAAGAGGTACAATTCAGGCTAAATCATATTTTGTTCATAAGAAGATTTTAATTGACAAATCATTATTCAAATAATTTTGCATACCTTTGCCGTAAACCATTTAAGCAAATATGAAGTTATATATTGCTTTTAGTCTACTATTCTTTATTTTATTTTGGCAAATACAAGCTCAAACATTGCCCGAAAAGCAAGAATCTAATATTTTTACTTTTATTAAACAGAATAATGGTCAACAAGGTACAATTATAGTTAATCAATCAAAAGAAATCGAAAACCTTGTTCTGGCTTATATTGAATATCAAAGAAAAGAATCGAAACTGCAAGGCTATCGGATTCGTATTTTCTCTGCGTCTGGCAGTTCTGCCCGTTCAAAACTTTATGCAGAGAAAGATCGTTTCGAAAGTTTATATCCTCGTTATCCTGTTTATATTGAATACGAAGCCCCGAATTTTAAAGCCTATATCGGAGATTTTCGTAACAAACTTGAAGCTTTCAAGGTCTATAATATTATAAATAAAGACTTTAAAAATGCATTTATAGTGCCAGCATACATTAATTTGCCTCGAATCGATTAAAATTTGTGTTTTAAATAAAAATTTTAACCTGACATATGAGTGAACTGATAAAACATGAGTGTGGAATAGCGTTAATTCGGTTATTAAAGCCTTTGGAGTACTATCAGTTCAAGTATGGAACCTGGCGTTTTGGTTTGCAAAAGCTTTATCTTTTAATGGAGAAACAACATAACAGAGGGCAAGATGGAGCTGGTATTGCATGTGTTAAACTATTTCCAAAACCTGGTACTACATATATCGACCGTCAACGCTCAAATGCTGCATCGGCTATAGAAAAAATTTTCCAAAATATTTATGATGTTTATACACAGTACGATTCCAATCTGGTTGCCGATCCATTATGGGCAAAAGCAAACTTGCCATTTGCTGGTGAGTTATATCTGGGGCATCTCAGGTATGGTACCTATGGCGGTAACAATATTGAAAATGTTCATCCTGTATTGCGCGAAAATAATTGGTTAACCCGAAATTTATTGTTGGCCGGTAATTTTAACCTAACCAATGTAGATGAAATTTTCAACCATTTATTAGAATTAGGACAACATCCAAAAGATTTTTCTGATACTGTTACTATCCTTGAAAATGTCGGACATTTTCTCGACATGGAGGTTCAGCGAAAATTTATTCTTTTTAAATCTCAAGGATATGATAATAAAGAAATTTCGGATTTAATTGCTGAACATTTAGATATACAGAGCATTTTAAGGGAATCGAGCAAAAGATGGGACGGAGGATATGCCATTGCCGGGATAATTGGACATGGTGATGCTTTTGTAATGCGGGACCCAAATGGAATTCGACCGGCATATTATTTTTATAATGATGAAGTAGCTGTTGTAGCCTCTGAACGTACCGTTATTCAAACGGTTATGAATGCTTCTTATAATGAGGTAAACGAGATTGCTCCAGGTCATGCAGTTATTATTCGTCGTGATGGAATGGTTACCATGGAGGAAATTAGGCCTCCTCAGGAGAGAAGAGCCTGCTCGTTTGAACGAATTTATTTTTCACGCGGAAGTGATAAAGATATTTATTTTGAGCGTAAAAAACTTGGCGAATTATTAACTCCGGCTATTTTAAAAGCAATAAATTACGATATTGAAAATACAGTATTTTCATATATCCCTAATACAGCTGAATCGGCATTTTATGGAATGATTAAGGGAATTGAAGATTATGTTAAGAAATTAAAAGTACAACGTATTCTGGATGAAAAAGAACAGTTAACACCTGAAAAACTAGAAAAAATTATTTCGCTCCGTCCGCGTGTTGAAAAAATTGCCCATAAAGACATTAAACTTCGTACCTTCATTGCTCAAGATAAGGGACGCGACGATCTGGTGGGACATGTGTATGATATTACCTATGGAACTGTACGTGAGGGGGTTGATAATTTGGTAATTATCGACGATTCAATTGTACGAGGCACCACACTGAAACAATCAATTATTCGTATTTTAGACAGGCTTCATCCTAAATGTATTATTGTGGTTTCTTCATCGCCTCAAATTCGTTATCCCGATTGCTATGGCATTGACATGGCAAAATTATCTGACTTTATTGCTTTTAAAGCAACCATTGCTTTGCTTAGAGAGACCGGTCGAGAATACATTATTAATGAAGTTTACCGAAAGGCTAAACAACAACAATCATTACCCAAAGAAGAAATCATAAATTACGTAAAAGAAATTTATGCCCCTTTCACCGACGAAGAAATATCTGATAAAATAGCTCAAATGCTTAAGTCGCCTGAAATTAAGGCCGATATAAAAATTGTATATCAAACTGTAGAAAATTTACATAAGGCCTGCCCCAATCATACGGGCGACTGGTACTTTACTGGCAATTATCCTACACCAGGTGGAAATAAGGTAGTAAATACCTCGTTTATTAATTTTATTGAAGGTCGTAATCAGCGAGCTTACTAATTGGTAACCGTAATTACATGATCTTGATTTTCAGCTGTTGGCCCGGAAAAATTTTATGATCCGATAGATTATTCCATTGTTCTAAGTCATTCAAGGTTATTCCGGGATACTTTTTAATAATATCCCATAAGGTGTCTCCTTGTTTTACTGTATAGTATATAAATTGTTCGTTTGTTTTATTATTATTCACTTTTGAGGACTTAGTCTGTGAACCATCGGTATTATTATTTTTTATTTGTGGTTTTTCTTCAACTTTATTTGATTTTTCAACAAGGTTTGTAGTCGATTTTTGAGGAACTAAAATATATATTTTTTGACCAGCTTTGATTCTTGTACTATATAAGTTATTCCAATCAAGAATATCATTTACACGTACCCGATAGCGTTCGGCTATGGAACCAAGATTATCACCTTGTTTAACAGTATAAACTATACGAGTGTATCCTTTGGGCGGCTTTTGCGAATATATAATTTTTCCATTTTTCGATTTGCGTGTATAGTTTGGTTCTTTTAACAAGTCATTTATGTTAAAATATATTGAATCTTTAAATGCATATATTTTATCTGATAAGTCAATAAATTTACCAATATAATCGACAGGTAAAACAAGAGGATATGCTGAAATTTTCCCGGGGATGATATCACGTATGTACTGTGGATTTAAGTCTCTTAATAGTTCAATAGGTATTTGAAGTACTTCAGCAATTTGAGCAAAGTGCACATTTTCACGTATCACTATGGTGTCAATCTTATAAGGTAAATCAACTTTTAAAGGTATAATATTGTGTTCTTTATAATAATTCATGGTATAAACGGCTGCAATAAATGCTGGTACATGACCTCTGGTTTCACGAGGAAGATATGGATATATTTCCCAGAAGTCGCGTTTACCACCTGAACGTCGTATAGCTCGTGATACATTACCAGGTCCACAGTTATAAGCAGCTATAACGAGTTGCCAATCCTGAAAAATATCATATAAATCTTTCGAAAATTGGGCAGCAGCATGGGTTGCCTTAATAGGGTCTCGTCTCTCATCGACTAATCCATTTATAGTTAATCCATATAATTTGCCTGTTCCATACATGAATTGCCAGATGCCTACAGCCCTTGTTCTGGAACGCGCTCTCGGATTAAGTGCCGATTCTATAATCGACATGTATTTTAATTCGTTAGGAAGTCCATAGTAATCGAATATATCATCGAATATGGGAAAGTAATATTCTGCTAAGCCCAGCATACGTTGAACTTTATCCTTTTTTCTCTGGGTGTACATTTCAATATAGCGACGAACAATTTGATTATAAGTTAATTTAACGCCACTGGGTATTTTTAAAAGTCGTTGTATATAAACTGAGTCGGGTATCAATTTTACATCACTAAGTGTGTCTTCTGCTGGTAATTCTGTTGGAAAATCGTTGTTTGAATCTCCCTGTTGCATGTAATATAAATTCAATAAACTATCTAAATTGTCTTCATATATAGGTTGTATCATTTCTACATCATCAATGTAAGTGGTATCATCCTGACGAACAGAATTTGAAAGTAAGTAATGTGTGGGGATAATTAATAATGTCGATATAAGAACCAACCGCTTCAATTTCTCCATAAGGATATGTTTTTTTAATTTTGAGGGTAAATATATTACAATTTAATAGCTTTTACAATACTTTTTCAGCTTATTTAGAAATAATCTAACTAATTACAATAACAAAACTTTGGTTGGATTTATAAAGTTTTTATATTTAGCCTTAAACTCTGAGACAAATATAAGACTAAAGTATCATCAGGCCAATGTGGCAACCATTACTGCTTTAATGGTATGTAAACGATTTTCGGCTTCATCAAAAACTATTGAATGTTTCGATTCAAATACATCTTCAGTAACCTCGATGCCATTCATGCCATATTTTTCAAATATTTTTTTGCCGATTTTGGTTTCTAAATTATGAAAAGCTGGTAAGCAGTGCATAAACTTAACGTTAGGGTTTCCGGTTAGCTCAATAACTTGCGAATTAACCTGATAGGGTTTTAAAAGCTTAATACGTTGATCCCATACTTCTTCGGGTTCACCCATCGAAACCCATACATCGGTGTATAAGAAATCGACTCCTTTTACTGCATCTTCAACCTTTTCGGTAATTGTAATTTTTGCACCAGTTTCTTTTGCAATTTCAAGACAGGTTTTTACCAGTTCATCGTTTTGTTGGCATTGTTTGGGTGCAGCGACTCTAAAGTCCATACCCATTTTAGCTGCTCCCACTAAAAGAGAATTTCCCATGTTATTTCGAGCATCGCCTAGATAACAGAAGCTTATTTTATTTAAGGGTTTATCGCTATGTTCCTGCATGGTTAATAAGTCGGCCAATACCTGAGTGGGATGGAATTCATCAGTTAGACCATTCCATACAGGTACACCTGCAAAACGGGCTAATTCTTCAACTATACTTTGAGAGAAACCACGATATTCAATGCCATCATACAGTCGGCCTAGTACACGAGCAGTATCTTTTATTGATTCTTTGTGACCTATCTGGCTTCCTTCGGGACTTAAGTAGGTGACATTTGCTCCCTGATCGTATGCAGCTACCTCAAATGCACAACGAGTGCGGGTCGAAGTTTTTTCAAATATTAATGCTATATTCTTGCCTTTTAATCTCTGTTGCTCTGTCCCAGCTAATTTTGCTGCTTTAAGTTCTTTCGATAATTGTAATAAATAATTTATTTCTTCCGGGGTAAAATCAAGAAGTTTAAGAAAGCTACGATTTTTAAGATTGACTGCCATTTTTTTTGATGTTTTTGATTTTAAAGCAACAAAAATAAATATTATCTGGTGATGATAACTATTTTTTACTTTTATTTTTAAACTGTACTTTTTATTTTTTATGGTTTTAAAATGAGTTTCGGATTAAACAATCACTTTTAACAATAAAATAACAAACTAATTTTCAACTTATTTGGTGTTATTATGGTTATAATATAAAAATGGTTATGATACGGATAGTGATTATATTGATTCTAAGTTTTTATTTTTTAATAATTACTGGTCAAAGAGCTGTGCCGGTATATAATTTTGACTCTTTTGAGCCTATTCTCAATAAAAAAAATGATACAGTTTATCTAATTAATTTTTGGGCTACCTGGTGTGCGCCCTGTCGGAAAGAACTACCTGAAATTGAAGCAATAGGGGAAAAATTCAACGATAGAAAATTTAAAATAATTTTAGTTAGCCTCGATATGTCTGAGACTCTAAATAAAACATTGTATCCCTTTTTAAAAAATAATGATATTAAATCGGAAGTTGTTGTACTCGACGATGTGCATAGTAATGTCTGGATTAATAAGGTAGATAGTTCTTGGCAGGGCTCTATTCCGGCTACATTGATTTTTAGCAAGGAAAAGCGAATTTTTATTGAAAAACCTGTAAATTTTCAATATTTGGATTCTTTATTAATTAAGCATTTTAATTTATGAAACCTTGTTGTAACAATATTAGTAATTTCAAAATTTTATCAAATTCATTTTATGCATAATTAGATATATATTATTAACCTTAAATCTGATAGATATGAGAAAATTAGCAACATTATTATTCATTACTGTATTTTCAACATATGTTTTCGGCCAGTTGAAAATTGGTGATAAAGCACCTGGTTTTAGTTTAAAGAATGTAGATGGTAAAATGGTATCATTAAACGATTACAAAAATGCAAAAGGGGTTGTGGTAATCTTTACATGTAATCATTGTCCTTATGCAAAAGCTTATGAAGATAGGATCATAGAGCTTGATAACAATTATCGGTCAAAAGGTTTTCCAGTAGTCGCCATAAATCCAAATGATGTTTCAATAGTACCTGAAGATTCCTATGAAAATATGCAAATAAGAGCTCGCGAGAAGAAATTTCCTTTTCCTTATTTATATGATTCAACTCAAGAAATTGCCAATAGCTATGGAGCCGAAAGAACACCACATGTATTCTTACTGGAGCGAAAAGGTTCTGACTTTTATGTGGCTTATATTGGCGCCATCGACGATAATTATAAAAATGCCAGCGAAGTAAAGGAAAGATATCTTGAGAATGCCATCAATGCATTACTGTCAGGCAAAAAACCTACTCCTGAAACTACTAAAGCCATTGGATGTACAGTTAAAAGAAAATAAAATTCGCTTTAATTTAAGAAAATAAAAAAGGATTACTACTTAAAAAACAGTAATCCTTTTAATTTATTGAAATAGCTTTTATTAATAATCATTTACATTAACCTTAATATTCACTTTTTCTCCATTAATAGTTCCGGTCATAGTGGCTTCAGTTCCCGATTGATTAATGGTATAGGTTAAATCGTAACTAATACTTCCAGTGGCATAACCTGATACCTGTACTGTGCCTTTTAAGGTCATGGTCAAGGCCATTGTAGAGCTGCTATTATAGTTCATGTTAACCACTATAGGTTTATCGGGGGTAGATAATGTGTATTTTCTTCCACTGCTGGTAGTGATAACAAAATCTTTAAAATTTTCTGTAATGACTATCGACATTGATTGTTCATTTAAAGTCATGGATATTTTAATTTCCACACTTCCTCCTTCAGGATTTTGAATGGTCATTGAGGCTGTATCAATAGTGCTTTTTTTCAAACTATAATCGCTGCTATAATCCATTGAATAGCTGAATAAATTTGATGCTATTTCCTGCTTGTCTTCCATGGGTATAGCATCTTTTGAGCTGTTGTCATCATCTTTTTTACACGAACTTAAACTAACCAAGAATAAAAGACTTAAAAAATACAATACTTTTTTCATAGGTTAATTATTTAAGTTACCTACTCTTAAGGATTTTCGGCACCTCCCGTTTTTATTGGTTTCTGCTCCAAGTTTAATCAAATTTATTAAATTTGTTTAAATATAAAAAATTGTATTTTTATTCTTTATTACTTATTCCATCTAACCCTAAAAATGTTTGTATATGAAAAAAAATTTACTCTTAGTTGCTATTTTATTATCAATGTCTAATTTACATTCACAACCAGCCAATTGGATAATTGATAACCCTACTTTTAATAAGTCAACTATTAATAGTATGCTGGTTGTGTCGGATTCTATAATTTTAGTTGGTGCCGATGTAAATAATGCATCATGTTTTTACCCTGCGTTGTTTGCATATGATATAAATGGTAACATGCTCTGGAATAAAGAAATAGGTTCCAATGTATTGATTAAAACTACTGGCGCTATTATTTCTGCTGGTTATAACATAGGTGTCGACGATGTAGATGGCGATGAGTTTATCAATATTACAAAACTTACTACTAAAGGTGATACTTTTTACAATAAGGTTTACAGTTTAAACAATAAGAATTTTGTTCCCAATAGTATCGATTTCAAAAATGGGAAAATTGTAGTATCCTCAAACGATGCTTGCATGATTGTTGATGAAGGTACGGGTAATGTTATTAAACAAATTGAATTACCACTTCAAAGTTCTATAAATGCTATTAAATGGATGGACGATGACCTAATTGTTCTTTCCAATAAAAATATTTATAAGGTTGATACAACAGGAGCAAAAATTGACTCATTAAGTGTAACAGAAAATATTAATGATATTAAAGTTTTAGGAAGCTTAATGTATGTATTAATTGATCATGCCTTGTTAGAATACACTGGTGATTTTGAATTAATGGATACGCTTTTTAAAAGTCAGGATATTGCACTCAAAAAGTTAGAACAAAAAGATTTTGAATTTAATTTTATTGGTGAAAAAAATAATCAATTGTTTATTCTTAAAACTCAGCTTTTTGATATTCCCGATACTTTTGCAATTTCGAATTATTTTAAGTCATTTCCTGAAATACATCTAATAAGTTCTAAGCAAGTGATAATGGCAGGCAATTCAAATTCTGACCAGGTTGGGGCAATTTCAATTAATTTAGATAGTTTGCCACTTTCCAACGACAATTTACCTGACATAAAACTGAAGAATTATTTTACTTCTGATTATACTTCTACATCAAACAGTGTAAAATTTAATGTTACTCTAACCGTTGAGAATGTTGGTAAGGTAGCAATCGATCATTTCTCAATTTTTGCTTATCTAGCTGGCGGAATGAATTGTTCTCAAAATTATTATTATGGTAAATTCGAAAATGTAAATCTATTACCCAACGATACTTTTCAGTTTGTAATCGAAAACATTAGTCAGGATTTAATGTATGATACCATTTTATGTTTTGAGGCTTTAGCCCCTAATTCACAACTGGAAATAAATACTGGTGATAATCAATTATGTAGACCATTCAAAGTTTCAGCAAAGAATAAAGCATTAAGTCAATTTAAAGTTTATCCCAATCCATTTACCAGTTATGTTTATGTTGATATAGCCAGTAATAATACAGGGGTAATAGAAGTGTTTGATCCAGTAGGCAAAATAGTAGCTAATTTTAGAATTACCGGTTCAAGTCAGTACCTCGATGTTAATCATTTACCTGCTGGTATATATTATTTTCGAATTAAAACGGGTAACAATTTAATGACTATTCCAGTACTTAAAAAATAATTTGCGGTTTATTTACATTTTATTAAGTAGCATATATATTTACACTTTTTTACGGGCTATATTTTATAGCCCGTAAAATTTTTGTTAGCTTTGGAGAAAATTTAAGTGAATTATATGCGCGTGCATTTTATAGCAATTGGAGGTAGTGCCATGCACAATTTAGCACTGGCATTACAAAAAAAAGGATATCAGGTTACCGGGTCCGACGATGAAATATTTGAACCATCGCGCAGCCGGCTTGAAAATGCTGGTTTATTGCCATCGGCATGGGGTTGGTTTCCTGAGAAAATAACATCCAACATTGATGCCGTTATTTTAGGAATGCATGCTCGTAATGATAATCCTGAGTTGCAGCGAGCCAGAGAACTAAATCTTAAAATATATTCGTATCCCGAATATTTGTATGAACAAACTAAAAATAAAACACGAGTGGTGATAGGGGGTAGTCATGGTAAAACCACCATTACCTCCATGGTAATACATGTACTCACTGAGCTCAAGCGTGATTTTGATTTTATGGTTGGGGCACAGCTCGAAGGCTTTGATAATATGGTGCGATTATCTGATAGTAGTTCTGTGGCAGTTTTCGAAGGCGACGAATATCTTTCCTCTGTACTCGATCCGCGTCCAAAATTTCATATTTATCAACCCAATATTGCTGTAATTAGTGGTATTGCATGGGATCATATCAATGTTTTTAAATCGTTCGATGTGTATGTTGAACAGTTTAAAATATTTATCGAAAAGATTTGTCAAAATGGTACCTTAATATATTGTTCCGATGATCCTTTAGTTGCAGGTATTGCTCTTATTGCTCGTAACGATGTAAAAAGAGTGTCATACAAAACACATACATATAAGGTTATTCAGAACGAAGTTTATTTAATTAATAACGGTAAGCAGTATCCAGTTCAGATTTTTGGAAAACATAACATGCAAAATGTATCGGCTGCTAAAGCGGTATGTAACGAATTAGGAGTTAGCGACGAAGAATTTTATCGTTCAATTGCCTCATTCAAAGGAGCAGCCAAAAGGCTTCAACTTATTGCAAGCAATGATTTTACTAACATCTACCTCGATTTTGCTCATGCTCCTTCCAAGCTTACTGCATCATTAAGGGCAGTTAAAGAGCATTTTCCCGATCGTAAACTGGTGGCTTGCTTTGAATTGCATACGTTTAGCAGCTTGTCGGAAGATTTTTTGAAACAATATTATGGTACCATGGAAAAAGCCGATACCGCTTTTGTATATTTTAACCCCAGAGTTTTGCAGGCTAAAGATTTGAAACCTTTAGAACCAACAGCTGTTGCTAAGGCTTTTGGGACAAAGCATCTAAAGGTTTTTACATCTATACAGGATCTTACTACTGCACTGAAACAAATTGAATGGAAAGGAACTAACTTGTTACTTATGAGTTCCGGAAATTTCGACGGAATGGAGATTAATCAATTGGCGAAGGATTTAATAAATTAAAAGGTTTACCAGATATAAATTGTAAGAATGATCTCACCGGTTATTTTTTAGTATCATCTCTCTTTTTAACTAAAAATACTAGTAATACACGCCCATTTATTCAAATTGGGTACATAATTTTTATTTACAGAGGCATATTGTAGTATTTAAATCGTATTACATGTGGGTGTTTATCGTAGTGTTTTTCAACTACATTCTTTTGTTTTTACCTTAACTTTGTTTTAGTATCATTTTATTAATTAACCAATTTATATTGCTATGAAACGAAACATATTGTTTTTACTTTTAATTGCCATTAGCTTTATGCAACTATCAAGCCAGGGATTTTTACGGCGTAATGGCAAAGCTATAATCAATGACAACGGTGAAGTACTATTAAGAGGCATAGGCATTGGAGGTTGGATGCTTCAAGAACCTTATATGTTTGGCATCTCGGCTACCAATCAGTCCGATATTCGGAAAAAAATTGAAGCTTTGATGGGAAAAGCTAATACCGACACTTTTTATAATGTATGGTTAACCAATTTTGTTCAAAAGAGCGATATTGATTCAATAGCTAAATGGGGATTCAATAGTATACGGTTGGTCATGCATTATAACCTGTTTACATTACCAATTGAACAGGAACCCTTACCCGGTAAGCAAACATGGTTGAACAAAGGTTTTGATTTAGTTGACAGTGTATTAAATTGGTGCAAAGCCAATAAAATTTATGTTATACTCGACTTACATGCTGCCCCCGGCGGACAGGGAAAAGATGCAGCTATTTCTGATTATGACGCCAGTAAACCTTCGTTATGGGAAAGTGAAGCAAATAAAATAAAAACCATTGCTTTGTGGCAAAAACTGGCTGAAAAATATAAAGACGAAGAATGGATTGGTGCATACGATTTGATTAATGAACCAAACTGGGATTTCGAAAATAGCGGAAATCAGAACGGTTGCAACTGTACAAAAAACATTCCTTTGCTCAATTTGTACAAAGCTATCATTGATTCTATTAGAAAAGTGGACACAAACCACATGGTTATTGTTGAAGGAAATTGTTGGGGAAACAATTATAACGGAATGTCCGAAATTTTTAATTACGATGCTAATCTGGCAGTAAGTTTTCATAAATACTGGAGTTATAACGATATTGCTTCTATTCAAGGAATATTAAATATTCGGAATACATATAATGTTCCCATTTGGTGTGGTGAGTCGGGCGAAAACTCAAATGTTTGGTACACGCAGGCAATATCGCTTTTTGAAAAAAATAATATTGGTTGGTCGTGGTGGACATTGAAGAAAGTTGACTCTCGGTCAGGAACTTTCTCCATTGAACCTAATTCTGAATATAAGGTACTAACTAATTATTGGAAAAATGGGGGCACCAAACCCGATACCGCTTTTACTAAAAATGCGCTAATGAAACTTGCTGATCAGTTAAAAACCGAAAAATGCAAACCAAATTACTCTGTATTGGATGCCATGTTCCGACAGGTGCAAACCACCCAAACAAAAGCCTATAAGCAACACAATATTCCGGGAACTATCTTTGCTACCGATTATGATTTTGGTCGCAATGGATATGCTTATTACGATCTGGATACTGCTAATTACAATGTTAGTACAGGCACCTATACTACATGGAATCAAGGATATGCATATAGAAACGACGGCGTCGATATTGAAGGCTGTTCCGATAACGAACTCACCAATGGTTTTAATGTGGGTTGGTCAAATGCAGGTGAATGGTTGAAATATACAGTCGATATTAAGCAAGCTGGAGGATACAAATTGTGTGTTCGTCATGCGGGTACCGGAAATGCACAAATCATGCTATTAGTTAATGATGTTGATGTTACTGGTATTTTATTTATTCCACCAACAGGAGGTTGGCAAACATGGAAAACCGATACTTTTGCAAATATCTTACTCGATACCGGAAAGCATTCAATAAAAATAAAAATTTTACAGGCAGGTGCTAATTTTAATTATTTTAAATTCTTATACGATAAACCTTCTAGCAGTGTGCCTTTTAAAGTTTTGTCGGCTGAAACCAGTATCGATGGTATATCGGTGTACGTATCGGTTAACAAGCCATTCATCGATAATGTTACATTAAATAGTTCTGACTGGATTTTGAAGGTTGATAATAACGATATCCAAATTAACGAAATCACCAGGAGTGAATCAAAGCAACTCAAGTTTTCATTAAACGAGAAAATATTATATGGTCAAAATGTAACTATTTCATATAAAGGTACAACAGTTCAATCGTCTGATAGTTCCTTTCTTGAAACGTGTGAAAATTTAAAAGTTTTAAACAACCTGCCCAAAATGTATTATTTGCCTGCTAAAATTGAGGCCGAAGATTATTATCAGCAAGTTGGTTTGGTTGCCGAGAAATGCGACGAAGGAGGCCAAAATATGGGTTATACCAATGCTGGCGATTATCTTGATTATTTAATTATTGTAAAAAATCCTGGAAAGTATTCATTTCAAATAAGAATTGCTTCTACTAATAGTAATGGAAAATTAGAACTTCAGCTGTTCGATAATCTTCAACAAAAAACGGTAATTGGTACAGTTAATATTCCATCTACAGGAGGTTGGCAAACATGGAAAACCATTTCGACAGAAGTAACCTTACCAGAAGGTTTCTATACTTTAAGATTATATATCAAAAGTCCTGAATTTAATGTGAATTGGTTTTCATTTAGTGAATCCACATCAGTTAGCTTGAAAGACGAAAACATTCATTTAAGAATTTTTCCAAACCCCTGTAATCAATATTTTACATTGCAATTACCTGAAAATTTTAGTTATAGTAGTATCCGAATATATGACATAAAAGGGAGTAGTTTTACTCCCTTTATTTTATCGCGCAGTAATAATGCTGTTGTTTGTGATGTTACTAAATTAAAAGATGGTATTTATTTGCTCGAATTACTTGATAGCGAAATGAGGTTGGCAGTTACCAGATTTAAAGTAATGCGATAATTAATATTTTTATGTAAAAACCGCAAACCTTTTATATAGGTTTGCGGTTTGTTTTTTTATTGTTTTTGAATTCGTATCTTCACTATACTGGTTTGTGTATATTTTTCGCCTGGATTTAATATTGTGCTTGGAAAATTAGGTTTATTTGGCGAGTCAGGGAAATGTTGAGGTTCCATAGCAATAGCTGTACGATATTCATATGGCTTCCCAGATTTGCCTTTTACACTACCATTCATAAAGTTACCAGAATATACTTGAACTCCTGGTTCAGTAGTGTATAGTTCAAGGATTCTTCCACTGATAGTATCGGTCAGACGAACAGCTAATGCAAATTCTCCTTCTTTTTTATTTAAAACCCAGTTATGATCATATCCTTTTCCAAATTTAATTTGTTCATTATCGGTGTTAATCCGTTCACCAATGGTATGTGGGGTATTAAAATCGAAAGGGGTATCCTTAACATCCACTAATTTTCCAGTTGGTATTAATAAACTATCAATTTCAGTAGTTTGATTAGCAAATATTTCAAGAAAATGATCGAGAATGGTACCGTTACCTTCACCATGTAAATTATAATAAGCATGATTGGTAAGATTTACAACTGTTTTTTTATCAGTTGTGGCTTCATAATTCATTATGATTTCGTTATCGTTTGTAAGGATATATTGAACTTTTACCGTTAAATTTCCAGGGTACCCTTCTTCCATATCGGGCGAAGTATATGTTAAAGTAAGTGTATCGCCTTGTTGAACAGCATCCCATACTCTTGCACTGAAACCTTTATTACCTCCATGTAATGAATTGCCATGATCATTGGCAGCTAATTTATAGAGTTTTCCATCGAGTTTGAATTGTGCTTTTCCTATACGGTTGGCATACCGACCTACTACACAACCTAAATACATGCTATCGGTAAGATAGCCATCAATAGTAGGATATCCTAAAGTAATATCATCGTATTTGCCATTTTTATCAGGAACAAGAATGGAAACAATGCGTGCACCGTAATTGGTAATTTTAACTACCATGCCACTGTCGTTTTGCAACACAAATAAATCGACTTTCTTACCATCAATTTCTTTCTGAAAAGCTTCTTTTTTTACAAGCGTATCAACAGCTTCAAAGTTGTTGTTTACGCTTTTAGGTTTCGAACAGTATGAAAGTAAAAATGCTGTCAGTAAAGCACCAGTGCTCAAGAATATAAAAGACAATTGGTGCTTAAAATTACGGATACTCTTGTTCAATTGAGTATTTCCATTGTTTTTAGTCGTTAGTTTCATATTCAATTGATTTTAAAGTTATTGAAATGTTTTTTATTTAACTTATTTATTCAGCTTCTTCAGTTAAATCAAGTGATGCCGACATAGGTTTTAGTTTATTGGCCGATAGTTCGTTGTATAATGTTCGGTTTTTATAAATATCGCATGCCATATATATAGCATTGCGGAACGAAGTAATATCGGCAATACCTTTACCGGCAATTTCATAAGCTGTTCCATGAGCGGGCGATGTACGTACTATGGGTAAACCGGCGGTAAAATTTACACCTTCACCAGCAGTAAGTGCTTTAAAAGGAGTTAGCCCCTGATCGTGATACATGGCCAGTATGGCATCAAATTTTTTGAACTGACCCGATCCAAAAAAGCCATCGGCAGCAAAAGGTCCAAAAGCTAAAATGTCTAAATTGCGGGCTTCTTCCAGCGCTGGTATTATTATTTCAATTTCTTCATCACCTAATAACCCATTATCTCCTGCATGTGGATTTAACCCAAGCACAGCAATTTTCGGATTGGTAATACTAAAATCGGCAATAAGTGATTCATTAATAATCTTTAATTTGCTAATTATTTTATCTTTAGTAATATGGTCCTTTACTTTCGAAAGAGGTACGTGTTCGCACACCAATCCTACCTTTAAATATTCACTTACCATAAACATGACCACCTCTTCGGTTTCAAAACGTGTTTGAAGATAGTCTGTATGTCCTTTAAACTTAAATTGGTCCGACTGTATGTTGAATTTATTAATAGGGGCCGTAACTAAGGCATCTATTTTACCGGCTTTTAAGTCGGCAACTGCATTTTCGAGTGCTATAAAAGCAGCTTCGCCTGCAATTGAAGTTGGTTTTCCTAGCTCAACCTTCACATTATCGTCGACACAATTAATTAAATTGATTCGTTTATTGTTAATTTCATCAATTTTACGGACCGAATTGATAGATAGATTGTTCAAGTTTAAAACCTTTCGGTGATAGGCAGCAGCTTTAGCTGAACCATATATAATGGGCACACATAACTCAAGCATTCTGGGATCGTTAAAAGTATTGAGTATAATTTCATAACCTATGCCGTTTATGTCGCCATGAGTGATACCTAATCGAATTCTTTTCATTTCAGTTAAATTTTTATATTAAAAAATTATTCTATTAGTAGATTTTAAAATTATCATTGAATAACTTCAAGCTATTCACTTTATGGTGCTATGATTCAATTTGTTTCTGTTCATTCATAAAGCTGGTAGTTATTACAAATGTTCCGAAAGTTAAGACTTTTAATTGATTACTATACTATAGTATCAACTTTACTTAACTTCAGAACCAGGTAAAACAGTTGTGGTTGGCGCAACAAAATCGAGCCTGCCATTAGAATCTTCGGCCATTAATATCATTCCATTCGATACAATTCCTTTTATTTCTCGTGACTCTAAATTTACTAAAATACATACCAATCGGCCTACAATTTGTTCTGGTTCAAAGTATTCGGCAATTCCTGACACAACCGTACGTTTATCTATGCCAGTATCGATGGTAAGTTTTAGTAGTTTTTTCGTCTTTGCAACTTTCTCGGCAGCTAATATTTTACCTACGCGAATATCCATTCTGGCAAAATCATCGTAAGTAACATCTGGTTTTTGGGGTTTGACCTTGTTATTGTTTTCTTGTTGGGCAGCCTGTCGGTTACTATGTAGTTTTGCAATTTGTTTTTCAATATCCGAATCCTCAATTTTTTCAAAAAGTAGTTCTGGTTTACCCAGTTTATGACCAGTTTCTATAATATTTAAATTTCCAGCTTTGTCCCAATGGATTTGTTGGTCAAACTGCAACATGGTTCTAAGTTTTTTACAGGTAAAAGGCAAAAATGGTTCGCCGAGTATAGCCAGATTAGCTGCTAGTTGAAGCGAAACATTCAGGATGGTTTGCACTTTACCAGGGTTAGTTTTAATTAATGCCCAGGGTTCGGTATCGGCAAGGTATTTGTTACCCAGTCGAGCTATATTCATAAATTCTTTGAGCGCTTCACGAAACTTAAAATTCTCAATGTTTTCGCTTATGTTTTTTTTGTATTCGTTGAGTTGTACTTTTATTTCTTCTTCGTAGTCGGTAGTTTCGGTAATTGCAGGAACGGTTCCGTTAAAATATTTTTGAGTGAGTACCATGGCCCGATTTACAAAATTACCTAATATGGCTACCAATTCACTATTATTACGGGTCTGAAAATCTTTCCATGTAAAATCATTGTCTTTAGTTTCGGGAGCATTAGCAGTTAAAACATATCGTAAAACATCTTCTTTGCCCGGAAAATCATTTAAATATTCGTGTAGCCATACTGCCCAGTTACGTGAGGTCGATATTTTATCGCCTTCTAAATTTAAAAATTCATTGGCAGGTACGTTATCGGGCAAGATAAATTCGCCATGGGCTTTTAACATGGCAGGGAAAACTATACAATGAAATACAATGTTGTCTTTACCAATAAAATGGATTAATCGAGTTTCGGGATCTTTCCAGTATTTCTCCCAGTTTTCGGTAAGTTCTTTAGTAGCCGAAATGTAGCCAATGGGAGCATCGAACCATACATAAAGTACTTTGCCTTTGGCATTTTCGAGTGGAACCGGAATACCCCAATCCAGATCGCGGCTTACTGCACGAGGCTGTAAACCTAGATCAAGCCACGATTTACATTGCCCATATACATTGGTTTTCCATTCTTTATGTTCGTCTAGTATCCATTTTTTTAACCAGCTCTCGTGTTTGTCGAGTGGTAAATACCAGTGCGATGTGCTGCGTAACACAGGAGGCTTGCCACTTAATACCGATTTAGGATTGAGCAGATCAGTGGCATTCAATGAAGTGCCACATTTTTCGCATTGATCACCATAAGCCCTATCGTTTCCACAATGTGGACAGGTGCCCGTAATGTATCTGTCGGCTAAAAATTGTTGAGCTTCTTCATCGTAATATTGTTCGCTTTCTTTTTCAATAAATTCGCCCTTTTGATATAAAGTTAGAAAAAAATCAGAGGCTGTTTTATGATGTGTTGGCGATGATGTTCGAGAATAAATATCGAATGATATTCCAAAATCGGCAAATGATTGTTTAATCAGTTGGTGATACCTATCTACAATTACCTGAGGTGATACATTTTCTTGCCTTGCTTTTATTGTAATTGGTACTCCATGTTCGTCGCTACCACATATGTATATTACATCTTCTCCTTTTAACCTGAGGTAACGAACATAAATGTCGGCTGGAATATAAACTCCGGCTAAATGTCCAATATGAACAGGGCCGTTAGCATAAGGTAATGCAGCAGTTACTGTATAGCGCTTAAACTTATTCATAATCGTTCGTACTATTAAATTAAAGCAACAAAGATAAAAAAATACTACCAGATGGGCTATATTTTATTTGAGAACAATGATTTTTGATTAGCAGGTATTCTTACCTTAATTAAGAAATGAAATGAAAGGTTTTGATTAAAAAGATGCGGAGAGAATGGGATTCGAACCCATGTCCCGCTTTTGGCGAGAACACGCTCTCCAGGCGTGCGCCTTAGACCA
>FQKF010223367.1_pt1 | contig 63679 bp, 49 predicted proteins | sample 1504521 | NCBI WGS metagenome assembly FQKF01 (sample SAMEA4475357, study PRJEB15587) | soil metagenome | biome: Soil; feature: Field | place: India | collected 2015-03-11 | depth 0 m
ATTTGCCTGGTCACACTTCGAAGCTCCTGCAGCTAAGAGTGTCAACTCTGAATCTGATGTTCGTATAAATATCTATCCTGTGCCATTTGCCGACCATTTCTATATTGAAGTAAATAATATAAAATTGGTGAATCGTATAGAAATATACAATATTATGGGAGCTCTGGTAAAAGCAATTGATAAATCACACTTAACAGCTTCTCCCATTGAAGTTGTTGATTTAGTAAGTGGTAACATCTTTATTGTTAAAATTATTTCCGATAACAATATTATTGAACAAAAGGTGATGAGGAGGTAAAGGTTCAATTATTTATGATTCAAGATTAAAATGAAGGATCGCTTTTAAGCGGTCCTTCTATAATTATTTTATCACTAATACTTGAAAATATTTTGTTCTTAATATCGTTATAGTTTATCCTGATAATTTTTTTTATAATTATCTATACCGAAAGACGAAAAAATAAAGAAGGTTTAATTCTTGGAATGAAGTTTAAGAAATAATTAATATTTAATCATTTACACAGAGAACATAGTTCATGACTAGTTTTGGCACAGACGATACTCTCATTTCACTTGTCCTTTGGAACTTAACGATAAAATTTTTTTCAATGCAAATACACGAGGAACATGGAAGTTATACTTTCTCTTTGGTTCTCTGTGTTCTCCGTGGTGAGTCATTTTTTTAACCATAGAGGAACACAGAGAAATACTGTGTTTTTATCTTTCTGACACCTGGCGTGTTTAGCGCATAAAGAAATAATTCGAATGAGATCAATAAATTTTAAAGCACTTATTCGAAAAAGACGGGTAAATTTTGAAACCAACATAAATTCAATTAAGTTTATTTTTGAAAGATTGAAGGTAGGTTTTGAAAGAATAAACAATTTACATTTTATTTGTCTGTAAATGTGTTACATAAAATTTGAATGTAACTATAATTTTATCGTTGTTGGTTAATAGATAGTATAAAATTACTTAGATTATTTTCATGGGAACAATTATTGAGTTTCAAATGATGATAAATTTTTACCCATAAAAATGTATATTTACCATTTGTCAGTGAAACAGAATTGGAAGAATGAGAATTCAATTACTTATTATTTTCGCAATTTGTCAGTATTGTATAAGCTTAAACGGACAGATTAATTATCCGGGTAAGCCTATAGGTTGCATAAATGACTATCCTGTCAGTTTTATAAAAATAAATCAGTCTCAGAGTTCCGATATTGTTACACAGAATAAATATAAAATAACTCAGTTTGCACATGTAGCTAAAGTTGATTTTAATCCCATTCAACATGGTCAATGGTATGAGGTGTCAAAATCGTTGAAAATATGGAAATTAGGTATATGTTCTCCGGGTTCAACCTCCATTGGGCTAACCTTTACGAAATTTCGACTACTTCCGGGTGTAAAATTATTTGTATATGCATGCGGAAACTCTGATTTTCTGGGTGCTTATACTTTTCGTAATAACAATAAAGTAGATGTGTTAAGTATTGCTCCAGTGTTTTCCGATTCAATTATTGTTGAAATGCAGGTACCAGCTCAAATTAACGATTTTGGACAAATACAAATTGGGCAAATTGGTATTGGATATCAATTTATTCACAGCCAGGTAGATAAATTAAAATCCAATTCCGAAACCGACGAATGTTATGTTGATGTAAGTTGTTACATCAATCGTGAATTACAAATTCAGAAAAATTCGGTTTGCAAAATTATATTTAATAATTCGGGCATTTGTACTGGTACGCTCATAAATAATACGTCGTTCAATAATCGACAGTTAGTGTTAACTTCAGCGCATTGCGTAAAGGACAATGAGGTAGCACAAACATCCATATTTTTCTTCGATTATGAAAAAGAGTTATGTAATGGCTATATTAAACCTTTAAAGTCTGTTTCTGGTAGCAGGCTGTTGGCACGGAATGAAGATTTGGACTTTACGTTGCTTGAAGTTCAAGAAAAAATCCCGTTTGATTATAAACCAGTTTTTTCAGGTTGGGATATTACGGGCGAACCTTTTGCAAAAAGCTATACAATTGAACATCCGCTTGGAAAGGAGAAGAAAGTTGCTGTCAATGAAGATATGGTATTAGATGGTCGACGGTTTAATATCGATAATGATTATTATTGGGTTATTCCTGATTACGAAGCTGGCACAACTAATGCGGGTTCATCGGGCTCTGCGCTTCTCGATTCAGCTTTTCATGTGAGAGGAATTTTATCTTTTGGAGGAGAATCGTGTGCCCCTACCATTTATGATTATTACATTCGGCTTGATCAGGCATGGAATTCATCGCCTGATTCAATTCAACAACTTGCCTATTGGCTTGATCCATTGAATACTGGCACTAAAAAATTGGCAAGTTTTCATCCCAATCCCTTTCTCTCATATGCCCAAACAATTTCAAATATTAGACCAACCGACACATTAGTTAGTGAGTTATATTATGATAATGGTTATATTGCAGGAACAAACCCATTGAAAATTAAATCATTTGCAGAGCATTATACAATAAATGGTTCGAAATATATATATGGAATTGTATTACATACAAATCGTGTTTATACCAATTCAAATCAAACGAAAGTGAATATTATTATCTGGTCGGGTAAGAATAAGCCTGAAAAAGTTATTTACAAACAACCATTGCTATTATTTGAACTGGCTTCTGATGCCGAAAATTTAATTCGTTTCGATAGTATGAAATTGGTAACTGAAAGTTTTTTTGCCGGAATTGAGCTTGAAAATATTCAAGCCGACGATACTTTCTCGTTGTATTATACAAATTTGCTTAATAAAAATAGGGCATGGGTTTATTTTATGAATCGCTGGTCACCTATGTATTCTGGCGATAAATATTTAAATGCTAGCTTCGATATTAAAGTGCTGGCGTTTGATTATTATATAAACGAAAAGAATAAACCAGGACAATTTCCTTACGATAAAATAGTAAACATTTATCCCAATCCGGTAACCGATCATTTTCAGGTTTTATTTAATCAAGCTCCTACGCAAAAAGTTATTGTGAAAGTATATGATTTGTTAGGTAAACTAAAAATGCAGTACATATATACCAATGTAAGTCAGAATTTCCGCGTTGAAACAGGCAATATAGTTCCCGGTTTATACATAGTTAATGTCGATTGTGAATGGGGTACTTTTAACGAAAAAATTTTAATTACATCATATTGATTAGTTGTAGGTCAATTTAATTCTTTTCCTGTATAATATACCATGCCATTAACCAGAGCAACTGTCTGGTTGTTTTGATTTTTTACATCCACTTCATATACTGCCAGCTTTCGACTACGCGATATTTCTTTTGCTGTGCCTATCAATATATCTCCAGGTAACGATTTAGCTATGAATGAAATATTGGCATTGATGGTCACTGCTGCTTGACCACTCGAATTCGAAGCAGCACCCATAACAAAATCGGCCAAGGTAAATATAAGTCCACCCTGTACAATATTTAAAGCGTTGAGGTGTTTTTCGCTTATAATTACTCGCGCAACTGCGTAACCATTTTTCACTTCTAAAAGTTCAAGATCCGATATACTGGCATACCGGTCGTTCTTAAAAATTTTCTTAATATCAATCATGCTTCATTTTTAATTTATATGTCAAACATTAAATTTGTTTAATTTGCAAATATGAAAACTTTGTTTTCGGTAAACACAAAAGTTCATTAAATTAATTTATTTTTTAGACTTTTGCCAGTATAAAAGACTAAATGATTCAATTCATACTGTTATTGAAATACCGAAATTATAATTAATTATTTAGGTTCAATAATTACGATATTAAATTTTTATAACAAATCAGGTGGTTTTGATAAAGAATTTAGATTTTAATAACAAATTAAGCGTTTCATCTATCCATTAATTAAAAGTTATTTGCAAATGAAAACAGTACTTATTACAGGTGCAACATCGGGTATTGGAAAAGCAACTGCAATTGCGTTAGCCAGATTACAGTTTCGATTAATTATTACAGGACGAAGAACCGATCGGTTATTTAACCTTGCTGATGAACTAATTAAAACATATCAGATTGATGTTTTACCGTTGGTTTTTGACGTGCGCAACGAGGAGGAAGTAAAAACAGCAATAGGAAGTTTAACTGGTATATGGACAGAAATTGATATACTGATTAATAATGCTGGGCTGGCTTCAGGATTTGATCCCATACAAAATGGTTTACTCGAAGACTGGGAAATAATGATTGATACCAATTTAAAGGGCTTACTATATGTTTCGAAAGCAGTAATACCAATGATGATTAAACGGGGCAAAGGACATATTATTAATATTAGTTCTATAGCCGGACATGAAGTATATCCAAACGGCAATGTATATTGTGCCACCAAACATGCAGTTGAAGCGCTATCTAAAGGTATGCGGCAGGACTTACTCCCCTATCGGATAAAGGTTACTTCATTGGCACCCGGAATGGTCGAAACCGAATTCTCTATTGTTAGATTTCATGGTGACACCCAACGTGCCAAACAAGTATATGAAGGAATGACACCTTTACGTGCCGAAGATATTGCCGATGCAATTGTGTTTATTATAACAAGACCTGACCATGTGTGCATTAATGAAATGTTAATTATGCCCACCGATCAGGCCTCTGCTACTCTGGTAAATCGACAGTCGTGATTTAACAGAATAATTGTATATCAATTATTTCCATTTGATTACCATTGTTTTGTCTTCCAATGGAACTCTGGTAATCCATGTTTTTCCTTCATTCTGAGGGGTTACTGTTTTGTTATCAGACAGCATAAGTTGTTTTATTCCATCGAAACCATGTAAAATAAGCTGCACTTCGCTAAATTTAGTTTTATAATTACCCTCCACTTTTTGGAGTTGAATTTCTTTCTTTACTGGATCGTAGCTAATAATCCTTTTATAGAATTCACCTTTTTCAAAGTTGAAGGTTATTCCATCATCTTCATAGTATACAAAAGAATTAGGTATAGTTCCAGCATAAACATGAAGGTACAGAACAGCATCGGGTTGTTCACCGGTGTGTTGGATAACCGATTGCATAGGAATAATTGAACTTTCTTTTATAAATACTGGCATATCGTCGATAGGTGCTTCTACCAGATAACTTTTGGAGCCAGTGTACAATTCATCCGATGAATAACGATACCATTTTCCCTCGGGTAAATATACTTTTGCTATAAGTTGCGTGCTAACAACCGGGGTAACTAAAATAGATGGTCCAAATAAATACTGGTTCTCAAATTCACTCTTATATATGTTTTCATCGAAAGTATAATCAATAGCCAATGTTCGATTTACGGGCATACCAGTCTGGTAGGCTTCGTAAGCAACTGAATAAAGGTATGGAAGCATCTGGTATCGATGATTAATCATTTTTCGGAATATTTTTTCATATTCTTTTCCAAAAATCCATGGTTCCCGGTAATTTCTATCGTATGCCACATGGTTTCTGAGGAATGGGGTATAAATACCAATATTTAACCATCGGGCCATCAGGTTAGGTGAGGGTTCTCCAATAAATCCTCCCACATCTGGTCCAGCGAAGGGAAAACCGCCGAGTCCTAGATTATAAACTAATCGTACACCCAATAACATATGATCGTCGTAAGCTACGTTATCACCTGTCCAGATGGTTGAATATCTCTGTCCGCCTGAATAGGTTGCTCGTGTTATATTGAGGCTTCGTAAATTATTGCGCAAATTTTTCATTCCTTCGTAAGTAGCTCTGGCCATTTGCATACCATATACATTGCGAGCCTGGCTTAATGTGGTTTTATGACCGTCGTAATTGAATTCAATTAAATTTGGTATGCTTTGACCCCATGCTGCTGGCTCATTCATATCGTTCCAGATGCCTTCAATACCAACATTGGTATATGCGTCAAATAACGTTCCCCACCATTTCCGAACTTCGGGATTGGTAAAGTCGGGAAAGTGAGATCGGCCAGGCCATACACTACCTACATAATAAGTACCATCAGGGTATCGGGCAAAATATCCTTTTGCAACACCTTCATCATATGCACGGTATCCTTTTTCAATTTTTAATCCTGGATCAACAATTACCACCGTGCGAAATCCCATTTGTTTCAATTGGTCAATGGTTTCTTTGGGTTTCGGATAATTTTCTGGACTAAAAGTAAATACCTTGTAATTGTCCATATAGTGGATATCGAGATAAAGCACATCGGCCGGGATTTTTTTATCGCGAAATGTTTTAGCTATTGTTAATAATTCTGTATCGGGAAAATATGAATATCGACATTGTTGATAACCCAAACTCCAGAGGGGTGGCATTTGTGCTCTCCCGGTAAGCTCAGTGTAATTTTTTATGAGTTGTGCAACATTTTTTCCTGCAATGTAGTAATAGTTTAATTCACCATCAGCTGCGCCAAAGCTCATTACGCGGTCGTCGGTCGATGCACCAAAATTAAAATATGTTCGATAGGTGTTATCCAGAAAAATACCATATACATAGCGCCCATGAATTCCAATGTAGAAAGGAATGGTGGCGTATAGCGGATCTTGATGTAAACCGTAACCAGGCACATCAGAGTTCCAATTCTGATAAGCATTGCCTCTTTTATTCAAACCACCTGTTTTTTCCCCTAAACCAATAAATTTTTCGTCGGCAAACAGTTTCTTATAATTTACTACTTCAGTACCCATCCAGCTTACGCGTAATACCGAGTCATCGGAATTAATTAGTTCATTTTTTTCATTATAAAAGCTTATATAAAGAGGGTTTTTATTGATTTTTACTTTAACACTCGAAGTGCTCCAAATAACAAAATCTTTATTTTCTGACTCTTTCGTTAATTTTACTCGAGGCGATAATACTACAGCATACGAAAAATCATCAGCTAATTTATTCTCTGCTACTCTTACACGAATAATTTCATCAGTATAAGCCTGAATTTTCATAATGGCGTTATCGGCCTTAATTAAAACTTCATTTCCACTATTTTCCTCAATTGATACCACTTTTCCTATTTGTTTGCTTAATCGCGGTTGTGCATTCATTGTTCCAAAAATTAACAGGAACACTAATAATACTCGAATCATTTTCATGTTTTCTTATTTTTTTAATTGTTAACAAAATAAATTTCTACCCAATATTTTATCTTATTTTATGTATTATAATTAACCCTGTAATAATAAAAAAATTCATCGGGCGGTTACAAGAACTTTATTAAGTTTTTTAATTTTTAATAAAAATCAAAATTTCATATATTATTGATTTTGTGATTGTTGTATATTAATAGAATTTTAACAATTGCTTATATGTCTTGTTCTAAAACGTTTGCAAAGAACTTAACAGCAATTTTATAATTAATCTGCGTTTCAAAACTGAATTTTTTATAATGTTTAAATAGAACTGATATAGTAAATATTCACACTCTTTAGCTATTTTTAACCTTATGTAAAAAGCTTTAAATTTTCTGTTAAACAATTAAAAATTTGTATCATGTGTTTATTTTCGATATAGATAAAAAAACTAAAAGTAAAAATCTCCAGAATATTTTTCACATCTTTGCAAAAAAATAAAATGTTATGGATGAAAGATTAGAAGCTTTCAAGCGCTTACTCGACATAATGGATGAACTACGAGCCAAATGTCCCTGGGATAAAGCACAAACCATGGAGTCGATACGGAACTTAACCATCGAAGAAGTGTACGAATTAGCCGATGCCATTATTGAGCGTGATATGCTGGAAATAAAGAAAGAGCTTGGCGACCTGGCTTTGCACATTGTATTTTATTCGAAAATAGCTTCTGAAACAAACGAATTTAATATCACCGATGTGTTGAACGGTATTTGCGAAAAATTAATTCATCGTCATCCCCATGTTTTTGGCAATGTGAATGTTAAAGACGACACCGAGGTGAAACAAAATTGGGAGGATATTAAATTAAATGAGGGTAATCGGTCTGTTTTAGCTGGAGTTCCCAATTCGCTGCCTGCACTTATTAAAGCCAGTCGTATCCAGGAAAAAGTCCGAGCCGTTGGTTTTGATTGGGATGAGCCTTCGCAGGTATGGGACAAGGTATCAGAAGAATTAAATGAGGTTCGAGTTGAAATTAAAAATGGTGATATACAAAAAATTGAGGAAGAATTTGGCGATTTGTTTTTCTCGCTTGTTAATGCGGCTCGTTTACATGGTATTGATCCTGAAACCGCACTGGAACGTACAAATAAGAAATTTATTAAACGGTTTAAATATTTGGAAGAAGAAGTCAAAAAAACAGGTAAAAATTTGCGACAAATGACGCTTGCCGAAATGGACGAAATATGGGAAAAAGCTAAGCAATTCGATTAATTTCCAGATATTTCAATAATTACAATTTCTGAACGCGTACCAATTCGCACCGGAGGTCCCCACGTTCCATATCCCGAGGAAACATAGAAATGGGTATTGCCTATTTTACCATAACCATAAGCAATTTCATAAATTTTTTTCACTATTAAATTAAATGGCCAGAATTGACCATTATGCGTATGCCCCGAAAATTGAAAATCGACCGCATGCCTGGCTACATCGCGTAAATGATAAGGTTGATGGTCGATTACCATCACAAATTTACTGGTATCGACATCTGAAAGTAATTGATCAATAGTTTTACGTTTATGATGACCAAAACGGTTGGCTTGTAAGTCATCGCGGCCTATGATAATTATTGTGTCGTTCACTTGATATACTGTATCGCGTAGGTATTTTAACGAAAGGGTTGATATATATTTTTCTGCTTTTTCAATTCCGCCAATATATTCATGATTGCCTGGTACAGCATACACGCCTAATCGAGCTTTTAAATTGCGAAGTGGTGCGCCTATGTCGTATTTAAAGGTGGGTTCTAACATTTCATCGAGCAAGTCGCCTGCTAATAATATAATATCGGGTTTTTGGTTGTTTACTTTTTCGACCAATCGATTTAATTTATGCCGGCCAACCAGCATTCCCAGGTGTAAATCCGATACACCTACAATCTTTAAAGGTCCTTTACCAGTATATTTTTCACTTACAATTTTTACTGTAGTTTCTTTCGGAATAAATGTGTTTATATATCCAGCAGCAACCAATCCAATAACTAATATCGAGATCGAAAAAAATGTAAATGTTTTCAGTCGGATGTATTCCATGCTTCCTGGTTCAGGCAAAAAATTACCAAACCAGTTAATAAAACGAATAATGTCAATAAGAAAAACTGCTAATAAAGCATAAAGAATAATGACAATCCAGAAAGAGCTTAACCATATAAAAGGAATATAAACGATATTAAAGGTATGTGAGAGAAAACGTAATATAATAAATGATAAACCAATAGTAATGAATACAATTGAAAAAATTAACCAGTATTTATCGTTAAAAGGCCACGCCTGTCGTGCTCGAATCCACACATAATAATGGCCTAATAAATAAATAGTTGTAAAAATTCCAATAAAAATCCAAAAACCTGTATTTCTCACACAATTAATCTTTCAATTTATTATTTCTAACAAATGGATTTAAAAAATGTTGAATTACCGAAGTCGATCAGCCGAGCGAACCAGTTCTTCATCTTTTTTGATGTTCCTTTGTGCCAACCATACCAGAACAAGAGCTATAACCGGTATAAAAAACACCCACTTAATTGAATAATCATCAAATCCACTCTTAGTTCGAATAAATTGCCAGATGTTGCTGGCTATTACTACTAATATCAAAAAGTTAATGATATTGCATAACTTAATTTGTTTCAGTCGGTTTTTGAAAATCAATAATGTATATAATAAAAGTAATTCGATTAAAAAAGTAAGAATAGTAGTAGCCAGGTTATAATAAACGATTATATTTCCAGAACTTTGAATTTTAATAAGTCCATAATGAAATAACGCAAATGATTCGTTGGCTTTTTGAAAATAAGCAATTGGCATGGTCAGGAAAAAACATAAAGCAACAATGGCCATTACTAAATATACTGACTGAATACGTTGAATCATAACATTGAATTTTTTGTGCAAAATTAAATAATAAGCTGAATCTGAAAAGATTTAAACAAACAATTTACTGCATTTGAAAAATAATCTATTTAATAGTTTCTAATACTTTGTACAGAATATCAGGTATTTACAGGATGGTGTAATTCATCTATAACATTTTTTGGTAGGATTTAATACTTTTAATATCTTGCATTACAAATTTACATAAAGACCCTAAATCGTTATGAGACGCCTGCTAATTTATATTGTCATATCAAATTTTGTCTTATTTTTTATTGGATGTAATAAGGAAGAGATAAAAGAAATGTCGGATAAGCTTTCGAAAGTTGAACAAAAAAACCATTATTTACATTCTATTGCCCAAACTCTTGTCAGTGCGATGAACGAAAGTAAAGCATTTCGATACTTGCTGCGTGCAGAAATTGATAAGCAATTCGATTACCAACATGATGTGTTATATGAGGCTATAAAAGATAAAATGGCCGATGGAACCTCGGTACGAGAATTGTTACAGCGTCATTATAATAAGTTTGAACCCAACAAGAATTTCGAAGAAGCTGTGTATTCGTTACGTTACTTGCAGTTTTCGGTACCTATTCATTTTAGCAATTGGGATGCCAATACTGTTTTACCGGTGGCTGTATTACCAGCCGATTGGGATGAAGTTAAGATGAGTACGCTCTATTTATACAATCCAGATGGTTCGGTGAGTCAAATAAGTGCAAAAGAAGCACCCGACTTTCCAGTTATAGTGGTAGGCGAAGCTGAGAGGATTGATGCACAAGGAAAACTTATAGTTGATGCCAATGGTATGGTATTGACCCCCGAAGATCGTATATCCTACACCAAAGCTATTGCTATGGCCGAAAGGCAAAAATCGTTAAAGGAACCTGTAAATAAAAATTCATTAATACTAGTACTGTCCAATGATTCATTTGCACGAATGCAATCGATGATTGAAATTGAAAATAAACTTCGAATAAAGGAACAGCAACGACTAATTGATTTAATAAATCAATCAACTCAAAAACTTAAAAAAAGCTCATTAATTTCCAATGAGAAAAAACTTATTTTGAATGGTTTTTCAACACATCCAAAAGCTATTACACTTTCGTGGAATAATCCAACTAATTATACATTGCGGTATTACATATATGCAATGGGTTATTTTAATATTAATGGAGTTAAAACTTTCAAAGAAAAGCAACTTCTCCGTTTGTCAGATAATTTAACTGAAACCATTCTACTTGATTATCCCTACGAATTATATGCCCTGTGGCTCGAAGGTAAAGATTTTAAAGATTCTTTTCAGACCAATTCAAACTATTTGTTAATGCACACCTCTGAACGAAAAAATAATTCGAGAGAGATTATTACAAAGTATTATTTTTCTGCTTCAAAAATAAAAGAAATAGAAGGTTGGTATGTAAATGACATTGAATTAGCAGCACATATTGTACTTGCAATTAATATAGGTAAAGAAAATCAATCCATTGTTTATAATTATGGAGGAATGACAATAACTGCCCGAGGTGCATTTTCTATTTGGGGAGGCTGGAAGCCTATAGATACTGAACGTATTGTTGCTAAATCGGATTCGTCAAGAATATTATTTGATTGGTCTAGAAATATGATTGGTTCGACAAATACTTCCGAAGTATTTGATAATGGTGTATATACAATTCAATGGCGCGAATATGATGCAGGTTATTTAAATAGCCAGAAGCTTGATATAACTATTTATGCTATTAAATATGGAACTAGAAGTTTTATTCCGTCTTCAATATGTAGTGAATATTTATATGAAATAGGAACTGAAAAGGTTAATGTATATCTTTTTGATGAGGATTTGGGCGAAAACTTCGTATTATGGTGGGATAAACCAAATACTACTTATAATTCATCGAATGGTTTTAGTGTTAAAATTGGATTTGAATAATTATAAAGTGGGTTTATACCTACTTCATAAATTACTAAACTTCAATTATTTGAAATATTGATATTTAGTGCTAATTATGCAACTTGATTATAAACTTTATTTCTATATAAAAATCATGAAAATAATGACCTAAGGCTAAAGTGAAAGAAATTATATAATCTCAGTTGAAGCATTTATCTATATTGGAATTAATATTATTTCTGTGTTTATAGTTTTTTCATGTATATTTGTAAAAAAAACTTCAAATCATTAATTTATGAATTTTTATTTTCGAAAAGTTGTTTTATCGTTCCTCATTTTAATATTGACTTCGCAGATTCATGCGCAATTTTTTAACGATAATTCCTTAAAACTTATTCGTGCACTTGATTATATTCACGCATTATATGTCGATACATTAAGCCAACCTAAATTGGTTGAAGCAGCAATAAAGGGAATGCTTGATGAACTCGATCCACACTCGACATATCTTACGCCCGAACAGGTAAAAGAGATGAATGAACCACTTCAAGGCAACTTTGAAGGAATTGGTGTGAGTTTTAATATTTTGAACGACACCATTATGATTATTAATGTAATTCCTGGTGGACCTTCAGAAAAAGTGGGTGTACTGGCGGGCGATAAAATCATTAAAATCGATGGTCAGGTAGTAGCAGGCATAAAAATTACCAACAAAATGGTAATTAGTAAGCTTCGAGGACCTAAAGGCACCAAAGTGACTATTTCTGTTCAACGCCGAGGCTTAGATGGTTTGATTGATTTTACCATTACTCGCGATAAAATTCCAATTAATAGCATCGATGCTGTTTATATGCTGAACAAAGAAACGGGTTACATTAAACTCGATCGGTTTTCACAAACCACTGCAACAGAATTCGATAAGGCTCTTAAAACCTTACTGAGTAAACAAGCAAAAAATATCATTGTCGATTTAACCGATAACGGTGGAGGTATACTCGACGAAGCAGTTATGCTTGTTGATCATTTTCTGTCAAAAGATAGACTCATTGTGTATACCAAAGGCGCCCACACTCCGCGACAAGAATTTAAATCGACCGCTAAAGGTCTGTTTGAGAATGGAAAACTTGTGGTATTAATAAATGAAAATTCTGCATCGGCCAGTGAAATATTTGCAGGAGCTATTCAAGACTGGGATAGGGGAATTATTGTAGGCCGAAGATCGTATGGCAAAGGGCTGGTTCAACGACCCATTATGTTTTCCGATGGTTCAATGATTCGTTTAACCGTTGCGCATTATTATACTCCTACCGGTCGCGATATTCAAAAACCATACAAAAAAGGAAAAAACGATGATTATGAAAAAGATATTTTAAATCGTTATAACAGTGGTGAACTTGTTAATAAAGATAGTATTCACTTCCCTGATTCGCTCAAATATTTTACATTAAATAAAAAACGAACAGTTTATGGTGGTGGTGGAATTATGCCCGATATATTTGTTCCGCTCGACACTACTAAGGCTACCGAATTTTACCGTGACCTGCTTCGAACAGGTACTTTAAACAAGTTTGTACTTAATTATGTCGATATTAACCGAAAACAAATAACCAGCAGGTATGCTCAGTTCGAAGATTATAAAAATAAGTTCTCAGCCAATGAACTTTATAACGATTTGCTATCATACGCACGTTCCGAGGGTATTAAAATTAAAGATACAGATATTGATAGTTCCAAAAATCTTATATGTAAGTTATTAAAGGCATTCATAGCTCGCGATATCTGGAATTCGTCGGAGTTTTATGAAATTTATAATGAAGATGAACCTATTATTAAAGCAGCTTTAAAAGCAATCGACGATTACGATAAAATACTACGGTAAAGCATGAGTGAATTTTGGGGCTGGCTACAGCTGAATTGGATTGAACTTTTGGGGAGTATCACCGGCCTTTTATATATCTGGTTTTCGCTAAAGCATAGCATATGGTTGTGGCCAATTGGTTTTTTTTCATCTGCTGCTTTTGTGGCAGTTTTTTATAGTACTTCACTTTATGCCGATATGGCACTACAGGTGTATTATTGTGCAGCCAGTGTATATGGATGGTTACATTGGAAATACGGCAAGAATACTAAGCAACACGACGAATTACCCATCTTTAAATTAAAACCTTATCAGTGGCTGCTGGTTATAATTGCAATTGTGTTACTTACTTTGGTTTATCAACCTATTGGTATTTACTTTCAAGCATCATATCCAGTTGTCGATGGTTTCATAACCGCCGGAAGTATAGTTGCAACCTATTTATTAGCTCGTAAAATTCTAGACCAATGGATAATCTGGATTGTGGTCGATGCATTATCGGTTGGGCTACTTGTAGTTAAACACAAATATATGGCTGCTGGGTTAATGTGTATATACACAATTCTTGCTATCTTTGGCTATTTCAAATGGTTACACGACTATAATAAGCAAACATGGTAAAAAAAATCGCCATTATTGGTCCCGAATGTACTGGAAAAACAACCCTTGCCTCGCAATTGGCTCAACATTTTTCAACCATCTGGATTCCTGAATATGCACGTAAATATGTAGCCAATTTGCGGGTTCCATATACTTATGAAGACGTTGAGCATATTGCCAAAGTACAGTTTTCTCAAATTATGCAGGTCGAAACACTCAATGCTTCAATTGTTTTTTTCGATACCGAATTAATTATTACCAAAGTATGGTTCGAAGTGGTGTTTCAGAAACAACCCGATTGGCTCGACGAGGCTATTCGTAACAGCAACTTTGCTTTTTATTTGCTTACCGATACTTCTATTCCATGGGTGGCCGATGGTATTCGTGAAAACGGAGGAGCTCGACGAGAAGAACTTTATGCCATTTACGAAAATTACCTGAATTATTTTAGGTTCCCTTATGAAATAGTCCATGGAATGGATTATGAACGTTTATCTAATGCAATTTCATCAGTCGAAAGTTATTTTAAATGGAAATAGTGTTAATTAGTCCATTGAATAATTTTAAATATTGTGCGAAAATTATTCTATAAATTTTAGGAGATATTTTTAAGATGTTTTAACTAAATAATGATGTTATAAATACTTAAATTTGTGAATATTAAATTTAAGATGATTAATACTTTAAAGTTCAAATTGTTGAATAATTAAATTATATAGTCATGAAGTGTCCGGTATGCCAGAATATTGATTTAGTAATGTCCGAGAGACAGGGAGTTGAAATTGATTATTGTCCCAACTGTAGAGGTATATGGCTCGATAGAGGCGAGTTAGATAAAATCATTGATAAGGCTTTAGCATCTGAAAAAGGGAGCCCTTACTATCAACAAACTCCTCAATACATGAATAAACAACACGATCATCCCGATTATTATAAATATCGTAAAAAACATTGGCTTAGTGACCTTTTTGATTAAAACCGGAAATGAATCAATATTTCTATTAGCCCATTGTTTATATCAAAAATATTGTTATTAAGTTACTATAAATTTTGCATTAACTAGTTAAAGGATTGTATTGTATAGCAATATAATTAGTTAATTTTATTTATAACCATTGTTTGAAGTATTGAACTAATAATCATTTTCGATAATAGCTGTCCGACATTTTATTTTGCAACATTACAGCAAAATTTGTATTTTAATTTAAGCGGTGATTTTTAGTGATTTTCAACACTATAAATAACACTTAATTTTTCTTACCGTAAACATACGCTACCACTCATAAAACATAGAAAAACAGTGATTTTTCATTACGGTGTTTTGCGTATTTTAAGCTTTTGTTATTGAAAAAACTTAGAAATCAAAATATCTTCCTTCCTATTTTTTTCATTTGTTAATTTTATATATGATTTCCTCAAAATTTTGTGATTACAGTTTTTGAATGGATGTTTTTATAAAAAACATTGATGCATTAATTAAATGGTGAATAAATATTGAAGAAATAATTGGAAAATTGACAGATGAGATAGCCCAATAGTAATTCAAATAGGTTTATAAACGATTGGTAATAGGCTTAAAAAAATATTTCATACATACAAAGTGACTGTATTTGTGTTAAAATGAATATAGACTAAGCAAGGTTCTTATTTTTGTTGGTTAATATTGATTTACTAAGTAGTAAAGTTTAGTGTTAGTTTACTGGTTCAAAATAATTCAACAAGTTTAATAATCAATACTTTATTTCAACTACTGAATTATTTCATGAAGTATTGACAAATTAATAAAATAAACCTTTTTAAATTTTAACTATCTTTGCAACTTTTTAAAATTGATAAACATTTTAAATCAATTAATTAGATGGGGGAAGAAAAGTTTGAGGATAGGTTGGTAGCAAAAACATTTTATGGACTTGAAGAAATTTTGGCTTCTGAGCTAAAAGAACTTGGCGTAAACGAAGTAGAAAAAGCCAATCGGGCTGTATACTTTCAGGGCGATAAAAGACTGATGTATGCCTGTAATTACCACTTACGAACAGCTTTAAGTATTCTAAAACCAATTATAACATTCGAATGCCACGATGAAGATGATTTATATAGAAAAGTAAAACGTTCAGTTGATTGGTCCCAATATTTTGGTGTTAAGCATACATTTTCAGTTGAGTCAACTGTTTATTCATCAGTTTTTAAACATTCGCAATACGCTTCGTTGCGTGTAAAAGATGGCATTGTTGATTTTTTTCGTGAAAAAACCGGAAAACGGCCATATATCGACACTGATAATCCCGATGTTTTAATTAACTTACATATATCTGAAAAACAAATAACCCTTTCTCTAAATAGTTCGGGCGAGTCACTTTATAAACGTGGATATAGATTATCTTCTGGCACAGCTCCTTTGAATGAAGTGTTGGCTGCTGGTTTAATAAAACTAAGTGGATGGCAATCCAATCAGGTATTAGTTGATCCTATGTGCGGTTCGGGTACTATTTTAATTGAAGCAGCTTTAATGGCTCTTCAAATTCCGCCCGGTATGTTCCGAAAAAAGTTTGGGTTTGAATCATGGCCCGATTTTGATAATTTACTTTTTGATGAAATTACCAAAGAAGAACCCGAATTTGAAAATAATGAACTTAAGTCACGCTTAATTGGCATAGAAATTGATGAGCCTACACGCTTGAAAGCTCTGGCGAATATTAAAAATGCATTTTTGCATCAATCTATTCGGGTTTTTAAGGGCGACTTTTTCGATTATCTTCCCGATCAACAAGCTGGGGTTGTAATTACTAATCCACCATATGGAAAACGGATTAGAAAAGACGATATGGTCGATTTTTACAAACGAATGGGGAATAAATTTAAAAAAGACTTTACAGGTTTTGATGTTTGGATTTTATCAAGTCATAAAGAAGCATTAAAGCATCTGGGATTACATCCTTCTAGAAAAATAAAACTTTTTAATGGTCCCGAAGAATGTTTATTTAATAAATATGAAATATACGCTGGTTCAAAGAAAAATAAATAATTTGTAAATGATTAATTAATTTGTAATTAAAAACACCGATATATATTTAGAAAATAATTCAACAAACTTAATTTATAATTTGTTAAATTTGTATGAAATAGAACCCCTTTTTCAAAAAAACCTTAAACCGCATGAAATGGATACTCGATATTCGGATACTTGCAATAGTCATATTGAGTTTTTTAGATGTTACTCTTTCATCGCAGGTTACACGCATTAAGGGAATAGTTAAAGATGCGCAAACAGGAGAACCCATCTCATATGCCACAGTTTATGTCAAAGGAACGTCGGTAGCCACTTATACAAATGATTCGGGAGCGTACATAATAGAAACAAGGCAAAAAATCGATTCCATTACAGTTACATTTGTGGGTTATATTAGCCAGACTGAACCTGTGGAACGAGGCGTTCAGCAAATTATTAATTTCAATCTCCAGCCAAATATTGTTCAATTTCAGGAAGTAATTGTAAGACCTGGCGAAAATCCTGCACATCGTATTCTTCGACAAATACAAAAACACAAAGAGTATAATCGTAAACAATTAGCCAATCTGCAATATAATCGATATAGTAAAATACTGATTTCAATTAACAATGTAGACGATAAATTTAAAAATCGAAAAATTTTACAACCCTTTAAGTTTGTATTCGAAAATCTTGATACCAATTCCTATACCGGGAATGTTAATTTACCTATTATGATAGCCGAAAGCTCGGTCGATGTGTATAATCAATTTAGTCCTCCATTAAAAAAGGAAGTTGTTAAAGCAACCAAAATATCGGGTATTCAGGATCAAAATATTCTTAATTTTTTCGGAGGTCTTGATCAAAGTTTTAATATCTACGACGATTTTATGGACTTCTATACCGAATCGGGCTTTATTAGTCCAATAGCCGAATCGGGTCTATTATTTTATAAGTACTATTTAGTTGATAGTGCTTATCGGATGGGTCATAAGTGTTACAACATATCGTTCAAACCAAGACGAAAGCAAGAACGTACTTTTTTTGGAGATTTTTGGGTTGTCGATACTGTTTTTGCTATCCAGCAGCTTAGCATGCGTCTTAACCCACAGGCAAATGTTAACTTTATAACCGACCTTTATGCGGAATATAATTTTTATCCTTATAACGACTCTACCTGGTTAATTACCCGTGAATATGTTCAAGCCGATATCAATCTTGTGGAATCGAAAAATTTAAAAGGTTTGCAGGGAAAGAAAACTATTATCTATTCGAATTACGATTTAAATAAACCATTTCCTACCGATTTAAAAGAAGCTGATGACGATGTGTTGGTCTCAAACATGTCTTCCGATTCTATTGAAAAAGTTCGACCCATAGCTTTAACATCAAAAGAAGCAAAAACCTATGCCATGGTCGACTCTATCAAAAATGTTCCGGCTTTTAAAACTACCTATAATACCATTAAAACCGTAATTGAAGCTCATTATTCGTTCGATAAATTTAAAATTGGCCCCTATTTTTCTTTTTACAGCTATAATAAAGTGGAAGGTCATCGTTTTCGAATTGGTGGCTATACCAGTGAAGATTTAAGCAATCAGCTGCAATTTACTGGTTATGTAGCATACGGAAGTGATGATAAAGACTGGAAATATTATGGAAATCTCATGTGGATTGCCAGTCGAAAACCATACATCAAAATTACTACCTTATATCGACACGACGTTAGTCAGGTATATCTTGCGCCAGGAGAGCTTTTAAACGAAAATATTGTATCATCGTTCTTTCGTCGATTCGAATTTACAAAACTACAAATGATTGATAATGGTGCCCTATTGCTTGAATCCGATCTGGCTAAGAACTTAAGTGGCAACTTTGGCATAAGTGTATTTAAAGTACAACCCAGTACCTACATACCATTTATACGGTTGCTTGATTCAAGCTGGGTTAATCAAATAAATACTACTCAAATCTCACTTGGGCTTCATTATGAATATGGTCAAAAATTTTATTATACTACGTTTTATCGTTATCGATACCCTAATGAAAAACCTGCCATTGATTTAAATTTAACTGCAGGTATCAAAGATTTTATCGGAGGACAATATAACTTTTTAAAAGCTTCATTAAAATACAGCCAGTATCTTAAAACCAATCCATTTGGATACAATAAATTTTATATCGAAATGGGAAATATTTTTGGTAAAGTACCATGGCCTTTATTAAATGTTTTTAAAGGTAACGAAACATATGGATTTAATAGTACTGCCTTTAATTTAATGAACTATTACGAATTTGTTGCTAATCAGTATCTTATTTTTTCGACCGAACAGCATTTCCAGGGAATATTTTTTAATTACTTACCTGTAATACGCCGGCTTAAACTTCGCGAAGTTGCTACATTTAAACTTGCTTATGGAAATTTAACCAATAACTACGATAATACATTGTTGATTCCATCATTTATGCATCCGCTAACACGTCCGTATTCTGAAGTAGGTGTAGGAGTTGAAAATATTTTTAAATTTCTGCGGTTCGACGCCATTTATCGTCTCTCTTATCAAAAAAATGATAACATTGAAAAATTTGGTATTCGTGCTAGCTTACAATTTATATTGTAAATCATTCAATTTACCTAAGTTAATTTGTTTTTTTTAATATTAAATTTTATTAATCAAATCTATAATTTGTTTAAAATTTTCAACTAGTGGTATAATTTTTGTTTATTTTAAATGAATGAATATTCACTCAAAAATATAGTTAATGGCTAGAAGTATTGATCAATCAAAACTGGAGAGAATAAAACTTGCCACCATGGAACTTTTGGTTGAAAAAGGCTATGGAGGGGCTTCAATTTCTGAAATTGCTAAACGAGCCGATGTGGCAGAAGGCTATTTATATCGTTATTATTCGAGTAAATATGAACTAGTCAATGATTTACTTTATTCAAATATTAATGAGATATTAGTTCAATTTGAAGAGCTTCTTTCCACTTCTTCATCAATAAAAACTGTAATTGAAAAACTAGTTACTCGTTTTTTTGATATGGCTATTAATAATCCTCTTATCATCAAATTTTTATATGTATTAATGAGCGATTATAGCTTTTCAATATCTACTGAACAACGAAAAAAAATTATAGAATTATGTCGGATGGCTAATGAAAAAGGGCAACAAGTGAATGAAATCCGTTCTGATATACAGGCCGATGAAATTTATTTAATTACAGTAATATATCCAATACAATTCATCAATCTTCGGTTTAAGAAATACTTTGACGACAATATTCTTTCAAGAAATGATTTAGAAAGAGTAATAAACACCTGCATAAAAGCTTTGAGTTAATTGAAAATTTTTTAAAGATAATCTGTATGAAACTCATTTATAATAAGCAAATTAGGTCTATTTTTTTTGTTATTGCAAGTTTTTTAATGTGTTGTAATTTATCCAATGCCCAAACTTCAGTTTTGCCTGTTGCAATTACTATTGATGAAGCACTGAATATTACGTTGCAAAACAATTATTTAATTAAAGCTAAAGAATTAGCAATACAGGAGCGAAAACATGAAATGCAAGCCGCTTTTAATTATCATTTACCCAGAGTGGGTATATCGGCTATGTATACTACCATGTCAAGAAATTTAACTCTCGACTTAAATCCGGTAAAAGATGCTATAGTTCCTTTATATAGTGCTTTGGGTAATTATGGAGTTTTTTCGGGCGTTCCTAATCCTGATCCTGCCACGCATTCAGTTATGCCTGTTTTGCCCGACAATTTGTCGACTCAAGCAGTACGACAACAATTGTTATATGGTTTAAATGAAATTGAAAGTGCGGATTGGAATCGAGTTGTTCAGGAAAAAGAATTTGCTACGCTTACTACTACTTTTGAATGGCCAATATATACCGGTGGAAAAATTCTTAAAGCTAATAAAATAGCAGGCCTTAAAAAAGATGTTGCAGTGGTTGAATCTGATAAAACGAAAGCACAAATTATTACCGAGTTAGTTGATAGGTATTATACACTCAATCTAATGCAACAAGTTATATTGGTTAGACAAGATGTACTTAAAGGTATGCAGCGTCATTATAACGATGCAGAAAAACTTTACAATCAGGGTTTACTCTCAAAAACCGATTTACTACATGCCAGAGTGTTTTATGCCGAAGCCGAAAAAGACTTGGAAAATGCTAAAAATATGGCAAATGTAACTCATCAGGCTTTTGTAAATTCATTATCGCTCGATTCTAATGTTCAATATATGGCTGTTAGTCCATTTTTTTACATCGATTCACTTGAACCTTTATCGTATTTTTTGGAAAAAGCCAAAGCCAATAGTCCTGTTTTGAATCAAATGGAAATAACTAAACAAATAGCTAAAGAAAATACCCAGATTCAACGTGCTGAATTTGCCCCTACAATTGGAATTCAAGGATATTACGATATTGCCAATCATAATTTGTCTCCTCTAGTTCCTGAATGGACTGTTGGGATAGGACTGAAATGGACCATTTTTGACGGTACTGCACGCTATCAAAAGTTAAAAGCTGCACAAATGGTATATGAGCAAGTAAATGCAATGGAAAGGAAAGTCAATAATGACATTCAGACAGCTATTATAAAGACATACAATGAATTGCAAAACCTGAGAAATCAAATTAAAATGCTTGATGTTTCAAAGAGTTATGCCGAAGAATATTTAAAGGCAAGTGAAAAGACTTTTCATGAACAAATGACCAATGAAACATCAGTCGTTGATGCACAATTAATGCTTGCTAAAATTTCGATTGAGAGGTTACAAGTTATGCAGATATATGCTGTTAAATTAGCTACTCTTCTAGAATATTCGGGACTTTCAAGCGATTTTGTAAAATATACTCAACATGCTTCAGCAAAAGTTGAGGTTTATCAACCAATTAATTAAATCATTGATTTGTAGTTTGTTATATATGAAAAACAAAAGAAATTAGCAATTATAAATTAAAAATTGAAATTTAAAAATTGATTCAGATGAAAAATACTGGAAATTTATTAGCTGCCTTGGCAGTAGCATTTGTTCTAGCATTTTTAATTATTGCAACCTATTTTATCAGTAAACCAACTCCGCTCGAAGTTCAGGGCGAGGTAGATGCTACACAAGTTAAAGTTGGGTCAAAAATTGCTGGGCGAATTGATAGCATTGCAGTTCATAAAGGGGATGAAGTAAAAAAGGGTGATTTGTTATTTGTAATTAATAGTCCTGAACTTGAGGCCAAACTAGAACAAGCAAAAGCAGGTCTTGAAGCTGCACGCTCACAGCAATTAAAGGCTAATAATGGAGCTGAAAAAGAAGACATTCAAGCAGCCTATGATAACTATGTTAAAGCTAAAGCAGCAACCGAACTGGCAAAGAAAACCTTTGAACGTATAGCTAATTTATATCAAGATGGTGTAGTTCCTGCACAGAAAAAAGATGAAGCTGAAACTAATTACAAAGCTGCCATTGAAACTGAAAATATGGCAAAAGCATTATGGGAGAAGGCTAAAAAAGGTACTCGTTATGAAGACAAACGGGCAGCCTTGTCAATGGTAAATAAAGCTCTTGCTATGTTAAAGGAAGTTGAATCTTTTATGAATGAAACTAAAATATATGCACCCATTTCGGGTGAGATTTCAAACATAATTGCTGAACGTGGCGAGTTAGTTGGAGCAGGTTATCCAGTAGTGACAATCGTTAATTTAGACGATTGCTGGGTTACTTTTAACATGAGAGAGGATTTACTGTCAAAAATACAGAAAGGCAGTGTTTTTAAAGCTCGTTTCCCTGCACTAAACAATAAAGAAATAAAATTAAAAGTCACATATATTGCACCGCTTGGTAATTTTGCCACATGGAATGCTACAAAAACAAGTGGTGATTTTGATATGAAAACTTTTGAAGTACATGCTCGCCCAATCGAAAAAGTCGATGGTTTGCGTCCTGGTATGAGTGCACTGGTTAACTGGAAGGAAGTCGGAACTGAAAAGTAAGTATATATTACTTTCTGAACTTAATGTTAGATCATCAATTTTATGTTTAAATAAAGTTAAGCGCAAATGAAAAGAAAATGGCTTGATGAACTTCGACATTCATTTATTATTCCAGTATACCAGCTTATCATAAGAGAAAGAAAGCGAATAGTAAACAAATGGCCATTTTTGTTTATTACATTTATTGGACCTTTATTAGGTTTTTTTCTGGTTGCATGGATATTTATTGAAGGAGTACCCCGTAAACTTCCAGTTGGTATTGTTGATAATGATAATACATTCCTATCAAGGCAAATTGTTAGGTATGTAAATGCTACTCCCATTGCCTCGGTTAAATTTCATTGTACTTCCTTAATAGAAGCTAAAAAATTACTTGAAGAGGGTAAGATTGATGCTATTCTTGTGATTCCATTATTTGCCGAAAGAAATGTATTACGTGGTCAGCAAGCAAATCTGGCATTATACCTAAATAATCAAAATGTTTTAAAAGGAGGACTTTTAAATAGTGGAATTCAAAAATCAATTTCAACCCTTTCGGCATATATTAAAGTTAGAGCAAAGTTGCAAAAAGGTAAAACTCAACAGCAAGCATTATCGGAAATAATGCCTGTTCAGGTAAGAAGTATTATATTGTTTAATCCATATATTAATTATTCCTATTATTTAAGTGCAGCAATAATTCCAGCAATTTTATGTGTTTTTGTAATATTGGGTTCAATGTATGCAATTGGCTATGAATTGCTTGTGGGGTCAGCTAAACGATGGTTAAATGCTGCTAATCAACAAATTGGAGTGGCTTTGTTTGGTAAACTTTTACCTTACACTATCATTTATTTTTGTATGGCAATGATTATGAATATTATATTATTCTGGTATCTGGGAATGCCCTTGAAAGGAAGCTTTGGTATAATTTTAATTGCTGAACTTATAACAATTATTGCCTATCAGTTTTTTTCTATTTTTATGCTTTCTCTTACATCAAATGTCCGTTTAGCTCTTTCGATTGGAAGTGCATACAGTATGCTAGCTTTAACCTTCTCGGGATTAACATTTCCAACTTTTGGAATGCCTTCAATTGCTCATGCTTTTTCATATTTGTTTCCTTTTACTTATTGGCTGAAAATATTTGTTTCTCAATCAATTGAAGGATTACAGGTTGAAATTATACTGCCATACCTATTTGCTAATTTATCATTTGTTATTTTAGGTTTAATGTTGGTGCCTCGTTTGAGATTTTTAATAGCCAACCCAGATAATTGGAAAAAGTTATAAAAATAAAAAAATGAATCGGCGAATATTGGAATTTATTAAAACGACTTATAAGTATTTTAAAGGTGAAATAAAACTGATTTTACATGATTGGGGTGCTATCCTCATTCTGATTCTTGCTATGTACATTTATCCAGTAATTTATTCAATCGGATATATAAATGAAACAATTAAAGAAATATCGGTGGCTATAGTTGATTTAGATAATACAGCTACCAGCCGATTACTAATTCAAAAATTTAATGCTACTGAACAATTATCAATAACATATAAGTCGACCTCACTTAAAGAGGCTCAGCAGCTTTTTGATGCAAATAAAATACATGGGATTATAGTCATTCCTAAGTATTTTGAGAAAGATGTATTTCGTAATCAGTCTACCTCTATCTCGGTATATTCCGATGCCAGTTATTTTTTGTTGTATAAGCAAGTTTATTCGGGTGTCATGTATGCATCAGGTTATTTTAATGCATCGGTAGAAATAAAACGTTTGTTGGCGGAAGGAACAGAATCTCGCAAAGCCCTAATGATGCAGGACCCTTTAAAAGTTGAGATTTTTTCGTTATATAACCCTTCGGGTGGTTATGGCACTTTTGTAATGCCTGGTATTATGCTTATTATCTTGCAACAAACTATGTTAATTGGTATTGGATTAATTGGTGGTACGCTTCGTCGGCGCGATCGTTATATACATTTATTGCATCAAATTACAAAGCCATTTGGTTCTGTGCCAGTTATACTAGGTAAGTCGATAGCTTATGTGGTAATATATATTACAAATGCTATATTTGTTCTGGGTATATGGTATAAAGTACTAAATTTACCCGATAAAGGTAATTTCTGGTTCAGTCTTTTTATATTAATTCCTTATTTTTTTGCTATTGCATTTATGGGCCTGGCTATTAGTGTTTTCTTTCGAGAACGAGTACATTCATTGCTTTTTATGGTATTTCTCTCACCAATTGTTTTGTTTGTAAGTGGTATTTCATGGCCAATTGAGTCTCTGCCAGCGCCCCTTGTAGTGATATCTAAATTTCTGCCAAGTTCACTGGCTGTTCCTGCATATGTTAAGTATAGATTACTTGGTGCTAATTTTAGCCAGTGGCAGTCAGAATATTTATACACGGTTTTTATGTGTGTTATCTACTTTATATTGGCTTGTATCAGTTTTAAAGTAATGGTTAAACGCATTAGTAGCAGACCGCCATTACATTTTAGTTAATTTATTAGTACTTATTATAATTTACAATATCTTCAATTGGTTTACGTCTTTTAGGAGGTATTTTTTCAGTATCGGGATAACCCACGGTTATAATAAGCACAGGTCGTTTATTGCTGGGTATATGAAGCAATTTTTTTACTTTTTTTTCATCGAACCAGCCAATAATACATGTTCCTAGACCATCGGCTGTTGCTTGCAAGCAAAAATGGGCAGTTGCAATACCTATGTCTATTAAAGTATAAGGTTTGTTTTTTATTACCGACCCAATTGCAGAGGTAAGATTAGGTTGTTCCATTACAACTACCACATGAATGGGAGCTTGTTTGGTAAAATGGTTCATTGGAAGAATTTTGGTAGCTGTAGCATCGGCAAGTTGATTTTTTATTTCAGGATTATCGACCACAATAAATTTCCAGGGCTGAGCATTACAGGCCGAAGGGGCAAGGTGCACTGCATGGATACAATGCTCAATTTTTTCTTTTTCCACTGGCTTATCGGCATATGATCGGACACTATAACGTTTTTGAACTATTTCAAGTAAATATGAACCATAGTTTTCCATAGTTGTAGGGTTTAAAAAAAAGGTTGTTGAATTCAAATTATACCGCTAAAAATGTATAATTGAGCCAACAACCTTTTTATAAGGTTTAAAAATTATCTTTTGATTACCTGTTCTTCTTGATATTTGCCAGCTTTTAGTTTTTCTGCTACTTCGGCAAATGCCTTAATGGTTATTTCAATATCGTTCATAGAGTGCACAGCTGTGGGTATTAATCGAAGCATAATAACGCCTTTGGGAACAACAGGGTAAGTAACCATTGAACAGAAAATATTATAATTTTCACGTAAATCGTAAACCACATTAGTAGCCTCGTAAGGATTGCCCGACAAAAACACAGGTGTTACTGGTGAATTGGCATTACCCAGATTTAAACCTTTGGCTTTTAAACCACTTTGTAATGCTCGTACATTTTCCCAAAGTTTTTCTCTTAGCGCGGGCTCGTTTTCAACTAAATCCATTCGTTTTAAAGCGCCAATAACGCAAGCCATGGGTAATGATTTGGCAAATATTTGCGAACGCATGTTATACCGCAGATAATCGACTACCGATTTTTTGGCCGCTATAAAACCTCCAATTAGTGCCATACTTTTTGCAAATGTCCCGAAGTAAATATCTACTTCATTTTGCACACCAAAATGCTCATCGGTTCCTGCACCGGTTGGTCCCATGGTTCCAAACCCATGCGCATCGTCAATTAACAATCTGAAATTATATTTTTTCTTTAAGGCAACAATTTGATCAAGTTTACCTAAATCGCCCGACATACCGAATACTCCCTCAGTAACAACCAGTATTCCACCTTTGGTTTCAGATGCTACTTTTGTAGCTCTTTCTAGTTCCTTTTCAAGTTTTTCGATATTGTTATGGGGATAAACAAAACGTTTTCCTAAATGAAGTCTTAAACCATCAATAATACATGCATGAGCTTCGGAATCATAAACTACTACATCGTTCCGACCTAATAATACATCGAGTAACGAAATCATGCCCTGGTATCCATAGTTAACTACGTAAGCAGCTTCACGTTTTACAAAACGTGCCAATCGGGCTTCAAGTTCTTCATGTTTATCGGTTTGTCCACTCATCATTCTAGCACCCATCGGATAGCCCAAACCATATTCTTTTGCCGCTTCAGCATCGGCCTTTCGAACTTCCGGATGGTTAGCCAATCCTAAATAATTGTTTAAACTCCAGTTAAGCATTAAGCGACCACGAAACTTCATATACGGTCCTATTTCCCCTTCTAACTTGGGAAACATGTAATAACCTTCTGCTTCTTGCTGATACTGACCAAGTGGTCCCCGGTTTTTTTCAATTTTATCAAATATATCCACGGCTTTATGTTTTAAATTTGATTAAACATTGTTTAAACTTGCAAATGTAATTTTTTTAATTGTATTTTAATTTTTTAATTTAAAATTCTTAATCAGGTAAATCTAATTGAAAAATAAACTTCAATTTTAATCAAAATATGTTTGGTAATTTATTTACCTCGTTTATTTCCCCACAACAAAATATGTAAACGTGGCGAAAAATTATAACCTCGTTCAATTATGGCATCCACTAATTCGGGTTGCAATTGCGAATGTAAGGAGATACCCTCAAGTCCCACATAAACCAGACTTTCTTTAATCTTATATTTATTTACCAGTTGGGTTACCTCATCTAAATCGTCGACAGAACGAATGATAAATTTATAAATAACAAAAGGCTTATCAACCCAATAAGCAAATTTATTTTCATCCAGTATTTGATATGAATTACCAAGTTTAGGCGATACTACCCAGTTGAATTTTTCAATTATTTCAAATTTCATAGGTAAGCGCCAGATATGAGTGCCATCTGATAAACGAATGTCAATTTTTTCGGTAGGTAATACCATTCCATTGGTTTCGACATGAAATTTTTTATCAGGAACATAAAGTTTGTCGAGTCGATATAAGCCTGGCTCACCTCCGGTGAAGATAATATGGTATGGTTTAGACCGGGTAATTAATGTGGTTAATTTTTCTGCTGAGTATTCATTGAATAGACCTGATTTTTCAAGCCAGGTATATTTACTATCGCACCAGTTGCAGGTTAAGTTGCAAAAATGAAATCGAATAAATAAGCTATTGACACCTGCAAAGTTGCCTTCACCCTGAATTGATTGAAATATTTCGGAAATAAAATATTGGCTATCTGATACTTGCATTGTTGTTACAGTTTGTAACCCGAAATAAATTCATAGTATCCTTTTTTACGTAATTGGCACGATGGACATTTATCACAACCACGGCCCCATGGATGCAATGTTTCGTCGCCGTTATAACAGGTAAGTGTATTTTCAATTAGCATATTGAGTTTACCTGCATCGGCAGCCATTTTAAATATTTCGGCCTTATTTTTCCACATGAGAGGAGTGTGAATATATACAGGCAAGTCCAGTCCTAACGAAAGTTCTAATGCTTTGGCACGTATGTAATTGTCACGACAATCGGGGTAGCCCGAGTAATCAGTCTGGCATACTCCTGTAACCAGATGTATTTGTTGCATCCGATATTTATATGCATGTGTGGCAGCTACCGTCAAAAAAACTCCATTCCGGTTTGGTACAAAGCTAGCTGGTAAATTATCGGCAATCTGATGGGTTTGACTATGATCGGTTCCACTAATTAATGAACTTACTGTTAGTTGGTTAAAGAAATCTCCAATGTCGTATATGGTGTGTTTTATTTGTAATTGTTTACAAATATTCGTAGCATATTCTATTTCTTTACTATGCGATTGTTGATATGCTATACTAATCGCTTCTACTTCATCGAAATTTTGTATAGCCCATATTAAACTCACAAATGAATCCTGACCCCCCGATAGCAATACAAAAGCTTTTTGATAAATCATGATTGTAATTTATATTTTTTCGACTGACAAAGATAATGCTATTTCAGCATTGATACATAATCAGATATAAATCCAAATGAAATATCATCTACTCGTAATTCTTCTTTTGTTACATGTCCTAAAACAGTAAATGTGATTGGCTGATTATGTAAAAACTCAAATAATTTTTCTTCTTTATCGGGAGCTACAGTGATTAAAAATCTTGCAGGTAGATCGCCAAAAAGAAATACATCATTACGTATTTCGGAGTGAGTAGTAATGTCGAATCCTAATCCTGACCTTGCGGCACATGTAAGTAAAGTATAGTATAAACCATGTTTTCCTACAGATGTGGCACTGCGTACTAACTTTTGCTTGAGCAATTTTTCGAATAACTGGATATTTGCCATTTCCATTGAGAAATCAATATGATAATCTGTATCGAAATACGTTGGATATGAATAAAACGGACTTATTGATGGATGCGTTGCACCTATCAGTATAATTAAATCTCCCTTCGATTTAAAAGTGTTTGAAATAATTAAACTATCATCAGTTATATTGCTTGCAACTATTTGTACATACTCTGCTGTTACTTCTTCTTGATTATTATTCTGGTTCACTAATATAATTTTCGTTTCAGAAAAATATTTAGTTATCGATTGAATAATCTCTTCTTCTTTCTCTTCTATTCTGTAATTAGCTGAAGAACTATATGATATTTGAAGGTTTTTTAACGAATAACCCGAAGCTATAAAAGATGATATGGTATTCAAAATGCCCTTGTTTATTTCTTCCCACTTGTCCGTCATATCATTTAAAAGTATTATTTCACTTTTATGAACAAGATATTGGCCATTTACAAGTGGGATAAACTCTATGTCGAATAATGTTTGTCCCTTACTTGTTGTGTATAATTTAGGAAAATAAAATTTAAACTGGTCAGGGCATTTTCCTTTAATTCTTTTTAAAAATTGAGTGATCTTGTTTCGACTTATTTTAAGTTCTCTGGCTGGTAAAAAATCGGATTTTTTTTCGATTTTAAGGTTGTTTTTTCTTATTCTGGTTCCAGTTGATTCTTCTTTAATTTCAGTTAGTTTATTTAGATCTATAAACAATGCTTTGTTTTCTGACTTCAACTCAATAATAGAGCTATTACTGGTTGTGGAAGCAGTAGCTTCACCAAATGGCACATAAGTCAAATTACTTTTTGACATTTCCTCAATAAAATTTCGATTCTGCCCTTCATTTATTTCTACCAAAAACATAAATGAATGTTCTGCATCTTTAATTCTTGTTATGTTATCATACATTTGAATGGTTACCGACCAGTATTTTAAGATAAATTTCGATATAAGTGCTTTGATATTGTCAGTAGTGTAATAAATGTTGGCATGCAATTTTTGTTGAAGTTTCAGAAAAGTATCTTTAGCTAATTTTAAATGTATTGCATTATCGTAGCTGGTTTTAATTTGTATCAAATACAACAGCTTTTTGTTATGGAATTCAAATTTTTGTGGTTTAATTTTTACAATGGGGATAATTATTACTATTGGTTCAGAAATGTGGATACATACCTCATGATTTATGTTTTGAACAGCAACATCCAGCTGATATGTTAGTTGGGCTAAAATCCTAATTTTATTATCAAACTGTTCGCAACGAGAATCGGTTGGGGTAATAATGTGAATAGATATACCTAATAATTCTTGATTTAGTTCAATGCATTTAAAAATTATCTCATTGAAACGATTAATGAATTTATTGTGCAAAAATTCATTATATGTAATATAATATGAATCAAATAAATATGGAAAGTTTAATAAATGACTGTTCAGTGTATTTTTATATTTTATTTGTTCTTTGTATTCATGGTGTAAATTAGTCCATAAGTCTTCAGTGTTTTCGAAGAAACTTGTGATATATTCTGATTGATTTGTCATTTTCCAGTATTATTTAAAAAGACAAAGTAAACTTTTTTTGATTATCAACATTAAACTAATTAAGAGTTTAAATTTTTATTAACGCTTATTGAAAACAGCTTTTCATTATTCTTCTGTATGTTTACGGTTCCGATGGTTTTGGTTTTAAAGGGAAAAAGGCAATTAATTCATGGATTTTAATTAATTTCATAGTCAGAGCACTAACAATACCAGAGCCAATAGCAACTGCATAATTGAGGACCCAGTGAAGTGGTAAAAGTTGAATAAAATAATTTAACGTTATAAGAAGTGCTAACCAAATGACTATTCGCTTTATGATGCTATTTTGTGTTTCGATACGTAATATTTTAATTGCCAGCCAACATTGGGCTAACCCGGTTAGTGATTGAGTCAAGAAACTTGAAAAAGCAGCACCTTTTGCTAAAAAAATGGGAATAATGAACAAATTAAAAAAGAAATTAAAAATAACGGCCAACGCAGCCATTGAATTTAGCTGTTTAAAACTACCGTTAGCAGTAAGTAATGTGCCAAAGATATAAGTTAAGCATAAGCCCGGAAAACCCAGTATGATGATTTTAAAAATAGAACCACCTTCACTTTCATGATAGAGAGTTTCAATGATATTAGTAGCAAAAAAAGAACTGCTTACGGAAATAATAACTGCAGGAACTAATAATAACGAACTTGCAGTATTGACAAGTGCATCAACTTTTTCATTTTCTTTTAGCATTTTCGAGAATAAAGGCAATAAAAGAACAGCAAATAATAGGGCAAAGTTCGATAATACTTCGAAAATTCTGTATCCTTGAGCATACAATCCTGCCTGATAATCGCCGTTCTGAAGTAATCGTTCCAATAAAATAGGTTCCATTCGATTGTATAATCCCATTAAAAAAACCAGAATAGTAAATGGCAGGCTTTTCTTTACTATCAGGTATATATACCGGAAATCAAATTTAAGTTGAAAATAAGCGCCATGTTTGATAACTAAAAGCATGGTAACAATAGCTGTAATTACATAGGCGAGGCTTTGACTTAATACAAACCATTCAATAGTAAAATTTGAGGTAATTAATTTTGTCCATAAAAGCACCGATAGAAATATTATCATTAAAAATTTATCAAGTATTGACAGAATGCTATCGGTTACAAACAAAAGCATGGCATTTATATTTGACCTCAAATATAAAATGAGCGATGATAGTATCTGGTTGAAAATAAGGATTAATAAGAGTTTAAGTGCTGTTAATGTATAACCTACTAAATATCCAATTACAAAACATAAAATGGTGTATCCTCCTGCAAAAATTAACTTAATAACAATAATATTTGAAAAATACTTATGAATTAATTGACGGTGACGGGCTATTTCCCGATTATTAAAGTTGGTAATACCTAAATCAAGTAAAAAATTAAAAATAATTGTAAAACTTAGTATCGACGCATATAATCCATACGCCTCATTTCCTAATCGGTTCTGAACACTTACTTCTATACCAAAAAACCAGAATGGTTTTATTAGTATATTAAGTATAATCAGAAAAATGATATTAACTATAAATTTCTTTTTCAAGTAATTTTAATAATTAGTTGTAGAGGACAAAAATAATATGCTTTATGTTGTAAATAAAAAGTGTTACTGTTTTTGTAAAATAAACAAAAAAGTAACACGTTTTATTCTATTAATAAACTGTATGACAATGATTTAGGTAGAAAAGAAAGGTTACGATAAAAATGCCATTCCCAATCCATAACCTACTGCACCAATAAAATAAAATGCCAAAATTATAATGGTTAAAATACCTATAAATTGAAAGTGAAGTTTTAGGTATTTTAGTGATTCTTGTAATGTAGAGTTGTTTAATGTATTAAGAGCTGTTTTGGATAAGACAGAAAATTTATATAAGTAGTAAATTGGGAAAAAATTAATGATAGTAAATATAAGATAAATTAATATAAACACAAAACTAATATAATTACCACTATCGGGATTAATGGCAGATAGGATTGCTTTAGCAAAAATTACTATTAACAAAAGGATACCAATAGTAATAAAACCCAGTATGGAAAAAAATAAAGTCCATCGACGAATATTTTGTAAGTAATTGATGCTGTTGTCATTTAATTCTAATTTGATTATGTTTTCCATAGTTTTTATGTTTTTAGTTATACAACTATTTAAATTCTGTTAAGACCGAATAACTTAAAAGCTTGCCTTTATCATCATAGCTTTCATTTCGAACAGAACCAACGTTTTTGGCAAACCAATCAATTGCTTTTACAGTCATTTTGAAGATAGATTGAACTTCTAATGTGTATGAAATTTTATAGCACTCGAAAGTCCCGGCGGGCGTAGTAATATTCTCAATGGCTTCGACTTTACGATCAAAAATTCTTACCGTCATATTCATCATGGCCATAGGTGTGCCTGCTTCACCATAACTGAGTGTAATGGTACCATCTTTTAATGTTTGACCAACCGATAAATTACCTGGCATTTCCAAATCTGTGCCGTCAATTTTTAATTCTGCATTTTCTTTGGTGTTTTTAAACGATTCCGGATTCAGGTAATTTTTCATATCAATGTAAAAAACACCATTTTCGCATCGCATGGTTAATTTTCGAGAGACGATTTCTTTATTTTTTGCATCATAATAGGTGCTTTGAAGTTCCAGACTGTACCCGTTTGCTGTTGGGTTGTTGGATAAAACTACCACTTTTGAAGTACCAGTGAGTTTATCCTTGGCATTATAACTGCTGATAGCCCATATGGTACCAACCTTAGTTGGATAATAACTCTCGCATGATTGGGCGTGTAATATGGCCGAAGCCAGTGAGATTAAAATAAGATTTAAAATTTTTTTCATTTTAATGATGTTTATTTAAGACCAATTGTTACCACATGTGCTGCAATTTAGTTGCATTATTTATTTCAATTGGTCTTAATGGTTTATATATAAATAACATGTGGGTTTAAGGTTTTAATTTTTTTGTTTTTATAACTCAGCTTTTAAAAGCTCAATTTCATGGATGCTCTTTGGAATAGGATTTCCCAATATTTTTACTCCTCCATCAGTAACTAACACGTTGTCTTCAATTCTTATTCCACCAAAGTTTAAGTAATCGTTTAATTTATCGTAACATATATATGTTTCGAATGCTTTTTCTTTTTTCCACTGTTCTATTAAAGCAGGAATAAAATATATACCAGGTTCTACTGTAATAACAGTTCCATTTTGAAGGGCTTTACCGTATCGGAGAAATTTAGTACCAAATTGGTTACTACGGGTAATTGTTTCATCGTAACCAGTATTATTTTCCCCCAGATCTTCCATATCGTGTACATCGAGCCCCAATAAATGACCCAATCCATGTGGAAAAAATAAAGCATGTGCACCTTTTTCGACTATTTCATTTACATCGCCTTTCATTAGTCCCAGGTCAATTAATCCCTGTGTAAGCGTTTTGCAAGCTTCATAATGTACATACATATAAGGTATACCTGGTTTCATATGCTGAAAAGCAGTTTGCATCATTGCCAGAACAAGGTTATATATATAGGCTTGTTGTGTAGTAAATTGCTTATCAACAGGAAAAGTACGGGTTATATCCGAGGCATAATGCATTTGACTCTCGCTCCCTACATCCAGCAAAAGTAATTTTCCGCTTTCAAGGGTGTTTGAATATGATTCGTTGTGTAAATACTGTCCATTAATGGTACAAATAGGAGGATATGCCAGTTGGCAATTATATTGTTTTGCTATACATTCTGCTATAGCAGCAATTTCATATTCTTTTACCCCTGGCTTTGACATCTCAATTGCTTTAAGTATAATGCCAGAAGTAATTTGATTTAATGCAAATTCAATCTCATTAATTTCATCTGCATTTTTCACTGATCTTAGTTGAATGACCGCATGAATTAGTTCCTGTGATGCCAGCGAACGAACTTGTTCATGCGGAATAGAAAGTAGTTCTGAAAGTTGAACAATTCTATCGGTTCTGTATGGAGGAAGAAAATGAATGGTTCGTTTTAATTGAATTGATTTATCAATAAATGATTCTAAACGACTTAATGGAAAAGTTCTTTCAACTCCAACTTTTTGTCCTAATGCATCAAGGGTTTCTATAGGGCCTTCCCATATCAAATCATCTATTGTGGGTTGATAACCAAACAAAAACGACTCTCCGGAATCAACATCTATTAAACCAATTAAACCAGGAATATCCAGTCCAAAAAAATACAAAAAATTGCTATCCTGTCTGAAGGGGTAATAATTGGCTGCATAATTCCGAGGTACCATTCGATTTCCAATGATAAGAATAATCCCCGATTGAATTTGTTCAGCAAGCCTTTTACGCCGATTAATATATGTTTGATCAGAAAATAATCTCATACTTTTTAAAATTACTTTTAAAAAACTAAAGATATAACAAGAAAATATGAAATTGAAAAAAATCTAAGTTTTTTTTGAGCCTATATTCAATAATTTGTTCAAATAATCATATTGTTATTGAAATTAATAATTATACTTCATTTGGTTTGGTTAGTCAAAAATTAACTAATAAAAACACTATTTAACATTTGTTCAAACAAGTTCAACATCTGTGCAATATCGATACATAGCTTCGACTATAAATTTGCACAGCATCAATGGCATAATACTTCATTTTTAATAATTGTCTAACTAACAAAACCAAGTGTATGAATCAAAAATTTATTACCAAAATCGTGAAAAAACTGCAATATGTTGTTTTTGCAGCAACATGTTTGTGGTTAAGTGTGCCTGCTATGGCACAAGAAAAAACGATTACTGGAACAGTTAAAGACCCTTCAGGTATGCCTATTCCGGGGGTAAATGTTGTAGTAAAAGGTACTTCAATAGGTACAGTAACCGATGTGAACGGAAAGTTCACCATAAAAGCATCATCCGACGCAATTGTAACTTTTAGTTTTGTAGGTTATAAACCTGCTGAAGAAATAGTTGGCGATCGGTCGGTTATTGAGGTTACCATGCAGGAGGAGTTAAAAGAGATTGATCAGGTTGTAGTAATTGGTTATGGGGTTCAAAAGAAAAGCGATTTAACTGGTGCTATTGTATCAGTTTCGGCCGAACAATTACAAAAGTCTCAATCGACAACTGTAGCACAGGCATTACAAGGTAGGGCAGCAGGTGTGCAGATTATAAACAATAATGGTTCGCCCTCGTCAGGGGTTAGTATTCGTATTCGTGGTATCACTTCAATTAATGGAACACAACCTTTATGGATTGTCGATGGTACCCCTGCCAGTCCCAATAGCGTGAACCCCAACGATATTGAGTCAATGGAAATTTTAAAGGATGCTTCTACTGCAGCTATTTATGGAGCTCAAGGTGCCAGTGGCGTTATTCTGGTAACTACCAAAAAAGGTAAAGCTGGTCAGGTAAGAGCCGATGTCAACTATTATTATGGTTGGCAGGAACTTCAAAAAGAAGTTGAAATGGCCAATGGTCGTGATTTTGCACTAATGTCTCAAGAATTATCGTTGTTGCAAAATAAACCTTTTCCTGTCTGGAATTTTTCAGGATACAGGTTTAACGTAGCTTACCCCGATTCTTTCCCAAATGTTGATTACCAAAAAGCAATATTCCGTACTGCTCCTACTCAAAATATTGATTTATCGGTAAATGGTGGAAATGAAAAATCAAACTTCTTTTTAGGGCTTGGCTATCTAACCCGCGATGGTATTGTGAAAGGTTCTAATTTTGAGAGAGTTTCAATGCGCGTGAACTCAAACTACCAGATTACAGACTGGTTCAAAGTTGGTGAAAATATAGGATTAAATCGAAGAACAACTAAAGGTCTCGAAGAATGGAAGTTCTACAATGAATATAATTCTCCAATTGTATCAGCTTTAAATTATCAACCTTTTGTACCTGTTTATGATGCTACAGGTAACTGGACATCATGCGGAAATTCAACATTTAATCCTGTAGCTCAAATTGAATTGAATAATTATCAAACTCAAACATACGAGCTTTCAGGAAACGTATTTGGGATAATTGAACCCATAAAAAATTTAACCTTTGAGACAAGATTGGGTTTAAACTACAGTTCAACGGATGATTATAATTTTCAACCTACTTATTTTATCCGTACAGACCAAAGCAATCCTGTAAGTAAAATAAGCCGTAATTATTATAAATACTTTGGTTGGCAATATCAAAGCTTTGTTACTTATTCTGCTAGTTTTGCTGACCTGGTTAATACCTCATTAATGGCAGGATTTGAAGCAGGGGAGTCGAAAAGTCTCAATTTCGGAGGTACACGTGAAAACCTGATTAACGAAACTCCTGAAATGTGGTACTTCGATGCAAGTAAAGATAATTCATCGTTAACTCAGTTGATAAACGGTAGTGGAAGCGAAGGAAGCGGCTATTCATATTTTGGCCGTGTAAACGTCGATTTAAAAAGTACACTTTTATTACAATTTAACATTCGGCGCGATGGCTCTTCTAATTTCGGACCAAATAATAGATTTGGAACTTTCCCTTCCTTCTCTGTTGGTTTTAAGTTTACCGAATTACAGGTTGTTAAAGATAATTTGCCATTTATCAATTTCGGTAAAATCCGATTCGGTTATGGTACAGTAGGTAATAATGTAGTTCCCAATTATGCTTATTTTGCTACTATTGGTATGCCCGGCTCATTTATGTATGCATTTAATAACGATAATAATCAGGCAACTGGCGCTGCATCAAACAGGGCTGTTGACCGAAGCATGCACTGGGAAACCATGGTAACCAGTAACCTGGGTATTGATCTTAATTTCTTGAATAATCGACTAACTACCACTTTCGAAATTTTTAACCGTTATAACAAAGATATGTTATATACGGTCGAACTACCTTATGTATCGGGATATTATGTGCGCGATTTGTTCCAGGAAAATGATAACGTAGTGCCCAACCCAACAACTAACATTGGTAAAATTTCAAATAAAGGTTTTGAAGCCATGGTGGGCTGGAAAGATCAAATCGGAAATTTAAAATATGGTTTTGATTTGAATTATACTTTTGTTAAAAATACTGCCGAAAATCTTAATGGTGATTCAATATTAACAGGCCAAACTAAAGGTTTTAGAAATTTTATCATCACCAAGGAAGGCCAGCCCATAGCCGAATTTTATGGATATAAGGTTGAAGGAATTTTTAAAGATTCCGACTATGACCCCGTAAAAAAAGTAATTACAAATCAAACTTTTTACATAAATTCAAAAGGCGATACAGTTTATGCTCAACCTAAAGCAAAACCGGGTGATTTAAAATTTAAAGATGTTAATGGCGATGGTCGATTAAACAACGAAGATTTGGTTGCCCTGGGTAATCCATATCCTAAACATCTTTTCGGATTAAATATTAACCTTGAGTATGGTTGGTTCGATCTGGCTATGTTCTGGCAGGGTACTTATGGTAATAAAATATTTAATACCATCAAATTTTATGGCTTTAATCAGGATGGTACTTTCAACTGGAATAAAGATTATGTATACAATCATTATCGCGATGATGTAAAAGATGCAAATGGCAATATTGTATTTCCAGCTAATCACAATGCAAAGTATCCACGTCTCGATCCCAAAGATGCCAATGGAAATTTTAGCCGTTTATCCGATATTTATCTTGAAGATGGTAGCTATATTCGTTTAAAGAGTATTCAGTTAGGTGTTAACCTTCCTGCTAAATTATTCGGAAGAACAGGTATTAGTGGCGCACGAATTTATGTTACTGCCCAAAATTTACTTACTTTCACAAAATATAGTGGTTTCGATCCTGAAGTAAATCCCGGTAGTGCTACCGATGGTCGCGACAATATTTTAATATATGGTGTCGATAATGGTTCATATCCTGTACCTCGCATGTATACGGTGGGCGCAACCCTAAAATTTTAATTTGTATTATAAACTTTAAAAACCGACAAATATGAAAAAAAGAATAGCATATTTTATCGCAGGATTCATTGCATTATCATCAGGCTGCAGTGAAGACTTTCTCGATAAAAAGCCAATTGCAATGGATACAGAAGAAACATTTTATTCAAATGCCGAAGCGTTAGATCAAACTTTAACGGCTGCATACTCAATTTTGGTAGCTCGCGAAATATTCGATATCCGTTATATTGTTGCATTAAGCAGTGCAGAAGATGATGTTGAAACAGGAGGCGAAAATACCAACGACTGGCCTGAATTTCAGAGAATCGACCGTTATATTAACTCGGCCGAAGATGCCGCTCCATATCCCGAACTATGGGCTTATATGTATAAAGGTATTCGTATTTGCAACGAAATGCTCACTAATTATGAAAAATTAATTGCTGCTAAACCTGCGCTTAATACGCCCGAACTTCAAAGTAAAGCTGCAGAAGCCAGGGTTTTACGTGCCTTTTATCATTGGACATTGGCTAAAATTTTTGGAGGTGTTCCTATTGTCGACCATCTGCTTGATCCGAAAGAAGCAACCAGCATTAAACGAAACAGCATAGCAGAAGTGTATCATTTTATTGAAAACGAACTGGAAGAATCAATTCCTCTCTTAAAAGAAAGAGATCAAATTGAACCGGGTCGAGTATCGAAAGGTATGGCTCAAGCCTTGTTAGCTAAAGTGTACCTATTCGAATCATCGTATGCTCGTTTTTACAAAAATGACATCGATGTGAATAAGAAACGATTTGAGGGCTGTGAAGAACATTACGATCTGGCTCTCAAATATGCTGAAAACGTAATTAATTCAGGCAAGTATGAACTGGTTGGTATAAACGGCGAACGTTTCGACTCATGGAGAAATCCTATTTCTAATGGTGGTATTGGTGGTTTCCGATGGATTTTTACCGCCGATGGCGATAATTCGAAAGAATCGGTTTTTGAATGTCAAAATGTACAGGATGGAAAAGGTTGGTCGCTAAGCCGTGGAACTTATCTGGTCATTTATTCGACTGTTCGTTATGCAATTGATAAAAATGGAAAAGAACAACAATTAGGTTGGAGTTTTATTTTACCAACTAAATACATGCTCGATGCGTTTGCTAATAAAGACCCTCGAGAAACCAATTTAAGTCCTGAAAATCGCGAAGTGATTGATCCAACTCTCGATCCACGATTTAAAACTACAGTGGGTCAACCTGGCGATACTGTAAATGGGGCAATAAATAATAAATCGGAATGGTTAACCATGAGTTTCAGAAATTTGCCCACGAATACCATTGGTCGCAAATATGAATGTTCAGCTGAAGAGTATTGGATTCCTATGGGTGGTCGTCAACAGGAGGGGCCTCTTAATATAAAAATTATTCGCTATGCCGATGTAGTTCTCACCGCTGCCGAAGCAGCATTAATGACTGGCGATAAAACCAAGGCCTTGAATTATGTGAATATGGTACGTAAAAGAGCCAGAATGTCAGGAGATACTGGTTATCCAAAAGATTTATCGGATGTAACACTCGAAGATATTATGCATGAACGGCGTCTCGAATTTGCCTGTGAAGGTCATCGTTTCTTCGATCTGGTACGCTGGAATAAAGCATACGATTTTATTAATGGTATAGATCTGGCTTCGGGATATAATGGTGTAGAATTTGTAAAAGGCAAACATGAATTTTTCCCAATTCCTGCTGCCGAAATTCGTAAAAGTGGTGGAAATCTGGAACAAAATCCTGGCTGGTAAAACTTTTTGTAACTATTTATGCTTCAAAAAAGCAGCGATTCAAGAATGAATCGCTGCTTTTTTTCTATTGCATAGACATATTATAAAATTCATAACCCAAATACTTTTAGGGGAGGCTGAAATTAAAATATGTTTTACAACATAAATTTAAAAAAAATGATTAACTTTAATGAATAAAGTAAATTCACTTGAAAACATTTTAATTTATTGAAAAACAATTTAATAAATTTTAACGATTGTATATTTATGCAGTTAAAATATTAGAATTATACGTTAAATAAAAAACATGCTACTAAATAATTGTTTGAAATAATATTATAATTGATATATTTTTGTTAGCCTCAGCTTAAAATTTAAACCAATTAATAACCAAAAGAAGTAATCTATGAAAAAACTTACACTTTTAATGGCATTACTTTTTGCGATTGGCATGGTATTACATTCGCAAGAAGTGCAGGTAAAAGGTAAAGTTACTTCGTCAGAAGATGGGAGTGCTTTACCGGGAGCATCAGTTATTGTAAAAGGCACACAGGTTGGTACTGTAACCGATGGAGAAGGTAATTTTGTTGTCAAAGTTCCATCGGGAGCTACTACATTGGTTGTTAGCTTTGTAGGAATGAAAACCCAGGAGGTTGATATTGCAGGCCGTCAGGTTGTTGATGTAGTATTACAACCCGAGGTTATTGGAATGGAAGAAGTAGTGGTAACGGCACTGGGGATTAAAAGATCTGAAAAAGCTTTAGGTTATTCTGCTGTTACGATTGGTAGTGACGATATCGCTCAAACTCGTACAAATAGTTTAATGAATTCACTACAAGGAAAGATTGCTGGAGTATCAATTACATCAAATTCAGGTGCTCCCGGCGCATCTACAAAAGTTATAATTCGTGGATTCTCTTCAATTACTGGAAATAACGAACCATTATATGTAGTTGATGGTGTTCCTGTTAACAATACCAGAAATACTCTATATGCTGACAATAATGACGTATCCCGTACACAGGATTTTGGTAATCGGGCAAACGATATAAATCCCGATGATATTGAATCGGTAACCATATTAAAAGGTGCAGCTGCTGCTTTGTATGGCTCCCGTGCTGCTAACGGTGTAATTATGATTACTACAAAACAAGGTAAAAAGGGTGATAAATTTAAGGTTGAATATAATGGTTCTGCAACTTTTTCTGAACCCCTTCGTTTGCCTCAACTACAGAATTGGTTTGGACAAGGTTGGAATGGTAGTTTTAAATATGAAGAAAATGGTAGTTGGGGTCCAAAATTCGATGGAAAATTGCGTCTTTGGGGAAATGTTGTTGATAATTCACAACAATTAAAACCTTATGTGGCTCAAAAAAACAATTTGAGAGATTTTTTTGATGTTGGTAAAGGTTATAATAACTCAATAGCTATTAGCGGAGGAAAAGATAATGCCACCTTTTATCTTTCATATGGAAATGTCAGAGATGATGGTATTGTACCTACTGATGCCGATTCTTATAACAGAAATTCGTTAATGCTGAAAGGTTCTTATTCCGATAATCGGTTAACAGCTAATGCCGCATTAAATTATATTAATAAAAAACAAAAATTTGTAACTCAAGGTCAGGGTTCTGGCGATGGTGGAGCTACTTTATATCAAGATCTTATGCAAATACCACGTGATTTTAGTATAGTTGATCTTAAAGATTACAAAAACAAATTCAATAACCTTGATAATTATTTTACACCATATGCCGATAATCCATATTTTATAATCAATGAAAATGGAAATAAATGGAATGAGGATAGAATTCTGCCAAGCATAACATTGGATTATAAATTATTTGACTGGATATCGGCAATCTATAGAGTTGGAGCAGATATATCGAATGCTCAACTTCAAGATTGGGGTGCAATTGCTAAAACAACTCCCGGTAGCATTAATAATACACGTGGTAGAAATGATATTGTTGGACGTGTAAACGAACGTACTATTTACGATAATCAAATTAACCACGACATTATCTTAAACAGTAACTTTGTTATTAAAGATTTTAAGTTAAATGCTATTGTAGGTTATAATATAAATGAACGATTCTATAGGGAATTATATTCGTATGTTTCAAATTTAAATGTGGATGGATTTTATAACCTTTCTAATTCATCTGAAAATCCACATTCAACTACTTACGAACGTAAAAGACGTTTATATGGATTATACACACAGGAAGAATTAAGTTATAAAGATTATGTGTATTTAACTTTAAGCGCACGAAACGACTGGTCTTCGACCCTACCTAAAAATAATAATTCTTTTTTCTATCCTGGTGTATCCGTTTCAGTAATATTATCTGAAATTTTCTCAAGTATTAAACCTATAGTTCCTTTTGCAAAAATACGTTATAGTCATACATTAACTGGTAATGATCCAGCTCCTTATAGCATCTATTCCGTATTTTCTCCTGCAAGTATTTATGCGAGCTTTGGAAATATTAATTTCCCAATTGCAGGTATTAATGCATTTGAAATAGATAATGTAATAGGTAACTCAAAGCTTAAACCTGAAATCAGTATAGAAGATGAAGCAGGTTTAGAAATGTATTTGTTTGACAATAGAGTGAAAATTGATTTTTCGGTTTATAAACGCAAAACCGATAATCAAATTATGAGAGTCCCACTGGCAAGGTCATCGGGATTTGCTACTCAGGTAATGAATATCGGTGCTATTGAAAACAAAGGAACAGAATTATTGCTTTCGGTTTACCCAATTAAAACCCAAAATTTTGAATGGTTAGTAGGCATTAATCATTCAATAAATCGTAGTAAAGTTCTCGAATTAAATGAACAACTTGAAGAAGGAGGAGTTTTATTAAACAATGCATATGACATCGATTTTCTTGCAAAAGTTGGTAAACCTTTGGGAGTTATTGAAGGTCCTGATTTTAAGAGAGATCCACAAGGCCGTATAATAGTTAATGATCAGGGCATACCTGTTGCTGCTGAGAAAAAAACTGAATATGGAACAACAGAAGCTAAATATCGAATGGGTATTAAAAACGAATTTACTTTCAAAGGTCTAACTTTAGGTGGAAATGTTGAAATTCGTCAGGGTGGGTTAATGTATACCTATACTGCCGATATTAATTATTTTGTTGGTAATGCTACTCAAACCACCTTTAATGATAGACAACCATTCCTAGTTCCTAACTCTGTAAAAGAAATTGTCGATGAAAATGGAAAGGTAATAGGTTATGCTGAAAATACTACACCTATTGACATGGAACATATATGTGATTATTATAACAATAACACAAATCGTCCAATGTCACGGGGAACAGTTGTAGATCGTTCATATATAAAATTGAGAGATTTATATTTATCATACGATATCCCCAAGAAATGGTTAGGAAAGATTTCGATTTCAAGAGTTACCATTGGTGTTATCGGACATAATCTTCTTTTATGGACACCAAAGGAAAATAATTTCGTCGATCCTGAGTCAACTACCTGGGGAGGAGACCTTGAGAGTGAATTTGGCGAATTCGCTGTTGGGCCTTCAATTCGAAGTGTTAGTTTTTCATTAAAAATAACTTATTAAAATGACTTGCATTATGAAAACTAAATATTTAATAATAGTTTCAATAGCTGTATTTTTATTTACAGCTTGTTCCGAAGGTTGGTTAGATGTTAATACTGACCCTAATAATCCGTCAAATGTTAAACCTGAATTGGTTTTACCTGCAGCTGAAATGTCTCTTGCTTCTCAATTTTCTGTTAATTATAATATTGCTGGAGGTATGTGGGCTCAATTCTGGACCCAAAACCCAACTTCAAATCAATATAAACAATATGATTCATACGATATTCAAGCAACTACACTGGATGCTGAATGGCGTGAATTATATTCAGGGGCATTAAAAGAATTACAATATGTTAAAACTTATGCAAAAGAAAACAAAGAATGGCGTTTATATCTAATTGCAGCATCTCTTCAAGCATATGTATTTCAATATTTAGCCGATTTATATGATAAAATACCTTATAGAGAAGCTCTAAGGGCTGAAGAGAATATAATGAATCCAAAGTTCGATGATGCTGTCCTTGTTTATGATAGTATAACTGCCGATCTCGATTTTGCGCTTAGTAAAGATTTATCAAAATTTACAACCGTTATTAGCAGTGATTTTCTATTTAATGGAGATCCCGATAGATGGACAGAATTTGCTAATACTTTAAAATTAAGAATTTACCTCCGTCAATGGAAAGTTCGCCAGGCTGTTGCTCAGGCTGGATTGCAAAAATTATTTAATTCAAATGCTGCCTTTTTAACTACTGATGCAAAAATTGATGTATTTGTCGATGAAAAAGGTAAAGGCAATCCGCTTTATGAAAGTGACCGAAGAGAACTTAATACTAAATTGAATATTAGAGCAAGTAAAACTTTAATTTCATTCCTAACTGCTAATAATGATACAGATGAACGCATCGAGTATTTCTTTGAACGTGGTACATCTGGCGAATTTATTGGAAATCCTCAAGGAGATTTCAATAAAGCAATAACTGCAGATGAAGCAAATAAAATTTCTTTAGCCCGGATCTTAGCTACTGATCCTGTTATATTAATTTCAGCTGCCGAAAGTTATTTTCTACAGGCTGAAGCAAAATATAAATTAGGCGCTCCTATGGCTGAAGTTCGAAATTTATACGAATCAGGTGTTCTTGCTGCCTTTAGTCGTTTTGGACTCGATGGAAGTCGACATATTGCTCCAACAGGTAAATATGCTTTCGATACTAACGATCCACTTAAATCAATTATTACACAAAAATGGGTTGCTCTTGTCGGTATTAATGGAATGGAAGCCTATATTGAACATTTAAGAACTGGCATCCCAAAAAGATCTAATGTGGGTGTTGATGATACGGGTTATGTGCCTGGCGAGTTCACTCACCCTGTTCAATCGGTTCTCCCTAAAGGTCAATTTCCTCGTCGATTAATATTCCCAGATAGTGAGCGTAAGTCAAATCCGAATACACCAGATGAAGTATCTAGAACTACTCCAACCTGGTGGCAATAATCGTTTAACTTTAAAACTAAAAGGTTATGAAAAAGATATTAATAATATTATATTTAATGTTAACACCAATTTTATTGGTCCTAACATCTTGTGAAAGAGAAAAAGAAACGGAAGGTATTTCCAGAATTACCTATTTCCCTGAATTTAAAATGACTGGCGATGAAGTAATTTTTCTTAATAAAGGTGAAAACTTCGTCGACCCAGGTGTCAAAGCATTTGAAAATAATGTTGAAATATCAGTAAAAACTTCTATTTCAGGCGATTATTTTCCTGCATCAGCTATCGATGTGAATATGCCTAATAAATATATTATTAATTATTTGGCAACAAACAAAGATGGCTTTGATGGTACTATCAGTAGAATCGTCTACGTAGTCTCAACTGGTAATCTTGTTGATAACATCGAAGGGTTATATATTTCCACTGTAGTACGTAATGGGGTAGTTAGCCCTCAGTATCAGAACTTAGAGTATGTAATGATTAGGAAAGTTAGTGATAATGTTTATGAAATTTCCGATGCAATTGGCGGTTATTATGATTTAGGTCGTAAATATGGTGCAGCATATCGCGCTACTGGAGCTCAAATTACGGCTAATAATATAGCATCAAATGATTTTGACCTTGGACCTTCTTTTGGAGTCGGAGCTTTTGGCGGTGAGGCTTCTATTACTTCTTTTACTGTAAATCCAGCTTCTAAAACTATTAATTTTGTTACTGACTGGGATGCTGGGTACGTATTTGATGTTACTCTTACTCAAGTGCAACCTTAAAATTTTAAGACTATGAAAAAGATAATGAAATATTTTGTATTTATTTTACCCTTTGTAATTCTATTTGCATGTGAAACCATGGATGAACCAACCATGGAATATTCGCCTGTTTATCCATTATCGGGCGAATGGTATGTAAAGTTTGAAGCAGAAACTTCTCCAGGAAATTTTGAAGATGTTTATGGACTGGGATATGTTAAAATTCTTACATATAATACTGCTTCCAACTCGAAAGATACTATGTGGATTGATGATTTAGGTAATACTTGGAGTTTCAAAGTCAAATGTCCTATTAATGTAACCGATAAAACATTTGGCATGAAAGATTCTATTGTAAACTATGATACCACTTATCCCATTAAAATTTATGTTCGAGAGGGTATTGTTCTTCAAGGAAAAGGAAAATCAATTTCCGGGGTTGTTACTGATAGTATTAGTTTCTTGATAGGTTTTGAAGATGATCCAGGAACTGTTTACAGAATGTCAGGGCATCGCCGTACAGGTTTTATAGAAGATGAACCATGATGATTTTATAATAAAGGCTGGTTTTAACCAGCCTTTATTATTTAATACGGATTCACCTTCGGCCAGTAGCGCCATAAACCATTCTCATATTTTAAACCATCAAACGAAGCATCGGGTCCATAATATTCAAAATTATTTGTGAATATAGGCGACGAAGGCGCTAAATGATCAAATATGATCATTTTCAATTTATTGTGATATTGGATGGTCATTCTTGCCTGTATGTTAAACTCAAATATAATACGACTTTGTACTTTTAATCCATAATCAAATACTGGTTTTCCAAAAATTGGCATTCCGTTTTCATCGAACCATAATGATTCTATTATTTTTTTATTTGTCATTAAACTGTTATTTAAACACGAACCCAGTAATATATATACCTTACCATCGGCTGTTTTTTGGGGAATAATCTGGTAATAAAGTGCTCCATACCATTTTTGGGGTGTAAATTGCTCAAAAACAGGTCGTTGTGTATATTGCTCCGAAATATCATGCAATAAAAATGTTTTGCATTGCTTGTTTTCTGGTGCCATTTGTATTATGCCAAAAAAACGATGAGTGCCGCTGGTTAACGGAATATTGTAAGTGATTAGTGCCAATTTTTTATCGGGCGATATAATTTTTCCAAGATATTTAATGTTTTTTAATTCATCTCCAAAATTTTCGGGAAACCGAAGTAGCGAATCAAGCATCATTTGTACATTTTTACCTGATTCAATGCGTTCACTGTCTGAGGGTATATATTTAATATTGGCTAGTATAAGATTAATATTAGTCTTTAATGTCTCGGAACTCTGACTCCATAAATTTATTGTATAGAAGATTATACTAATGGAAAATGAAAGGTAAATAATATATTTCTTCATTTTTAGTTTTTCCATGACCTCTGGTATTATGATGCCAAATTTTATACTTACTAAAATCTAAAGGTACATGACAAACCCAATGTCAATGAACTTTGTTGTGGATATAGGGCAGGTTTAATTTTCATCGATAAATCTTGTGATATATCATAATCGAACAAATAGGCATCGACAGTAGCATCAATGATATTGGCAACATATAATGCAACCATTCCAATGGCCAAATAATCACGATTTCGTCGCCAATATTCCATGTAATATTTTATTCGTTCCGGTGAAGCATATTTAAATTTTTCATCGGGCGGATTATTCGGATCGTTGGCCAGTTTACGAAGATAATTCGATTTGTATTCGTTGTATTTGTTGTTATTAAATATGTAATAGTAGCCTATAACCGAAGCACCTGCATAAATGATAGGTACCTTCCAGTATTTTTTATTGTAAATTTGTCCCAATCCTGGTAATACAGCCGAGTAAAAGGAAGCTTTTTGTGGCGAATGTTTTTCCTGAATTTTAATAATTATTGTACTATCTGAATCTATTGCTTGTCCTTTAATGGCCTGACTATAAATAGCTGTCCATGCTAAAAGTGTAAGTATTGAAATTCCGGTTTTTGTTATAAAAAATGCCCTTGTAGAAGCAATACTACAAGGGAATTTATGGTTTCTTCTGAATATAGTCTTCACTAATTGCAACAAATGTTTATTCTTTTTTGGCATCGAGTGCTGATAAAATTTTTTCTAATTCGGTATCGTTTTTAAATGGAATAACTATTTTCCCTTCTCCGTTAGGTTTTCGTTTAAACTCAACCTTGCTATTAAAAAATCGGCTCAATTGTTGGCGTAACTGATCGTAAAGAGAATTTGCCTGAATATCTTCTTCTTTAAGTGTTTTTTCCTGAACACTGTCTTTATCTGTTTCAGTATTGTCTTCTGCCTCAATCTTAATTTCCTGAGGTGGTTGAGGGTTGTTTAAGTTTCGCACCATTTCTTCAACCTCACGTACCGAAAGTTGGTCATTAATTACCTGCTGGTAAATATCAAGCAGATGTTCTGTGTCGTTCAGGGAAAGTAGTGCTTTGGCATGTCCCATAGTAATTTTTTCTTCACGAATGCCAGCCTGTATCTCAGGAGGAAGTTTTAAAAGTCGCAGGTAGTTGGCAACCGTAGCACGTTTTTTACCTATGCGTTCACTTAACATTTCTTGGGTAAGGTTGCATTCGTCAATCAAACGCTGGTAACTTATGGCTATTTCAATAGGGTTAAGATCGGAACGTTGTATATTTTCAACCAGCGCCAATTCAAGCATTCCTTGATTATCAGTGCTTATAATGTAGGCAGGAACTTTAGTAAGACCAGCAATTTTTGCTGCCCGATAACGTCGTTCTCCTGCTATAATCTGAAATCTTCCATTATCTAATTTACGCAAGGTGAGTGGCTGAACAATTCCCAGTTGTTTTATAGATATGGCAAGTTCTTCAAGTGCTTCCTGATCAAAATCCTTGCGCGGTTGATAGGGATTTACATCAATTAAATCAATATCTACTTCATTATTTGCTTCTACTGCTTGTACAATATCTTTAGGAAGTATCGCATCATCAATCAAGGCCCCCAATCCTCTTCCTAAGGCATTTTTTTTTGCGTTCATAAATGTTTATGTTTTTTATGTAGATAGGTCAAGTTTTAAATTTTCACAGTTTCGTTTTTTTGCATGATTTCCCGTGCCAGATTCATATAGTTAAGCGTACCTTTTGATTCGGCATCATACAAAACACATGGCTTACCATAGCTTGGCGATTCACTAAGTTTTATGTTTCGCTGAACTATGGTTTCGAATACCATCTGTTGAAAATGTTTTTTAACTTCATCAACAACCTGGTTCGATAACCGCAAGCGTGGATCGTACATGGTAAGCAAAAAACCTTCAATTTCAAGTTCAGGATTTAAACGGCTTTGTACCAGTTTTATTGTCGATAAAAGTTTACCTATTCCTTCTAAGGCAAAATACTCACACTGAACAGGTATTATCACAGAATTAGCAGCTGTCAAGGCATTTAAAGTGATTAAACCCAATGAGGGAGAACAGTCAATGAGTATATAGTCGTAAGATGGTGTAATTTTTTCTATTACCTGTTTAAGTATTTTTTCACGATTGGGCTGATTTAGCATTTCTATTTCTGCTCCAACCAGATCAATATGCGATGGTATAAGATCGAACCCATTTATTTCGGTATGCAAAATAATTTCATTGGGATCGGTCTTTCCTATTAAACATTCATATATACTCGTCTGAATGCTTCGTGTATCAAACCCCGAACCCGATGTAGCATTTGCCTGTGGATCGGCATCGATTAGCAATACTTTACGTTCTAATACAGCAAAGCTTGCAGCTAAATTGATGGCTGTGGTGGTTTTTCCTACTCCACCTTTTTGATTCGCAATTGATATTATTCGTGCCATTGTTTGTTTATTTTGTTATTTCCTTTGCAATGATAATTAAATCATTTTACAAATCGTCATTATTGAATATTCGTAATTTTTCAATTACATCAGATTTCATGCAAAGGTAAAATTAAAAATATTTTTTATGACAGAATAAAGAATAAAATATTTATTAACAAATTAATTTGTTAATAGGCACGAATTTATTATCTAACAGTTCAAACGAAATACTTTAACTAAAAGTAAGTAAATGATGTTATTGCGGGTTACTTTTTTGTATGTGAATTAAAGAATATATTATTGATATTTAACTTCATTAACCAATGGTTTATTTAAACAGTAGTCTTGGATGTTTTGTAAAGTGATATTTGCAATATTTTGCATGGCTTCTTTTGTAAAGAAACCCTGATGCGAGGTTATAATCACATTATTAAAGGTTAGTAGACGAGCCAGAATATCGTCGGTTAACACACGGTCCGATAGGTCTTCAAAAAAGTATTGACTTTCTTCTTCATAAACATCGAGCCCTGCTGCTCCTATTTTCCCATTTTTTAATCCTTCAATTAAGTGTTTGGTATTTATTAGTTTACCACGTCCAGTGTTGATAATCATTACACCGTTTTTCATTTTCGATATAGCATCGCGGTTAATTATGTACTCAGTTTCTTTGGTTAAGGGACAGTTTAATGAAATAATATCCGACTGCATGAAAAGTTCATCGAGTGATACATATTGATAACCTTTAGTTTTTGCATCGTCATAGTCGGGATATTTATCGTATGCAATGACCCTCATCCCAAAACCAAGTAATATATTAATCAATGTTTTCCCAATTTTACCGGTTCCGATAATGCCTGCCGTTTTCTGATACATATCGAAACCCATTAAACCATTGAGGCTGAAATTGGCATCGCGTGTACGGAAATAGGCACGGTGAATTTTACGATTCAGGGTAAGCATAAGCGCCACAGTATGTTCAGCTACTGCATTGGGCGAGTATGCGGGCACCCTCACTACCTTTATTTTTCCTTGAGCAGCCTTTAAATCTACATTATTGTAACCCGAACAGCGCAGTGCTATAAGTTTCACACCATATTCATGCAGTTGGTTGATAATGTATTCATCAACTAAATCGTTTACAAAAATGATTACTACATCATAGCCTTTTGCTAGAATCACATTGTCGGCGGTTAAATGGTACTTAAAGTATTTGATATCAAAGCCATATTTCTGGTTTGCTTCGTTAAACATTTCAATATCATAAGGCTTTGAATCGAAAAAAGCTATTTTTACGGTATCCATAATTTTTAATTTTTATTGTTATATTTATAACAACAAACTAAGAAATTTGTTAATGACATATAAGGCAATTTTCAATTTATTGAAAGAAATATGGTAATATCCACAAATAATCAACAAAACAAAGGCAATAAGGAAGAGATAGTAAAATTTTCGAGCTAAGTGGTGTAATTAAATCTATACCTTTAAAAACTTAAAATATTAATATGCTGTGCCTTAATAATCTATAAATCTCAATTGTAGTTTTATTTGAATATGTTCTGTTTCTGAATAAAAAGTTTATTCATGTATATTTGCAAAAAATCGAAAATCAATTTGCAATGAATATAAAAGTAGGCGATCGGGTGAAATTTTTAAATGACCCGGGTGGTGGAAAAGTGGTGAAAATTGTCGGTAATCAGGCATATGTGTTAATTGAAGATGGATTTGAAGTACCAACCTTGCTGTCAAATTTAATAAAAGATCGTGACCAGTCGTATGAAGAAATATCTAATGATTTTGATGATGACGATTTCAGCATGACTCAGCATCAAGCATCACAAATATTGGTAAATGAAACCGAAAATGAATCGGAAACAGAAGCTGTGGTAGTACCCGAATTTTCCAATAAATTTAAACCTTTATTAGCACTGGTACTTTCCGAAAAAGAAAAACACCTGAGGGAACAAAAAATCGATGTTTATCTGGTCAATGATGGCAATTACTTTTTAACTTATGTAATAGCTTTTAGTGTATTACAAAAACATACACTTATTGAAAAGGGAGAACTTGAACCCGAAATGCTGGTTAAAGTGGGTACATTTAGCATCGATCAACTGCTCGAAAACCAGGGATTGAGTATTAGTATAATACCTTACAACAAAAAGGCATATCAATTTCGAAATCCATTGCACGTGTTGTTAGATTGGGAAACTCTTAATGTTACCAACATCCAGGCTTATGTCGACAACGAATATTTCGACGACAGGGCATATATTATCGATCTGGTTGAATTTGAAACTGCCGAAATGCAACGTGAAAAACTGACTACTACATTACCCAGAACAGAAATTACTAAGAAAGATACTAAAAAACAGATAATAGAATTAGAAGAAGTTGATTTACATATCGATAAGCTGGTATCGGCCGAAGAACTTGAACATATGACTGCGGGACAGATTCTTGAAGCCCAATTGGCTCGATTTACCATAGCACTCGAAGGAGCTATAAAAGCTGGTACTAAACGTATTGTTTTTATACATGGTGTGGGAAATGGAAAATTACGATACGAAATTCAAAAAACGCTAAATCGAAAATATCCTCATCTTACATATCAGGATGCCTCTTTTGCTGAATATGGTTACGGCGCTACTATGGTAATTCTACGTAAATAAAACTAAAATATTATGACATTAATTATTGTAATTCTTACATCAGTTATATCCATTATTTGTTTTTCTAATCCACGCTGGTTCGAACTGCTTGAGTTAAACCCTCATAAAGTAATTTATCAAAAACAATACTGGCGCGTATTCAGTCATGCATTGGTTCATGCCAACTGGCTTCATTTAATTATTAACATGCTGGTATTGTATTCGTTTGGAAAAGGTATTGAATATTATTTGGGTTTAATGTACCATAATAACCTAATTCGTTTTAGTCCGTGGATATACTATTTATTGCTGTATATATCGGCTATAGCAGTTTCTTCATTCACCACCATTCAAAAGTATAAAAATGTGTATGGTTACAGGGCTGTAGGTGCTTCGGGTGCTGTATCGGCTATTTTGTTTGCCTGTATTTTCTTTAATCCGTGGCAAAAGTTGTTATTCTGGGCTATTATTCCAATTCCCGGAATTCTTTTCGGTGTGCTTTATTTATGGTACTCGCACTATATGAGCCGACATTCGTCCGATAATATTAATCATGATGCGCATTTTTTTGGTGCATTGTATGGAATAACTTTTCCTGTATTGTTGCATCCTGCGTTATTATATGCATTTATTCAACAGGTATTTAGTCCTACATTCTAATATTATTTTCTCATGAATCGTTCTGTTTTTCTCGATCGAGATGGAGTAATTAATAACGATGAAGGGCTGTATTATATTCATCGGCCAATCGATTTTAAAATTAATGATGGAGTACTCGAAAGTATTGCATTGCTTCATGAAAATGGTTTTCTGGTAATAGTCATATCAAATCAGGGGGGCATAGCTAAGGGTATGTATACCAGATCCGATACCGACTTGTTGCACAATATTTTAATAAAGAAAGTAGAAGAGGCCGGTGGAAAAATAACTGAAATATATTATTGCCCTCATCATCAAGATATGGGATTATGTTTGTGCCGTAAACCCCAATCGCTAATGCTTGAAAAAGCAATTGCACGATTTAATATTTCGGTGGCCGACTCTTATTTCATTGGCGATGGAAAAAGAGATATGGAAGCAGCCGAAAAAGTTGGTATAAAAGGTATATTAATTGAAAAAAATTCGAATATTTATTCAATTTGTCAAAAAATTATTTCAGGAACGCTTTGAATACTAATGAATTATATATTAATTACAATGGCGAGTTATTAGCAGCCAATGAACCGTGTATTACGGTTCATAATCGCGCTTTTATGTATGGCGACGGTGTATTCGAGTCGATGCATGCTTATGCAGGTGAGGTCCAGTTTTTCGATCGTCATTTTCATCGTCTCGAAAATGCATTAAAAGTATTATGTATTGAACCAAATAAGCATATTACCTACGAGAATATAGCTTTTGAAATAGACCGTTTACTTAAACGCAATAAACTTTATAATGGTGCCCGTGTGCGTCTTACTGTGTTTCGAAACAGTACTGGTTTGTATCGCCCAATTGAAAATTCTGCGGCTTTTGTTATTGAAGCTAATCCCCTTAATTATAAATTCTATAAACTAAACGAAAAAGGATTAACCATAGGCCTATATACTGAACTGAAAAAACCGAATAATAAATTGTCGGCATTTAAAACCTGCAATGCAATATTAAATGTAATGGCCGGAGTATATGCCCAACAACATCAATTCGACGATTGTTTGGTATTAAACGAATCGAACGAAATCATTGAAGGATATCATTCAAACTTATTTGTGGTAAAAGATAGCTGTTTATATACACCACCTATTGAATCGGGATGTGTCGACGGTATTATGCGAAGTGTAATAATTAAACTGGCGCATCAGTTAAAAATAAAAGTTGATAGCCACTTTAAAGTTACTGAAACACATTTGCTAAATGCCGATGAAATTTTTCTAACCAATGCTGTAGAAGGTATTCGGTGGGTACTGGCATATAAAAACAGACGGTACTTTAACAGAATTGCACGTATGTTAAACGATGCCTTAAATACAATGCTTTTTTCTACTAAAATTTAAAATCGCTATTACACCTTCGAACGGTTCGAAAGAGACAAATCTACAACAACTTCTACTTTCTCGGCAAGTTTATCCTTGTGCTCATCAGCAATTTTGATTTGATAATCAACAGGTTTAATGTAAAAACTTGCCGACATTTCTACAATACCATCGGTAACTTCTAAATTGCCTTTTATTTGCACAGTACGCGATATTCCATGCATGGAAAGCACTCCCGATACTTCAATCTCATAACTGCCATTTTTCCGAAAATCAATGGCAGTAAATCCTTTTAATTTTCCTTTAAATGAAGCAGTTGGATATAAATGAGCCTCAAAAACTTCAGAAATAATTTTTTCTTCTAATTCTACCTGTTCCAGATGAAACGATTTTATTGGAGCGGTAACTATAAACTCACCATTTTGAATATTTAATGAGGCAAATACTTCGTTGTTGATTGCTTTTATCTGGTAGGTCGGAGTAGTTGAATAAAAACTAATATTACCCGTTTGGGTTACATACTTATTCTGCCCATGTAACCATGTTATGTTTAAAATCATTAATAATCCGAATACAATTATTCGTAACATGAACAACAGGTTTAATTTTATTAGCTCATTTAGTATGTATTTTTGTTATGCAATTAAATTTTCATTGCTTACATTTGGCTGTTGTTTGCTAACCATATTTTTAATTACTTCAATGTCGGCTTTAATGTTTTCGAGCAGTCGTGTAGTTTCATCTTTGGGTTTTAACGGATCGGGCAATTCCGACGAAATATAGTGTACAAACTGCCATACTTCTTTAATTTGCGAAACATGTACATCGTAAGGTGCATACTCGGGATTCAGCGAGTATAACGTTAATTTATTTTCGGTATCGAGTAAATTTTCAACTACTTTAAAAACAATTCCTTCGTCAAGAGTCAGAATTATATACGCATGTCCGCTAATAATGTTTCGCCAGTCTTGTATAAACTCACCAGTTACCCACGAACCATGAGGAATAGGCAACATCGAATCGCCCGATAGCTGAAATGTACGATATTTTTTTTGTTTCGACAAAAAGGGTAATTGAAACATGGGAAGCTCTTTAATATATTCGGGATCGGCAAAACCCGTTGCATAACCAGCTTTGGCTTTTTCTGGAACTAATTCAATATTTTCATCGTTCTTTTGGTCAACACTGGTAGCTAATACCCGTAAATTACTTCCCCGTATGTATACATCGTTACCCCGTTCAAGTTCCGATAACTGATATTCCGAAAGTTTGCTTAAATCGACCTTTAATAAAGTGTCAATAGCAATATGAAAATATTTCGAAAGGGCAATTAATGCTTCAATATCGGGTTCGGCTACACCGTTTTCATACCCGCTATAGGTAGGCCGTTTCATACCCAGTGCAGTGGCTACATCATCCTGAGTGCGACCTTTTCGCTTTCTGAGTAGTTTAATGTTTGAGGCTAAATACATAAAATAAATAGATTAAAATTTCGACATAAATATAGATTAAAAAAATATCAAATGCACGTTTTTTATTATTTTTTAATGCGTTGATTAAGTTTTTTTTATAAAAGGTTGGTTCAAAAAAGTTATTTTTTACGGGTAAATCTTCTCTATAATGATTAAATTTATATCCTGAAATATGATTAAAATTTAATCATTATGTTGTTAACCGATCGTAATATATTGCATTTCGACCTTGATACATTTTTTGTATCGGTTGAGCGTTTAATTAATTCGCATTTAAATAATAAGCCTGTGATAATTGGAGGGCTTGGCGATAGGGGAGTAGTGGCTAGTTGTAGTTATGAAGCACGCCAATATGGGGTTAGGTCGGCTATGCCTATTAAAATGGCTCGTATGCTTTGTCCCGATGCTATTTTTATTCGGGGCGATATGGATCTTTATAGCAAGTATTCGCATATGGTTACCGATATCATTGCAGAAGCTGCACCTGTATATGAAAAGGCCTCAATTGACGAGCATTATATCGATATAACCGGTATGGATCGTTTTATTGGAGGAATTCGCTGGGCAAAAGAACTTCGTCAAAAAATTATGAAAGAAACCGGTTTACCTATTTCACTGGGTATGTCGGTTAATAAATCGGTATCGAAAATTGCCACCGGGTTTGCTAAACCCAATGGCGAAAAGTATGTACCGTCGCAAGAAGTAATACCATTTTTACGACCTTTATCTATCCGTGTAATACCCGGTATTGGTCAAAAAACGTTTCAATTGCTACAATCTATGGGTGTCGATACCATTGAAACACTTCAAAAAATACCACCCGAATTATTGGAAAAAGTATTAGGTAAAAATGGAATTACCATCTGGGAAAAAGCCAATGGAATTGATAGAACCCCTGTGGTACCCTATACCGAACAACAATCAATAAGTGCCGAACGAACACTGGAACAGGATACCATCGATATTGATTTTCTGAATCGACTGCTGGTGCAGATGGTCGAACAGCTTGCTTTCGATTTGCGAAAAAATGGAAAATTAACTGCTTGCATTTCTGTTAAAATCCGATATGCCAATTTCGATACGCATACCCTTCAGAAACGTATTTCGTATACCGCATTCGACCATGTACTGATTAACGAAGCAAAAGAATTGTTCCGACGTCTTTATCAACGACGTATGCTGGTGCGTCTTATTGGAGTTAAATTTACCCAGCTTGTTCGTGGAGGTATACAATTAAGTTTGTTCGACGATGTGACTGAATGGGTTCGGCTTTATGCAGCTATTGATAAAGTCCGCTTACGTTATGGCGAAAATATAATACGACGAGCCATTAATGGATAGTAAAATTTATGAATTTCTCATATAAATCTTTTAAAAATACAGCTTTTTCCATATTTCTGTGTAAAAGGTTTTTCTTTCATATGTGCTTTATTTACAAATATTTATTACCACCAGATACTTTTAAAAATATATACCTGCTAACTTTTTATTTATTAAGCTTTTACATAATATAAAATTTATTTATCTTTACACTGCTTCTTTTTTATAAAAAACCTTTGATAATTCAGGTGTAAATAGCTATTTTCGTAGCTTCAATTTATATTATTTATTTATCAATAACTGTGTGTATGGAACCAAACAATTTGAGCTCTGTTCAGGATGAACAAACCAGTAAAGATGCTTTAACTACTGGTAATAGTGGTGTGGAAACTTCTCCAGCTGAAGAATCTGTTAATGTTTTGTCGGTATCTCAAACAGTCGATGTAGCCGATGATGTGCCAGAAATAAATCATGAACATGTTATTCTTCCCGAAGATCTGGCTGTGCCTGAAGAGTTACGCGACGACGAGGATGATGATGAACTTACCGACGAAAATCACTCAACTAACGACTTCTCGACCCTAAGTAAAGAAGAATTGGTTGCACTGGCTGAAAAAATGATTAAAGAGCAACCTGTAGAAACAATAAAAGCCGATATTGAGAACATTAAGGTTCAGTTTTACAAAAAACACAAAACCGAATACGAAAAACTACGCAAACAATTTATCGATCAGGGTGGTAACCCCGAAGATTTTCAACCTCAAACAGATATTGTTGAAGAACGTTTTAAAGATATTCTTAAACACTATAAATCGGTTAGAGCTGAATATTTAAAAAAGGCTGAAGCCGAAAAACTCGAAAATCTTAAAATTAAGAAAGAAATCATTGAACAAATTAAGGAACTTTCGAACGGAACTGAATCGCTTCATCATACATTCCAACAATTTCGTGAATTGCAAAAAAAATGGCGCGAAGTTGGACCTGTCCCCCAACACGAAGTAAATAACCTGTGGGAAAGTTATAATTATTACGTCGAAAAGTTTTACGATTTTATCAAAATTAATAAGGAACTTCGTGATCTTGATTTGAAAAAGAATCTGGAAGCTAAAATTGAATTATGTGAAAAGGCTGAAGAACTGTTATTAGAGCCATCGGCTGTTAAGGCTTTCAAACAACTTCAGGAATATCACAATAAATGGAGAGAAATTGGACCGGTACCTGTCGAAAATCGTTCAGAAATATGGAATCGGTTCAAAGAAATTACCAGCAAAATTAATAAGCGTCATCAAGAGTATTTCGATAGCCTGAAAGCCAATCAAGTTAAAAACCTTGAAGCTAAAACAGTACTTTGCGAGAAAGTTGAGGCTATTTTGCAAAGTTTACCTGTCAGAATGAAAGAATGGGAAGATAAATCGAACGAAATTATTGAAATCCAGAAAGTATGGCGTACCATAGGTTTTGCTCCTAAAAAAGATAATACGCGTATTTATGAACGTTTCCGTGCAGCCTGCGATCAATTTTTTAAGCATAAGCGCGAATTTTACAACAAAATAAAGGAAGAACAGAATAATAACCTCCAACTGAAACTCGACCTTTGTGTACAGGCCGAGGCTCTTAAAGATAGTACCGAATGGAAAAAGACTACCGAAGATTTTATTAATATTCAAAAACGCTGGAAAGAAATAGGTCCTGTTCCTCGAAAATATTCCGATCAAATCTGGAAACGTTTTCGTGCAGCATGCGATACTTTCTTTAATAACAAAGCGGCTTATTTTGCGCAAATTGATAATCAATACGAAGAAAATCTGAAAGCCAAGTTAGCTCTAATTGAAGAAATAGAAAATTATAAGCTGGTCGAAAATGTCGAAGATAATTTCAATAATCTTAAAGAATTCCAGCGACGTTGGTCAGAAATTGGGTTTGTTCCACTTAAAAACAAAGAAGAAATTCAAAGAAGATATCGAAAAGCCATCGATCGTTTGTTCGAAAGCTTAAAAATTGATGAAGGCAAACGCCAGGTAATGAAGTTCAAAGATAAGCTCGAACAAATGACCCAGAAGAAATCGGCTAATCAACTTAATCGTGAACGAGATAAACTAATTGCCCGTTTGAAAAAATTGGAAAACGACATTATTTTGTGGGAAAACAACATTGGTTTCTTCGCAAAAACTAAAAATGCTGAAAGTATGATTTCCGATGTTCAGGCCAAGATTGATCAAGCTCGTTCGGAAATTAAAATGCTGGAAGAAAAAATACGAATGATCGAAAAAATTATGAACGAATAAGGATTTGAATTCATGACCGCTGCAAAAAATACTGGAGGTACTGGTACCAAATATATTTTTGTTACAGGAGGTGTTACTTCGTCACTCGGAAAAGGAATTATTTCGGCCTCGCTGGCTAAATTATTGCAATCAAGAGGTTATTCTGTTACCATTCAGAAACTCGATCCTTATATTAATGTCGATCCGGGAACTCTTAACCCATACGAACATGGGGAATGTTATGTAACTAATGATGGTGCAGAAACCGACCTGGATTTGGGTCATTACGAGCGATTTCTAGGTGTTCCTACTTCACAGGCAAATAACGTTACAACAGGACGAATATATCAAACTGTTATCACTAAGGAGCGACGGGGCGATTATCTGGGAAAAACAGTTCAGGTAATACCCCATATTACCGACGAAATTAAAAGACGGATTAAACTTTTGGGATCGCGATATAAATACGATGTAGTAATTACCGAAATTGGTGGTACTGTTGGCGATATTGAGTCGTTACCCTATATCGAAGCTGTACGTCAGTTAAAATGGGAACTTGGGTCAACTAATGCACTGGTTATACATCTTACCCTGGTACCTTTCTTATCGGCATCGGGCGAATTAAAAACAAAACCTACTCAGCATAGTGTAAAAGTACTACTCGAAAACGGTATACAACCCGATATACTTGTTCTTCGTACAGAGCATGAGTTAACTCCTGATGTTCGCCGCAAAGTAGCCCTTTTTTGTAACGTCGATCTCGATTCGGTTATTCAATCAATCGACGTGACTTCCATTTACGAGGTGCCCCTGTTAATGCTCAAAGAAAAACTTGATATTACTGTTTTAAAAAAATTAAATCTTAAAGAAGGTCACGAACCTGATTTAAAGGCGTGGAATGAGTTTTTGCAGAAATTAAAAAATCCCAAACATAAGGTAAGAGTTGCACTGGTTGGTAAGTATGTCGAATTAAAAGACTCATACAAATCTATTATTGAATCGTTAAATCATGCGGGTGCTGTAAACGATTGTAAGATTGATTTAACCTGTATTCATTCCGAGAAAATAACTGAACAAACTGTCGAATCGTTTCTTGGTTCGATGGAGGGAATCATAGTTGCTCCAGGTTTTGGCGATAGGGGTATTGAGGGGAAAATTTTATCAGTTAAGTATGCTCGCGAAAATAAAATCCCATTCTTTGGCATATGTTTGGGAATGCAATGTGCAGTTGTAGAGTTTGCCCGTAATGTTTTGGGTTGGGAAGATGCTCATTCGACCGAAATGGTACAGTCGACTACCCACCCGGTAATTGATTTAATGGAAAGCCAGAAAGGTGTTACTGAAAAAGGTGGTACCATGCGTCTGGGAGCTTATCCCTGTGTGATTAAAAAAGGCTCAAAAACTTATAAAGCATATGGTACCAGTCGTATTTCGGAACGGCACCGACATCGATTTGAGTTTAATAACGATTTTTTACCTGATTTTGAAAAAGCCGGCATGCAAGCGGTGGGGATAAATCCCGATAGTAATCTGGTTGAAATCATTGAAATTCCCAATCATCCATGGTTTATTGGAGTACAGTTTCACCCTGAGTATCAGAGTACCGTTTTATCTCCCCATCCGTTATTTGTTGATTTTGTAAAAACCTTGATTGAACGCCAGGGTAAAAAGTAAACTCAACCTTTTAAACTTCAATTTTATGATTTTGTGGGTGGGCGACCCTCTTTAACCGAAATCCTGCCTCGGTAAAAATTTGTTTGTCTTCATCAATATTTGAACCTATAGTGGTTAATAAATCTCCTACCAATGCGGCATTGATACCCGATTTCAACACTTTGTCAATTATATGCATAATTTTCATGCGGCCACCTGCCAGTCGAATGTCGGCCCTGGGATTTATAAACCGAAACAATGCGAATGAACGTAATATTTCTTCTTCTGTTAATGGTTGAGCATTTTCAAGTGGTGTATCCTTTATAGGCATTAATATATTAAGTGGAATGGAAAGTACTCCCAGGTTTCGTAATTCAAAAGCAAGTTTTATGCGATCTTCCATTGTTTCTCCCATGCCAAAGATTCCTCCCGAGCAAATACTCAAACCAGCTTCACGGGCATCTTTTAATGTCTGAATTTTTTCGTCATAAGTGTGAGTTGAAACTAAATTTGGAAAAAATTCGCGAGAAGTTTCTAGATTACACTGATAACGTGTAATACCTGCTTCTTTTAACTTTTTAAGTTGGTTTTTATTAATTAGACCGAATGAAGCACATAAACTTAAGTTAGTTTGTTTTTTCATTTCGGCAAAAATATCCAGCATCTCGGTAAGTTGCCTATCGTTAAGTCGAATTCCGCTGGTAACTAATGACATACGGTCAACTCCTTTTTGATCATTCTGTCGGGCAATTTTTAGGGCATGAGATTTATCTACTACATCGTAGCGTTTCACATTGGTTTTAAAAATCATGCTTTGGGCACACCATTTGCAATCGGCATTGCACAAACCCGAACGTGCATTAATGATTGAACACATATCAATGCTATCGCCAACATAATGTTTTCGAATTTCATTGGCGGCTTCTAAAAGCTCTTCCAATGGTTGGTGTCTTGAAATGGTAATAGCTTCATCAAAGTTTATGTCAATTCCTTGAAGTACTTTATTCTTGATTGTTTCAATAAGGTTCGTCATAATTACCAGGTTTGTTTAAAAACAAAAATAACCACTTTATAGGTATATTCATTCAACCTATGGTAGTTTTTAAAAAATTTAGAAAGAATTTACCAATAGTTTTATTCTATTCTGAACTCAAGCAATGTTAAAGAATAAGCTGCTTTAATATGAATAATGCATTGGTATTTGAACATCCATTTTAACCGACGTGAAATGAATCCGCTTTTTAAATAAGCTGATACATAAGGGTGAACTTTGATGGTAATTATGCGTTTTTTTTCATTCTCTAAAAAGCGAGAAAGAGCCATTTCAATGTCGTTTTCAACAAGTATGCTTGGCGATATATGTCCTGTTCCTTTACAAGTAGGACATTTTTCGTTGGTATCGATATGCATTTCCGGGCGCACGCGTTGGCGAGTTATTTGCATTATACCAAATTTGCTTAAAGGTAGCACGTTGTGTTTTGCTTTTTGTTGGGCAAGCAAAGTTTTCATTTTTTCATAAACCATTTGCTTGTGCTCATTACTTTGCATATCAATAAAGTCTACCACAATTATTCCTCCCATATCACGAAGCAATAATTGTCGGGCTATTTCATCGCATGCAGCCAGATTTACCTCTAAAGCATTGGTTTCTTGATCTTTCGATGAGCGCGACCGATTGCCACTATTTACATCAATTACATGCATGGCCTCGGTATGTTCTATCACCAGATA
>FQKF010046769.1_pt1 | contig 63627 bp, 39 predicted proteins | sample 1504521 | NCBI WGS metagenome assembly FQKF01 (sample SAMEA4475357, study PRJEB15587) | soil metagenome | biome: Soil; feature: Field | place: India | collected 2015-03-11 | depth 0 m
ATGGGCGATTTAAATGATGAACCAAATAATGCAAGTATTATCAAATATCTAAGAGCTATACCACAAGTTGAAAATCCTACAAATCGGAATTTATACAACTTTAGCTATGTCTGGCTTAAAAGTGCCTCATGGATAGGCACCTACAAATTCAAAAATCAATGGATTATTATTGATCAAGTAATAGTATCTCCAGCGTTAACAGCTCAACATCGATCAGGTAAAAAGAGTTATGTTTCTAAAGCCGAAATATTTGCTCCTTCATTTTTGTTAATGCCCGATGAAAAATTTGGTGGAAAAAAACCATATAAAGGATTCAATGGCCAGAAATGGCAAGGTGGTTTCAGCGACCATTTGCCAGTTCTGGCATGGTTAAGCTTTAATTAATGTTACAGTTGGTTTAAATGGAGGTCAATTTATTCGATATTTTTTGATAAATACTTAATTCGAATTCGGGAGCTATGGCAATGATATATTCAAAAATTTCGGCCTGCATTTGTTCGAAACGCACTAAATCTTTATCAATAGCATAGGCAAAAATTTCAAGTGGCATACCATGTTCAGTTGGCTGAAGATAGCGAACCAGAAAAGTCATTTTTTGATTAAACCAGCCTTTTTCTCGTAAAAATTTTTCAAGATGGAGTCGAAAAAGTTTAGCATTTGTATCATTGGGCTGAAGAGTATAATTATCGTCTAACAATTTTTTTTCTGCAAGTTTTTTAATGAGTTGTTCATCACAAAACTTAATAGAATGGATATCGATATTTACGAAACGTTTCAACCGACGACCTTCCGATTGTTCAAGCCCTCGCCAATTTTGATAGGCTTCTGAAACAAAAAAATACACGGGTAATGTACTAATAGTCCGGTTGCTATTCAGAATTTTAACGGTACTTAATTTAATATCAATCACATTTCCCTCAATGTTTTTACTAGGAATTTCAATATAATCGCCTACTCTAAGTAAATCGTTTGAAGAAATTTGTATTCCGGCTACCATTCCCAGAATAGCATCTTTAAAAACAAACATTAATACGGCTGCAAAAGCAGTGAGCCCGGTAAAGAGGGAAGATAAATCTTTTTTAAATAAAATAGAAATAACCATTAACGCTGCTACAAAGTATAAAATAGATTTGACTACCTGAACATATCCTTTAATGGAACGTTGCTTACCTACAGGTGTTAGATCATAAATATGATGAAGGGCATCAATAACTGCCATAATAACCATAACTACTACCACAAGAATATACAGGTTGGTCAATGTAATAATAAGCCCAATTAATCCTTTAAAATCATTTAAAGGAATAGGCGCAAGATATGCTATAATTAACGCAGGCGCCAAATGCGAAAGCTTATTAAATACGCCTTTTTCATAAAAAATATCGTCGTACTGGTTAGTACTCCTATCGACCCAATTTTTAATAATTTGAATAATAATGCGTTTAGCAATATAGTTGGCAGCAACAGCTATGATGGCAACTAAAATAGCTAGAAAAAAAACATTTGCAGTATGAGCAAAATCCTGCGGTATACCAAGCTGTATCAGAAAATTTTCGCCAATGTTATTAAGCCTCGAAAAGGTTTCTTCAATGCTCATAATCTTTCCTCCTATATTTTTTTCGTGCAAATATAGAATTTGTGTATGAATTATAAAATGACCAGAAAAATAGCAGCCGACATGATAATGATTTTTGAAGTTAAATATTTTTCACAATTATTGTTCGGTTATTTATTTTAACTTTGAGGTCTTAACACAAAATGTAAATTTGATTTGCAGTATATTATTTTGAGAAATTAGAATCTGTATGAAGAATAAAATTATTTCTGCTTTTATACTAACTATTATTTATCATCAATCATTAATTTCGGCTGTTAACGATTCGTTATCTGTAATATTAGAGAGCGAACTAAAAAGAGAAATTCTGTATTTAAAAGATCAACCTCAACCAGCATATTATTTAGAATATCGAGTAGAAGATATTAGCAGTTATTCACTGGAAACGTCATTTGGCAGCATTACTGACGAAAATGAAGGTCGCAATAGATATATAAGCATCACCACCCGAGTAGGAAACAAACAAGTTGACAATACACATGAGCTAGAAGGAACAGGTAGTGTGTATAAACCAATTACAATAGAATTACCTCTTGAAAATAATGAAAATGCTATTAGATTACTTATATGGAAAGGCTCTCATTTTTCGTATCGTAATGCTGTTGATGCATATAGTCAGGTTTTAACTTCGCTCGAGAATAAACCCATTAAAAATCAGATTAACGATTTCTCCGAAGAAAAACCTTCAAGGTATTATGAAGATCCCTCACCTGATTATAAAATTAATAAAAATTTGTGGGCAAATCGGTTAAAAAAATATTCGGGGATTTTTCTTGATAACGAAAATATTATTGCTGCTAATGCTAATTTGAGTTATTATAAAACACGCAAGTATTTAGTTAATTCTGAGGGTACAAACATAGTTCATAATTTATCGTATGCTCAGTTGCAAATATTAATTATTGGAAGAGGTACAGATGGAAATAATATTCCCCTCATGTTATCGTATTATGCTTTTACACCCGATAGTTTACCATCGGACGAGAAGGTATATTCCGATTTGCTTCAACAAAAAGTTTTAATGGAAAAAATAAGAACAGCCCCACAGGCCGATGCATATGCTGGGCCGGCCATTTTATCACCGTCGGCAGCTGCAGTCTTTTTCCACGAAATTTTTGGACACCGTATTGAAGGACACCGACTTAAAAGTAATTTCGATAGCCAAACATTTAAGTCACAGGTTGGAAGCAAGGTATTACCAAAATACGTCAATATATACTCCGACCCTACCCTACGAAAATTTAATGGACAGGATATGTATGGTTATTATAAATTCGATGACCAGGGAATTCCTGCAAGTCGAGTCGAAGTAGTTAAGAATGGTATACTTACTAATTTTTTGATGTCACGTAGTCCTATTCAAGGCTTTCAAAATTCAAACGGGCATGGCCGTTCACAAATAGGTAAATTTCCAGTATCCCGACAGTCAAATTTAATTGTAGAAGCTAGCAAAACTCATACCGACAAAGAACTACGTAAGAAATTAATCAGCGAATGTAAAAAACAGAAAAAAGAATATGGACTATATATTGAACAAGTAATTGGAGGTTTTACACAAACATCACGATATAGCCCTAATGTATTTAATGTTACTCCTACAGTGGTGTATAAAATATATACCGATGGCAGGCCCGATGAATTAGTGAAAGGTGTTGATTTTATTGGTACACCATTGGCCATTTTTTCTGAAATAGGTGCTATGGGTAATTATATAGGTACTTTTACAGGATATTGCGGGGCTGAATCGGGCAGTATACCAGTAACTGCTTCATCACCTGCACTTTTTATTAAAAAAATTGAAACTCAGAAAAAACCAATCAGTACACCCAGTTCACCCATTTTACCACGTCCAATCCAGAAATAGAATATAAAACTATGAAACTATATATATCAATTAATAAAAGACGAATGCAAAATAGTAGGTTAATTATAGCAGCAAAAAGAAAAACCAATATGCAAAAAAATATCAACCCTAATAATAATGTTAAATACTCACTTAAAGGATATTTACTTATTGTCTTTATAATTCTTATGCCTGAATTAAAGGCAATAACCCCTACTGATAGTATTATATTTCGGGCATTAGAAGACGAAATAGAACGTAATATTATTGAATTATCAAAAAAAACAAACGAACCTCCATTTTATATTAGCTTTACTCTTCAGGATGTACAAACCCTTACTGTAAGTGCATCGTTTGGAGCCATTATTGACTCTGATTTAAAAAAATATAGAAGCTGGTCGAATCGTGTTTTATGCGGAAATTATAAACTGAACGACGAAAATTATTACGATGCTACCCGAACCAAAGCAAATAGAGATGAAACCTTATCGCTTCCGATTGAAGATGATTATTGGGGTATTCGTCGGGCATTATGGTCAATCATCAATAACACCTATAAATCGGCTGCTCAAACATACCAGAACAAACTAGCTGCATTAAAAGAAAAAAATATTGATCCGGCAACGCTCGAAATTGCTGATTTTGCTGAAGCACCAAAAGTAGAGTTAATTAAACTTAGTAATCCTGTTATAAACCAGAAGTATGCTGAAGAACTGGTAAGAACATCATCGGCCGAATTTTTAAAATACCCTGAAGTAAGCTATTGTTTTTCCAGTTACTATCAAATTCATGCAAACCTATATTTTTATAGTACCGAAAAAACGAAGATTCTAATTCCTATTGATTATATTATGTTATCGATCAGTGCTTTAGCAGAAGATACTGACGGAGAAAACATTTCCGATATGATTACCTTTCATGGCCAGTCAACCGAACAACTTCCCGGTATAGGTGAATTGGTGAATCATGTACAGGAAATAATCAAGAATTTAAACACCAAAAAACAAGCTAAATATTTAAAAGAGAATTACATAGGTCCTGTTTTATTTTTATCGGAAGCAGCCGGTGAGGCATGGATTCAGGGACTTATAGCTAATTCCGATAATTTAATTGCCTACCGCGAACCATTGTACAATACATCGCAAATGTCGCTTTATTATGGGCAAAATATGAATTCGTTGGAAGCAAAAATAGGTAAACAAATTATAAATAAACACATAAGCATTTATGACATTCCAAAATTAAACACCTGGAAAAATATTCCTCTGATAGGCAGCTATTTAGTTGATGCTGAAGGTGTAATTCCAGATGATACACTCACTTTAATAGAAAATGGGATATTACGTACACTTTACAATGGACGAACACCCTCACGCAGTGTTGAAAAATCGAACGGTCATCGACGATATATTTTTCAAAATGGTGTAATCACCAGCGATGTAGGTCCAGGGGTAATGTTTATTCGGAGCAATATAACATATAGTCTTGATCAATTAAAACAGAAATTAATTTTGTTAGCCAAAGAGCAAGGACACGATATAGCATTTATTGTAAAACCTATTTCTAAGACTAACTTAATTCAATCGAACCTTTGTATTTATCAGGTTAATTTAGAAACTGGTGAAGAAACCATGATTCGGGGAGCTATTTTAAAACCATTAAATATTAATCATTTCCGAAAAGATGTATTTGTTTCAAATTCTGATAATGTGACAAATACATTTATAAACGACAATCTTTTAAACATTGACGGCATTAGCGGACTTGGACAAAATTACGTACCTGATGGTGTGCCGGTATCCGTTATCTGTCCCAGCGGTTTACTGCTCGACGATGTTGAAATTACTTATTACAACAAGGCCATTTCGAGAGACAAACCTTTAGTACCTCGCCCGGAAAAAAACTAACAGGCTTCGTTGGTGAAAATACGGTTTATTTCACAAATAAGCTCCTCGGTTGTGAAAGGTTTTGCCAGAATACCATTAGCTCCAAGCTGACTGGCAACTTTCAGATGATCTGCAGCACTAATCCGTCCCCCTCCTGAAATGGCAATGATTTTAATTTCCGGATTTTTTTGCTTGACGGTACAAATTACCTCAATTCCATCACTTTCGGGCATAATAATATCGGTAATTATTAAATGAGGTTTATTTTGTTTAATAGCTTTAATGGCTTCATTACCATCGGAAGCAGTTATGGCTCTATGCCCTTCCATCTCAAGAGCCAGCTTTAAACCCTCACGTACCATTGGTTCGTCATCAACCACTAAAATGTCATACGTCATCTCTATCATTTTTTAATTATACTTACATTGCTGGTAAATACACATAAAAATCTGTTCCTTTCCCTACCTGGGTTTTAAAAAATATTTCTCCACCATATTCTTTCACTATTCCATGTACTGTAGCTAAACCCAGACCTGTACCCTGACCTACCTTTTTTGTGGTAAAGAATGGATCAAATATTCGAGCCTTTATTTTATCATCAATTCCGCAACCAGTATCCTTTACACGAATTCTAATCCAATCATGCCCTCTCGATTCTTTACCTCCTTCTGGAAATTCTAAATAATTCATTCGTTTTAATTCAACATATAAGTTGCCATTACCTTCCATGGCATCGTTGGCATTGGTACACAAATTCATAATAATTTGATGAATGTGACTTGGACTACCCAATATATATCCACAATCTTCGATATGCTGTTGAATGGTAATACTGGCCGGAAAGGTCGACTGAATAAGCTTCATAGCTTCTTTAACAACCGAATGTACCAATAATGGAGCTTTTTGTTCATTCGACTGTCGGCTAAATGAAAGTATTTGTTTAATCAAATCTTTTGCTCTATTCTGGGAAGTATAAATTTTATCAAGTATTTCGAACTCATAGCTATCTTTAGCCATTCGTTTCATTAATACTTCGGTATAAATTTGCATACCCATAAGTATGTTATTGAAATCATGGGCAATACCCCCTGCTAAGGTACCTATTGCCTGTAATTTCTGAGAATGACGTAATTGTTCTTCCAGTTTTATTACTTCTGTTAAATCGCGTTTTACAGCAATAAAATTAATTATTGAACCATTCACATTTTTTACAGGAGTTATAACCATGTACTCGGTATATATTTCTCCATTTTTGCGTTTATTTAAAATAGTACCCTCCCACTTTAACCCATTTAATATGTTATTCCATAATTTATGATAAAAGCTTTTACCCTGCAGACCCGACTTAAAAATACTCATATTTTTTCCCAGAAGCTCATCCGAAGAGTAACCCGACATTTTTTCGAGCGCAGGATTAGAATATATAATATTACCACTTGTATCAGTTACCACAATGGCTTCCGAAATTTGATTAATGGCAGTAACCAACCGATTGAGCTCAATTTCAGCATTTTTACGTTCGGTAATATCCTGTATTACACCGTCGTAAAATAGAACTTCATCAGATGTATCATAAAAAATTCGAGCCGAGTCTTCTATCCAAATTTTATGACCACCAGGTGTGGATATTTCAAACTCAATTGTAAAATTAGAACTTTTTTCACCCAGCTTACGCGACAAAGTAGAAAAGTAAATTTCAGGGTATCGAAATAACTCTTTAGCCTGACGACCCTTAATATCATCGGCTGAATTAAAACCCAAAATTTTGGCAAGATAATCATTAGCAAAAACCAGCTCACCTGTTGCCAATATACGATAAATACCAATAGGAACCTGATCGATTAAAAACTTAAACTTTTCCTCAGTAATAGCTAATGAACGTTTTAATTTATGATTCTCAGTATAATCTTCAATATATATCAGGTAACATACATCATTATTTTCATGAACGGCTTTATAATTTTCTTTAAAGAATTTATAACCATTGGAAGATGTTTTCCAGCAGCTTTCGACCGAAAAATCATGTCGGGATAATAAATTGACCTGAAGTTTCTCAAATGAGGCATGATCACGTAAGTGGTTATAAATAAAATTAAGGCTATAAAGTTGTTCGGCACTTAAATCAAGTAGCTTATTTACTTGTGTGTTAAATTGAATAATCTTACCCCCTTCGGTTATTTTAAGTAAGGCTACAGGAACATTAAAAAAAACACTATTATCAATATTAGTTGCATTATCAGCTTTCGACTCACTAATCTTAGTAACTGAGGAAAAGAAAGGCGCTGAGAATTTTTGTATTACATGAGTTAATAAAATAGCCAGCCGATATATTTTATAATAATAAAAAAGATACCCCAGGGCCATCGATAAAATTATTGCAATGAACCACCCGTTTTTCAACATTGTTAACACCAACCCCACCAGGTATAACATTATGGTTTATTGTTAGTTATGAAGTAGTTTACTGCAAATATATACTTACCTCATGGAAAATGCATAAAAAAATTTAATTTATTGATAAACGTCAAAAAAATGAAGATAAACATTCAAATTTGAGTGATAAAAATTGAATATGATGAAAAATAGATACCAAAATTTAAATTCACTCAGGCTTTTCTGGCAAATTACATGGTGTATGACAATAAAAATAGATTTCGGAATAAAACTTTGGTTTATAAAATAATTTGGGAGTAGTAAAAGGATTAGCATTACTGCAGTCCGATGCACATGATTGGCAGGTCTGCAATGCATATTGGGTGTTGGTTGAGAGTTCAAAGCCTGTGTTATTCCATTCACCTGGTTCTGGAGCAATGATTTGCCTGCATGTACTGTTTAATACAAAATAAGTAGAATTGCAACCATCAAACACATTTGTACACAAATATACCCACAGAATTGCCTTACTGTAAGATGGAATATAAACTTCATTCGATGGTTGGGAATAACCCCCTGTATTATAAGCCACTACCCTATATTCTGGCAAATTTGAATCCTCCCAAAACACGGAAATTTGAAAGCTTGTTTTATCTTTATCAACCAGATATTTGTTAGTCCATTCTCCAAAACTGTTTTTTCGTTGTATATAAAAATACATTTCATTATCGGAATTATCACGCCACGACAATGTTAAATATTCGCTGGTTACTGTGTAAGTGAGATCAGAAGGAGCTTTTGGTGCCATTTCAACATTTGAATCAAGTTTAATACATCCACATACTAATGTAGAAAGAAATACGGTCAGCCAGAATTTTGTATTCATATGAATATTGTTTATAGTTTTAAATCAAATGAAATTATTTGTTCCCTATTTTTCAGCGTCTACTTTAGTGATTCGAAACAAATTTATTTCGTATGTAACGGGTTTAAACTATTCCATTTCCATTCAAAATTAATCAAAATTAATTTAAATATTATTTATATTGATTGAATAAAGGTAAGTATTTATGAGTGAATAATGACAAAATAATTTATTTTATCTTTTCTAACTAGTTAATCTTTCAATTAATCCTTAAAAAAAATAGCTGCCAGAAGTATAGGCAGCTATTTTTATTAGAAGAAGATAAAAATTATTTAATATCAATTTTGGATTTTAGGATGATATCTCTTGACGATTTTCCTATACCAATTTCATATGTTCCGGGATCAAGTTTCCAGCCATTTGATTGAGTGTCCCAGTATGCAAAATCTTTTTCTTTTAAGAATAATTTTACCGTTTTGGTTTCTCCTGCTTTGAGCGACACGCGAGCAAATGCTTTGAGCTCTTTCACCGGACGTTCAATTTTATTCGAAGGTGCCGATAAATATAATTGAACCACCTCATCTCCATCGCGTTTGCCAGTATTGGTAACATCTACAAGAATAGTATAATTTCTGGCTGAAGTATTTTCGATGTTGAGGTTTTTATAATCAAAGGTTGTATAAGATAATCCATAACCAAATGGGAAGGTTGGATTGAGATTATTTTTGTCGAGATAACGGTAGCCAACAAAAATACCTTCTTTATATTCAACTTTCAAGCTTTTATCTTTATAGCCTTCAAATGCAGGCGATTGTTTATAATCAGCTATAAACGAGAATGGTAATTTGCCAGAAGGGTTCACGTCACCGGCCAAAACAGCAGCAATAGCATTTCCTGTTTCCTGGCCAAGATAGTACATATGAACAAGTGCTTTAATTTTATTCAACCATCCGTCGGTTTTCACAGGAGTTCCTCCATTGAGAACAACAATTGTGTTTTTATTGGCATTAGCAATAGCCTTTATTAATTCTTCCTGTTTACCAGGCAACTCAAGTCCATCACGGTCACGTCCTTCGCTTTCTAAAACAGCATTGGCTCCGGCAAATACAATAGCCACGTCGGCTTTCGAAGCTATTTTAGCGGCTTCTGCTATTGGGTCATAGTCATTACCTGCAAGTTTCTTTAATCCTAACTTGATAACAGCACCGCCTCCATCTTCATAAAATTCGAGCCGTATTTTATGAAACTTACCAGCTTCTAACTTGCATATGTATTGATCGACAGTAGGTCCGTGATTGGTCCAATTGTCAATTACCAATTTATCATTCAGGTATAATCTTACTCCATCGTCCGATAAGGTAGAGATGGCATAGCTACCCGATTCGTCGACCTTTATAAATCCATTCCAACGAATGGAGAAGAAATTGGGTTTTATCAATGATGAATTGGGGGAACCCACACCATAATCGAAATCAATTTTAGCATCGAGTTGTTTTAGAACCGATTTACCTTCGAGGTTTTTATTTGTAAAATACTCACCTTCTAATCCGTTCTTTGTTTTATCGGGCGACCATAATAAGGAACTTTCAGCTGGTTCAACACTTGGGCGTGGAATGGAATCGCCTGTAGCATAGAGTATTTCAATTTTATTGCCAAATTTATTTTTAATTCCATCGAGCGGAGAAACTTCATAGAAAGGGCTTACATAAGAACTACCACCTCCTGCAATAGCCACATCACGAGCATTAGGACCAATAACAGCAATGGTTTTAATTTTATTGGCATCGAGAGGTAAAATATTATCTTTATTTTTTAACAAAGTAATAGCTTCAATGGCAGCTTTATAGGCCAGTGATTTATGTTTTTCAAAAACAGTGGTATCGGGTTTGGTTTTAGGCTTATCAAACAGCCCTGCTTTAAAGGCAACCCTCAAAATTCGACGAACCTTATCGTCAATGACTTCTTGTTTAATTTGTCCAGCTTCAATATATTTTTTCAAACTATCGGGTTGAAAATACACTCCTACGGGCATTTCGAGGTCTAAGCCAGCATTTGCAGCATTTACTGTGCTATAGACCGATACCCAGTCGGAAATGACAAAGCCTTTAAAGCCCCAATCGCCTTTTAAAATATCTTGAATAAGGTGGAAATTTTCGGTACAATGTTGTCCATTTTGTTTATTGTAGGCAGCCATAACTGTCCATACATCAGCTTCTTTCACAGCTGCTTCGAAAGGTGCTAAGTGTACTTCACGCAACGACCTTTCATCAATGATTACATCATAATCGTTTCGCATCCATTCCTGATCGTTTGTAGCAAAATGCTTTACCGATGCAATAACACCCTGGCTCTGTAATCCTTTAATCCAATTAACAGCCATACGTGAAGCCAAAAAGGGATCTTCGCTATACGATTCAAAATTACGACCGCCCAGTGGCATACGATGTATACCCACACATGGCCCAAGTAAATAATCACGACCACGAGCTTTTGTTTCCAGCGCCATAGCTTTCGAAAGTTCTTGAATTAATAGTGTATCCCATGAAGCAGCCACAGCAACTCCAGCCGGAAAACTGGTGGCTTTGTCCCATCGTACACCCAGAGGACCATCGGTAATATGAATAGGTGGAATGCCAAGACGCTGTATACCTTTGGTATCAAAACCTGAACTATCGCCCGATAAAAGTAAAAGTTTCTCATCGAGAGTCATTTTTTGCAATAAATCTTCTACACGTTCTTCGACAGGTCGTGAACTATCCTGATAAATAGCTTTTTTCTTGCAAGAGACATTAACAAAACACAATCCTGCAATTAAAAATACATATACAATTTTTTTCATAGGTAATTAGTTTTTAGTTTGAATAGTTAAGATATTTGATATAAAGATAAGCTGAAAATAGAAATAAATAAAGGCTATTGTGTGTTTTTGAGACCACTATTAAACCGTTCGATTTAAAAAGTTCATATTCTTTTAATTAGGTTTGTACGAAAAAAATACGACATCTGCTAAAAATATGTTAAAAAATCAATTTAAGTAACAGAGTGATAAAAGTAAGCGTATACTTCAATCTCTGGCTATAAAATATAAAACAGACATAAACACGAAAGGATACAAATTTTAATACTCTTAGCAAACATGAAGTATTTTCTGCAAACCATAAATTAAAAATTAAATTTGTATGAAAACATTAATATTAAGGAAGAAAGGCCATATGATGGAAATACAAATTTTGGCTGCATTGTTTGGCCTATTATCTTGTAATTTAACAAAAGAAGAACCAATGAAAACATTTAAAAGTTTTACACCACCATTAAGCTATGAACAGGCCGACTCCATTGCAGGTGAATTATTATCGAAAATGACAATTGATGAGAAAATTGAGATGATTGGTGGTCATCACATGTTTTATACTTTTGGTGTTGAACGATTAGGCATTCCTCCTCTGTTGATGTCGGATGCTACACAGGGTATTAGAATGTTACCTCACATAAAAGAAAAAATTGGCAAATCAGTTGCATTTCCGTGCCCTATTTTATTATCCTCCACATGGAATCCTTCTTTAGCATACAATTACGCAAAGAGTATTGGTGAAGAATGCAGAGCTGCTAATATATCCATATTACTGGGACCAGGTGTGAATATTTATAGGGTATCGCAAAATGGTCGAAACTTTGAATATTTTGGCGAAGATCCTTATTTAGCTGCTCGTATGGTCGAAAATTATATAGTTGGTTTGCAAGAAACTGGAACCATTGCCACATTGAAACATTTTATGTGCAATAATCATGAATATCATCGGCGAACTACCAATGTAATAGTTGATGAACGAACCCTTCACGAAATATACCTGCCTGTTTTTAAAGCTGGAATTGATGCAGGAGCTATGGCCGTAATGACCGCTTATAATCAGATTAATGGCGAATATTGCGGCCAAAGCAAGTATGTGATTACTGACATTTTACGAAATGAACTGGGCTTTAAATGGTTGGTTATGTCTGACTGGTGGTCGACATTTGATCCCATAAAAACAATCAACTCAGGCCTTGACCTCGAAATGCCAGGACATACCATTGAAGAATCTCCAGCTATTAAAGCTTTGGGCGATCCTTACCTTCGCACCAATGCAAAAAAATTATTAAATGATGGCAAAATTACCGAACAACAAATTGACAGAATGGTAAGAAGCATACTACGTACCAGCGTTGCCATGCAATTATACGACCGAAAAGCCGATACTTCATATATGGCTAAATTTTCTGATCACGAAAAAGTAGCACTTGAAACTGCCAGAGAAGGTGTTGTTCTTTTAAAGAATAATGGGATTTTGCCTTTAGCTGGAAAGAAAAAAATTATTATCACTGGCGACAATGCCAATAAGCTGCCATATGGATTAGGTTCTGCTATGGTTGAAGGATACAACCATGTTACGCTGCGCCAGGCTATGGAGAACATATTTAAAGAAAAAGTGGTTTATGTAGAACATCCTCTGGATGATGAGATTAAACAAGCCGATGCAGTGGTTATAAATATTGGAACCATTGATAGCGAAGGCTTTGATAGACCATTTGATTTACCCGACGAAATCAATCAAACTATTTTACATGCCACCTCTATAAATCCTAATGTAATACTAGTAATAAATACTGGTGGAGGCATAAACATGACCCCGTGGATTGACAAAGTAGCCGCCATTGTTTATGCCTGGTATCCAGGTCAGATTGGTAACCAGGCAGTTGCCGAAATATTGGCTGGACAGGTAAATCCATCGGGTAAATTACCTATTAGCATCGAAAAACAATTTTCCGATTCGCCAGGATATGGATACATTCCCGAAGGAAGTACAATGGAAAATAACTGGAATAATGATTTAAATATTAAGTTGCCGATTACAAATGTTGAATATAAAGAAGGAATATTGGTTGGATATCGATGGTACGATACAAAAAATATTGAACCTCTTTTTCCATTTGGCCATGGATTATCCTATACTACTTTTGAATACAACAATCTGAATTGTAATGATAAGTTAAAGAAAACTGAAGAAAAATTTGAGGTTAACCTATCTATTAAAAACACGGGCAAAGTTAAAGGCGCCGAAATTGTTCAGTTATACATTCGCGATCCGGAATCGGCTGTAATTAGGCCAATAAAAGAATTAAAAGGATTTAAAAAGATTTGGCTAAATCCGGGTGAGCAAAAAACGATTACCATAATGCTTAATCGAAATGATTTTGCATACTGGGATCCATCTATCAAATCATGGAAAGTAGAACCAGGAAAGTTTATTTTAATGGTTGGGTCATCCAGTCGCGATATAAGACTGCAAAAAGAAATTGAGGTAGAATAAGGTTAAAATAAAGTAAAGAATTTTAAAAACCCTGACCTAAAAACTTGTTTTTCAGGTCAGGGTTTTGTATATTTATTAAATTATTTCATACAAATATGATTTTTGGTAAATAAAATATGGTATGAAATTTCTGGTTTGCTATTTTCATTGATAAGAGTTAGTATTTTACAAACATATTCGTCATTGACTCTGATTATTAACCCAATTTTAACCTGAACATCATGAGCTCACACAAAGAAAAATCGAAAGAAGAGAAGAAAAAACTCAAGAAAGAATTAGAACGATTACAGCTTGAATTAGTTAAGTTGTTAGAATGGATAAAATACAAGAAACTTAAAGTAGTTGTAATTTTCGAAGGTCGAGATGCGGCCGGAAAGGGAGGAGTAATAAAACGAATCACCGAATATTTAAATCCCCGTTTTTGCAGAGTCGTGGCCTTAGGTGTTCCAACTGAAAAGGAAAAAACACAATGGTATTTTCAACGATATGTAGCCCATTTACCCTCGGCTGGCGAAATGGTACTATTCGACCGTAGTTGGTACAATCGAGCAGGAGTGGAACATGTGATGGGTTTTTGTACCGATGAAGAATATGAAGAATTTTTACGATCGTGTCCGGAATTTGAACGCATGCTTATACGATCGGGAATAATTCTCATTAAATATTGGTTTTCAGTAAGCGACGAAGAACAAGAACGTCGATTTCAGGAAAGAATTAACAATCCGGCTAAACGCTGGAAAATTAGCCCAATGGATCTTGAATCAAGAAAAAGGTGGGTAGAGTATTCAAAAGCCAAAGACAAAATGTTTCAATACACTGACATAAAACAAGCACCCTGGTATGTTGTAAATGCCGATAATAAAATGCGAGCACGACTTAATTGCATTCATCATTTATTATCATTGATACCCTATGAGGATGTACCATACGAAAAAATAAAAGTACCACCACGACAAAGCGATGAAGGTTACATCCGCCCCCCAGTCGATGATCAAACCTTTGTTCCTGAGGTATATTGATTTACTAGCATTTGGAAATTGAATCATGGCATTCAATTTAATACCCACCACATGATTCTACAAAAGAAAAATTAATTTCTACCCATAAATGTAGTATGTATTTCGTATACTACTGTGGTATGTTTGTGGTACTCATTTTTTTGCTAAATCATACCCCGATGTCTTATTTTTGAATTAATTATAAGCTCGGTACCCGGGATACTGCGCAAAACTTAATTACTACTAACTACAAAACTACTTTAACTATGAAAACAAAACGCTTTTTTGTTGTGGATAATTTTATTATCCTTTTCTACTTATTTGGGTTTGCTTTATTGATTACATCGTGTTCAAAAGAAGATTACGAAAGCAAAAACAAAGCATCAGTAAAAGCAGGTAGCGCTGTTACATGGTATTTGACGAAGGCCGATGGGTCAGTTAAATTTACCCAACAAACTGCACTTAACTGGACAACCACACCGAATTCATATCCTAATATCAGTGTGAATACAGCAACTACCTATCAAACAATTGATGGCTTTGGCTTTACCCTTACTGAAGGTAGTGCTGAGGTAATTTCAAGCCTATCATCGACCACCCAAAACAACTTAATAAATGAACTTTTTAGTACAAATGGAATTGGCATATCGGTATTACGAATCAGCATTGGGGCATCAGACATGAGCTCATCGGATTATTCATATCAGGAAATGCAAAATTATACCGGTAGCACAGCACCCATAGGTAGCTTTATACGTCTTAAGGGTGCCACAAATGGGAAATATGTTTCATCGAACGATGGTGCAAATGCCATGTGGTGCGATAGAACTAGTGCTTCGGCATGGGAAACATTTGAAGTGGTTGATGCCGGTGGTGGCTTCATTGCATTAAAAGGAAGCAACGGAAAATATGTATCGGGAACATCGCCAATGTATTGTAATGCAACAACCATTGGATCGACCGAAAAATTCACCTGGATTTCTCCAGTAGCTGGTCAAGTACAGCTCAAATGCAGTGCAAATAATTTATTCGTATGCAGCGAAAATGGTTCAGCCGCTATGAACTGCAACCGTAGCTCGGCTTCAGGCTGGGAAACTTTTAACGTCGAAGCTGCCATATTTAGTTTAAATGGTCCGGATTTAACCTATTTAATACCTATCATTAAAAAAGCGCTAGCTATAAATTCATCCATTAAAATATTAGCTACACCATGGACAGCTCCTCGCTGGATGAAATCAAATCAAGCATGGATAGGAGGCGAATTAATGAGTTGTTACTATCAGGCTTATGCAAATTATTTTAAAAAATACCTTGATGCCATGAAAGCTCAGGGTATAAACATTTGGGCTATTACACCACAAAATGAACCGCTGCATGGAGGTAATGAACCCAGCATGACCATGACAAAAGAACAACAAACTACTTTTATCAATTCGTATCTGGGACCAACCCTTCGTAATGCAGGGTATACAACTAAAATTATTTGTTATGATCATAACTGCGATAATACTGATTATCCTACTTATGTATGTAACAATAGCTCTTATGTCGATGGTGCTGCCTTCCATTTGTATGCCGGTTCCATTAGTGCTTTAACCACTGTTAAAAATGCAACTGGGAAGAATGTTTATTTTACCGAACAGTATACATCGTCGACAGGTAGTTTTTCAGGCGATTTTCAATGGCATATGCAAAATGTAATGATTGGGGCACCAAATAATTGGGCTAAAATTGCACTTGAGTGGAACCTGGCAACAAATACTAGTTATGGACCTCATACACCTGGAGGTTGTAATATCTGTTTAGGAGGAATTACTATAAATAATAGTACTTCATATACAAGAAATGTATCGTATTATGTAGTAGCCCACATGGCTAAGTTTGTTCGACCTAATGCAGTAAGAGTTCAGAGCTCAACGACCGATGCATCTCTCGCACATGTGGCATTTGTTAGCGGAACAAACAAAGTAGTAATTGTTTTGAACACCAGCAGCAGTAATAAAACATTCAATATTGTCCATGGTGGAAATTGGGTTACCGCAACACTTGCAGCAGGGGCTGCTGCAACATTTGTTTGGCAATAAGTAAATGATTATAACGATGTTTATTAGATTAAATCACCACAAAATCAATCAAAGATTAGGTATTAAAAATTTTGTAAATCTTTTTTACAAAAATGTAAAGTATTTCAAAATAGCTATTCAGAAATTTGTTTTATCGTTTAACCAAAATTACTAACTAATTAAAAACTAAGTGTGTATGAAAACAAAACTAATTACAACAGGCTTGAGCTTATTGCTCAGTTCCATGATGATGGTATATGGCCAGCTTTATACCATCGAAGCTGAAAACTATTCGGCCATGAGTGGTGTACAAACAGAAGCTTGTTCGGAAGGAGGCTTAAATGTAGGTTGGATTGATGCCGGCGACTGGATGGCATATAATTCCATTAATTTTCCAACTACCGGTCAATACCGGATTGAGTATCGTGTGGCAAGTATAAATGGTGGCACACTCTCGAGCGATTTAAATGCAGGTTCGATTCAACTCGGTCAGGTTTCAATCCCTGCTACTGGTGGTTGGCAAACATGGACAACCGTATCGCAAACTGTTAATATTAATGCAGGTACTTACAACTTTGGCATTTATGCTGTGACAGGCGGATGGAATATCAATTGGTTTAAGATTTATCAAGTTTCATCAGGTGGAGGACTTCTTTGGAGCGAAGAATTTAATGGTTCCGCACTTAACACAAATGTATGGACTTACGAAGTTGGTGGCGGTGGATGGGGTAATAACGAACTGCAATACTATAGGTCTGGTACAGCTAATACTACCGTTTCGAATGGAACGCTGAAAATTATTGCTAAAAAAGAAAGCTACAGTGGTTACCAATATACATCGGCTCGGATTAAAACACAGGGTAAATACAGCGTACAGTATGGAGCTATTGAAGGCCGTATGCGTGTACCTATGGGTCAGGGTTTATGGCCTGCATTCTGGATGTTAGGTGCCAATTTTAGTTCAGTAGGATGGCCAGCCTGTGGCGAAATTGACATTATGGAGCATGTAAACAGCGAAAACAAAGTTTACGGTACTATACACTGGGATGCAGGAGGATATGCATCATACGGTGGAAATACAACCACTACACCGCAAAACTGGCATGTATACAAAATAAATTGGAGTTCTAACAATATCCGTTGGTATGTCGATGGCGTACAGTATCATGTAGCTAATATTCAAAATAGCATCAATAGTACTGAAGAATTTCATCGTCCTTTCTTCTTTATCCTGAACTTAGCAGTAGGCGGTAACTGGCCTGGTGCACCCAATGCTTCAACTCCATTCCCGGCTACCTTCGAAATTGACTACGTACGTGTTTATTCAGCTAATATGAGTCTCGACGATAAGGTTGAAACAGCTATCAGTCGAACCCCCGATGTAAATATCGATATTTTCCCTAACCCAATTACAAATGGTGTTGTAAACATTAAACTATCAAATGCAACCACCAATCAAACAAATATTACAATTATCGATATGCTTGGTAAAGTGGTATTGAAATCGACAGAAATGGGTTCTGACATCCAACTCAATACTTCATCGTTATCGTCGGGTTATTACAATATTATTGTGTCAAATGGAAACAATACCATTACACGTAAAATTTTGATTCAATAAGACTTTCTGACAGAAGGAGAGAGTCTTAGTTTTTAAGACTCTCTCTTTTTTATTTTCTTACTATTTTTAAGCTACCAATTGATATATCATTACTTTTTTAATTACATGACAATCAAAATGAAAAGAATTTTCTGGATATTCTGGCTATTTTCCATATCAAATGTATTTCTCTATCCACAGCAAAAATTAGCTCTACAGAATACAGTCGATTCAGTCAGTTATGCAATGGGTATTATATGGGCAAATGATTGCAAAACAAACCAATTGAATGTAAGCATTAATGCTTTCTGTTCAGGTGTAATATATGCTTTAAAAAATGACACCACCATTATACCTTTTAAGAAAGCTTTTGAATTGCTTGACAATAAAGGAGAACAGTTGCGCAATAAAAATACGGATAGTTCTACAATCGATTCTTTATCGTATGTTTTAGGGTATATATGGACGTATAAATTAATCAGTACGGGTATTACAGAAATGAATCCTTTACTACTCAAATGGGGAATGAACAATTATTATTCTAACGTCCAACATATTTTTGATGTAGATGGGGCAAAAAAATATGTATACAATTATATTGAATCGAAAAGAGAAGAGGAATTTAGAGGAATAAAACTTTATAATGCAAACTGGTTAATTGAAAATGCCCGAAATGATAATGTAATAGTTGTTGACAATGGAGTACGGTATAAGGTTATAAAATCGTCGGCCAACGACAGCCTACCCCAACCAACATCGATATTTGAATTAAAATATACGGCACGATTAATTGATGGAACAGTTTTTTATCAGACCAATGGGGTTGAGAAGTATTACTTATCGGGCTTAATACCAGGCCTTCATAACATACTTCTATCAATGAAAAAAGGCGAAATTCGCGAGGTTTACATCCCTTATAATCAGGCATTTGGTTCAGGTGGGATAAAAAATCAGGTTCCCCCTTTTGCTACAGTGATTTATTATATTGAACTGGTCAATTTTTATTAACCATCAAAAACGTTTTACATATCCATGACAATAGGGTTGAGTACCTTTATGCTCATAATATTGTTGATGATAATCTTCGGCTTTATAAAATGTAGAAGCAGGTGTAACCCGTGTAACCACATTAAATCCTTTAGCTTTAAGAAGTTTAATTAATTTTTCTGCAATTTCTTTTTGTTCGTCATTTAAATAGAATATTTCCGAGCGATATTGGTCACCAATATCAGGTCCCTGACGGTTCAATTGGGTTGGGTCATGAATTTCGAAAAACAACCGAGCCAGAGTTTCAAAATTGGTTTGCGAGGCATCGTAGGTAACCTCAACAGCTTCGGCATGCCCTGTCGTATGCGAACAAACTTCCTGATAGGTAGGATTTGGTTTGGTACCCCCTATATAACCTACCTGTGTCGATATCACCCCTTTTGCTTTTTGCATAAAATATTCGACGCCCCAGAAACAACCGCCGGCAAAAATAGCTTTTTCAATTTTAGCCTCTTCACGGCCACTGTATTCGAATGGTACAAACTGTAACGATATAGAATTTACACAATGCCTTACATTTTTAGGAGTAAATCCTTCACCTTCAAAAACATGCCCTAAGTGTGCGCCGCATCGGGCACATACAATTTCAGTTCGGCGTCCGTCGGCATCGGGCTGTCGTTTTACAGCACCTGGAATTTCATCGTCGAAACTTGGCCAACCACAATGGGCATCGAATTTATCATCCGACCTATATAAAGGCGCATTACAACGTTTACAATAATAAGTACCTTTTTCATTGAAATTATAATACTTACCACTAAAAGGTGGTTCGGTGCCTTTATGTATAATAACTCTTTCTTCTTCAGGAGTTAACTTATTATATTGCATATGCTGTACGGTTTGAGTTTTGCAATTTGTCAAATTTATTCCAATAACGATAATTAGTAACAGTTTTTTCATTTTTAAAAAAATTAAAAAAGCATCAAGGAGCCAATCTGCGTATTTTCCAGAGCTCATTATCGCGATAATATTCAATACGATCGTGAAGACGGTTAGGCCGTCCCTGCCAGAATTCAATGGTATGAGGTTTTAACCGATAGCCTCCCCAGTTGGCAGGTCTGGGTACAAATCCTTTACTAAACTTTTGCCGAAACTCAAAGTGTTTTTCTTCAAGCCATTTTCTATTTTCAATTACCTGGCTTTGCGGTGATGCCCATGCTCCCAGTCGCGATCCTATAGGGCGAGCATCGAAATACTTATCTGATTCCTTATCGCTTAGTTTTTCAACAATACCAGTAATACGAACCTGACGTTCTAACTCGGCCCAATAAAAAACCATGGCAGCTTTAGGATTTTCCTGAATATGTCGACCCTTCAGGCTGTTGTAATTGGTAAAAAAAGTAAACCCACCATTTTCGAACGATTTTAACAACAACATTCGTACAGCTGGTTGTCCATCCCAGCTCGAAGTAGCCAGAGCAAACGCATGAGGCTCGAAAATCTTTACCTCTTTGGCTTCTTCGAACCATTGAGCAAAAAGAGCAAAAGGATCAGCCGGAACAGTTTTTTCGTCTAGTTCTCTTGAAATATATTCTTCACGTAAATCGTATATACTCATTTTTTTTTCTTTATTTTTATTAAACAATTTAAATGCATTTAGGTTTACCCTAAAAAAGTATTTTAAGCTTTAAATATAAATTTTTAATATTCGATTATTCAGTATTTTTTTAACTAATAAAATTCATTGATTGGCAATTTAAGACAAACAAAAAATATCTGAATTATTAAAGAAACCTTTTTTAATAAAATTCGTTGAGAAAAAGAATACCTTCAAATCTGGTGTTTTAAATCACCTGATAAAATGAAAATTTTTAATCTTTTTATCGTAAAAACATAAATGAGTAAAAATATAAATTAAAGATATGAGAAATTTATTAATGGCGCTATTACTACTAACTGTTACTAATTCTGTATTAGCTGCTACTCGTACAGCTATAGTTTCAGGAAATTGGAGTAGTACTGCAACCTGGGGAGGAAACCCGGTACCGACTTCAGCCGACGATGTAATTATTAATAACAATGTGAATGTTACAGTTGATGTACCCAATGCCGAATGTGCAAGCCTTACGATTAATGGGGGTAATAACAATTCATATGTTACAGTGGGAGCCAATAACCTAATTGTGTATGGCGCTGTGGTTATGAATGCACCAAACCAAAATAATAGAAATAAATATATTGAGGTTACTACAGGTAACTTTACTTGCAATTCACTTACCATGCAGAATACTGGCGCTGATTCACGTGATGTTTACATTTTAATTTCTGGAACAGGTACGGTTACCGTGAACGGCGATATTACCATGAATGGAAGTAATTTACGAAACTATATTCGATTCACCGGCAATGGAACATTAAATGTTGGAGGTACTTTCCAATTAAATGGTGGAATTACCAGTGCAGTTGGTGGAGGAACCACAGCGCCTACCACAGGAACAGTTAATTATACAAGTAATGGTAGTATTAGTTTTCCTGGTTTTAATGGTTATTATAACTTATTATTATCGGGCGGAGGAAATTATACACTTACCTCAGCTACCACTGTAAATGGTAATTTTAATTTAAATGGGCAATTAAACATTAACGCTAATATTACCTTAACATTAACCAACGTAAGTTTTTGTGGTGGAAATAATTCAATTAATGCTACCAATGGTACAGTTAATTATAATGGAGCTGGCGCATTAAATATTATTCCCGGCACTTATTACAATTTGACGCTTAGTACGGTAAGTACCTATACCATGTGTGGTAACATTACGGTAAATAATGGTATTAATTTTAATGCTGCATGTACCATTAATACCAATAATTATGATTTAACATTTAATAATCCAACTTTTACCAATCCTGGCAATGGAACAATTAATGGAACAAGTGGTGGAACAGTTTATTATACATACTCAGGCGCACAAACAGTAATTAAAGGTACTTATAATCAATTGGTTTTAACCACCACATCAGCCCCATCCACCAAATCGTTAAACGGCAATACAGTTATAAATGGAGATCTAAGTATTACAGGAGCTTCGGCGATAAATACAAATACATTTAATTTAGGAGGATCAGGTTTAACTGTCAATGGGCAAACATTTGTAAATGATCATGGAATATTAGTTGACAATAATGCTACAGGTACAAATATTTTTGTTGGTCGTGTAAACATAGCCAATAACGGCACATGGAATGTAACTGTATCCACTACATTCCGTGGCGGTATTACCAATAATGGCAGTTTTCTTTCAGGAGGTACATATACTTTCGATACGAACGACCAGACCATTGATGGTACTGCTGCACTTACGCTTCCTTCAGTTGTAATTAACACAGCAGGTCGTACCTTAATAAATGCCAATACTGCTGGGGTTACAATAACTGGAAATATCACGGGAGCAGGTAATTTAACAAATGGTACAGCCAGCGATGCTGCGCTCTTAATTTTATCAAATGCTAGTGCAACACCCATAAACATTACTGGCACTGTTGACTTTACTTCATACCCTAACACTGTTGATTATAGTGCTTCGGGTGCTCAAACCATCCAGGCATTTAATTTTTATAATCTTAAAATCAGCAATAATCGCACAACCAATAATGTTACGTTAGCTAATGGTGGTACAATAAGGGTATTTAATGCATTTACACCAGTTGCAACCTTTACTACAGGTAATTACGTTACCACAAATAACACCATTGAGTTTAATGGTACAGCACCTCAAAACATTCCATCATTAGGTTCAGCAGCTTATAATAATATTACCATTTCGGGCGGAAGTACAAAAACACTGGTAGGAAACATTACAATTAACGGGGTACTAAATTTAAATGGGGGTATATTAGAACTCGATGGGTATAATCTCACCATGGCAAACAATGGTGCTGCAGTATTTTCTGGTACATTTAGTTCTACTAATATGATTTCGACTAATGGATCAGGATATCTTCGAAAAAATGGTACTACGGCAGCCGGATTTCAGATTACCTATCCTGTGGGTTCCGGAGGTTATTATTCTCCAATGACTATTACCAGTATTGGTTCTGTATTACCCACATGGGTATCAGTGCGAGCTGTTCCCAGTGCTATCAACCCATCCTATATTTTAAAATACTGGGATGTAAATGCCAGTGCAGCTTTAAATAATGTTACGGCTACTTTTCAATACGATCCAGCGGAAGCAAACGGTGCTGCTCAGGCAATTTCATACTCGCCCGACTGGGGTTCGACATGGCAAAATCCACCTGCTAGTGGAACACAATCGTTTGGCTCAAACTCATTCACCATTACTGGAACCAATCCTTTCCGAGGGTACTGGACACAGGGATACCGTACATTGTATTCATACCAGACAGGAAACTGGGATAATTATACCACATGGACAAGCGACCCCAGTGGTACCCTCCAATTTGGAAATTCCATTCCAGGCGATAACGATAAAGTGGTTATTTTATCTGGGCGAACAGTAACTTTAACATCCAATGTAACGTCGAATAATCTCGATATTACAATTCAAGATGGAGCTATTCTGAATATGAACACCTATGCCTTTACTTCTACCTTGCAAGCCCTTCGTGGACAGGGAATATTAAAACTTAGTTCAACGAATTTTCCATCGGTAACAGTTAATACTTTTGTAAACGCAGGTGGAGGAACAACAGAGTATAACGCCAATATTACCCTACCAGCCACTCAAAGCACATATAATCATTTAAAAATAAACACATCGGGTACTGTTATCCAGGCACATAACCTTACACTAAACGGAAATCTAATTGTATCGTCAGGAACATTTCAGATTAATGATAACACTGCAGCTCGTCGACAACTTACTATTATGGGTAATGTAGAAGTTGAAAGTACCGGTAGTATTCGAGTGGGCAATGGTGTAACAAATAGTACCACAAACCCTGTAGGCATTACCACTACTTTAGCTGCACCATTTATCGATTATTACTTTAATCAATCTCATACAATTGAAATTTATGGTGATTTTACCAATAATGGTTCTGTCAGGTTTACCAATTTAAATTACCCAATATATAATCAATTCCCGCCAACAGTTTTAGGACCTACTTCGGGTTTTGCCACTGTATATTTTAGAGGAAATTCAAACAATACTTTAACTTGTAATGGGCAAACCGACTTTTATAATTTAGTTATTGATAAAGGAACAGACCAATCATATTCTTTAACGGTAATATCAAACGATTATAGTTATTTCAGACTTTTCGGCGCCAACATTGCAGGAGGCGATGTACTGGTATCTGGCACTGCTGCTAATCCAAATCTTAAAAAAGCCTTATGGATACGTACAGGTAAATTAATTCTGGAAGGAAATGTAGTTATACCCTCGTTGGCTGAAGGCAATGATGCAGGTGCCGGCACATATGTCAATTTTATTATTCCTGCTAATGGTGCACTTATATTGAACGGCGTAGATGTAATAGTTCAATCAACTGCCGATTTATATGAAGAAGTAAACGCAGCTTATGGGGTTAGTGGGGGAACCGGATTAGTAAACGGAGTAATCTCTGGACCCAACGAATCTGGTATACTGGTGATGGGAAATCTGACTGTTAATAATGGTTATTTAACTACAAAAGAGTCGCGTGGTATATTATATAATTCAACCATAGCTGGTACCATAGTTATTAATGGAGGAACAGTCGATGCCAAGCAGTTTAGAACATTAAATACAGGTACAGGATTGATTGCATACCAGCAAACAGGAGGAACCTTTGTCTTGCGAGGCCGGTTTCAGCGAATTCCAACTGCTTATACCAGTGCAACCGATTTATCTAATGCACCCATCAATACAGTTCGACTCAATGACGCTGCACTCCTTTCAACTGCTGGAAGTTTTTCAATTGACAATACATCTGATGTTTTCAGCATGAGTGGTGGAACCATTCGCATTTACGATGTGCCTGCTGCTGGAGCAAACATCAGGGCTTTTGATATTTTAACCAACTCAGCTAATTATAATGTTACAGGAGGAAGCATTGAGTTTATTCCAACCACTGGCACAGGAGGTACAGCCGATGCAACAAATTGGCTATTATCGACTAATGCACCGATTTATGATTTAATCATTAATAGAGCCAGCAGTGCTTCAACCATTCAACTGAATACAGGTTATCCACTTACTGTACTTAACCATTTAACCATCCAATCGGGAGTTTTAAGTGCTAATAATCAAAATATTACCATTGGTGGAAATTTTACAATTCAGAATGGAACTACTTACACGGCAGGCACCAATACAACTACCTTTAATGGTTCGGGAAATCAAATTATTACGGTAAATACAGCTGGGCCGCTTTGGTTTTATAACTTTACCATTAACAAATCGGCTGGTTTAAGCGTCACAATGGCTGGTACTCAAAACATCATTAACATAACTGGAGCATTTAATCTATACTCTGCCACTTTTAACGATGGTGGAAAAACTGTAAACATAGCTGGAAACGTATACAATAGTGGTATTCATACCGGAAGTGGCAGTTTAGTATTAAATGGAACTAACCTTCAAACGATTGATGGTGACGACAACGGCCAGTTCCAGAACTTAAACCTGAACAATACAAATGCGGCTGCGGCACCTATCTCAACTACAAACGATATTACCATAAATGGAACATTAACCTTTTCACAAAATAAATTATTAAACATAGGTAACAATCGGCTTATTATCACCAGCAATGGCTCTGTAGCTGGTTATAATAGCTCAAGGTATATACAAACAGCAGGAGCATTGGGCGACGGAGGGGTGACAAAATATTATAGTGCTTCGTCATCATCGTTTGTATTTCCTGTTGGAGTAACCAATTACACACCTGCAACACTTACCGTTAATGGTACTGCTACTGCTTATGGGTATATTCAGGTAATCCCGGTAAACTACCAGCATCCTAATGTAACCACCAGTGGACGAAGCCTTAGCTATTTTTGGCGTGTGAAAACATCAGGATTTACATTAGGTTCAGCCACTGTAACCCATCGGTACGATTATAACCAGGCCAATGTAGTTACTGGTGCAGGCATAACAGAAGACGAATATGTAGCTGCACGCTTTGATTATAGCACTTCAACCTGGTCCAGAGGAAATTCAAGCGATGTAGATGAAACCAATAATATTATTGGAGAACCAGGAAGTGGTTCATTTTTAGAAAACGTAACCTTTATTTCTGGTGACTATACGGCTGGAGACGATAATCCTACCAATCCATTTGGCACACCTCGTATTTTCTATAGCCGTATAAACGGAGCATTAGCTGGTAGTGGCTTATGGAGTAATGCCAACAGTTGGTCATATACCAGCCATACTGGCCCTGCTAATACAGGTGGTGCAGTACCCGGCGCCGGTGACATTGTGTACATTGGAGGAAATGACTCCATATACTTAGCAACAAATACCACAACACCCAATATCGATGTAAGAAGTTGTGCTACACTATTTATTGAAAGAGGCTCGGCACTTGATATTGGTTACAATCCGGGCTGTAACTTCACTACGGTAGCCAGTCATCCTTCGGGTTTAAATGGAAACTTCCGACTTACTACTTCATGGACATCGGGTAGTACTTTTACTTTCCCATCGGGCGATTTTACTGATTTCAATGTGAATCTTGGGACTACTGAACTTTATTCAACCAATCCCACAGCAGGTACTACCTACTGGTTACCAAATGGTGTACGCTCTTATGGTAATTTAATTTTATCACCGCTTGGAGGGTCTAATATTATATTTCCCAATAATAACCTACTGATTTATGGTGATTTAATAACACGCGGTCAGAATGCCGATTCGTGGTTCTGTCCCACATGGAGTGGAAATTATCCTACTCCACCAACTGCTCCCGTAGCCAAAACAATCACCATATTGGGCAATATGTATATACAGGGTGGTGCATTGGTTTGGTATGGAAATGGAGCAGTAACACAGAACATAGTGGTATATGGCGATGTTGTGGTATGGCCTAATTCCGCCATCGATGTTTGGGCATTAGCTACCAGTCAGAATTTATCAATTGGAGGTAATTTAATTAATAATACGGTTGGAACAACTGCCCCGGGAACTACAACACCCCGGCGATGTGATTTTTCATTATTACCTGTAACATTCTTTGGAAATAATCCGGCGTCGATTACAAACACAATGAATAATCCACTTACCATATTTCAAACCCTTATAGTTAATAAAGGAAACTCGGCTACCACCACTTTAACTATAGACATTGGAGGTACTCTGCAAACCCCTACCGATAACTGGCTTACTATACAAAACGGTACTTTACGCTATATGCGCACCAATCCGAGTTCTGATTTCACTATTTCTACTACTACACCCTTTACAATTCCTTCAACTGGTGGGTTATACATTAACTATCCAAATAATAGTGGAAATCGTAACATTTTAATTGGAAATGCCAATAACAATAACGGCGACTTAATTTTAAACGGAAAACTTACCGTGGTTGCCGGAAATGTTTATATAGGACCAACTACAGGAGGTACTAACAATAACGATATTATATATTCCGGAAGTGGCTATTCCGAACTTGAAGTACAGGGAGGTTTACTTTCAGTGAATGGCCAGGTTCGTCGTTCGGGTGTTTCGGCTGGCTCATTAAAATATACTCAGAGTGGAGGTATTGTAAACATTTATGGAACAGCTGCTAATGCAACCAATGCTAAATTTGAAATATTAAATTCCAGTAGTACATTTAATATGTCGGGTAGTGCCGTACTTAATTTTTATCGAGGAGGTAGTACCAGTACCCTGGGCGATGTATATATACGTCCATCCAGTGGTTCTGTTACGGGAGGCACCATCGTATTTACCCGAACTGGGGGAGTTGCTGCAGAAGCTAACTTTACACTCGATGTAAACATTCCACTAAATAACCTGACCATTACCGGAACCGGAGCATCGCCAAATGACGCCATTTTGAATCTTTCTAATAACCCATTGGTCCTTAATGGCAATTTAACCATATCAAATGCTAATAGTACTTTTAATTCGAACAATTTAAATGTAACCATTAAAGGCAATCTGGTAAATAACGGAACCTATAATAGCGGCACCAATACAACTACATTTAACGGAAATATCCAAACCATTAGTGGTACTGTGCCAAACTTCTATAATCTGGTTGTTTCAAGCACATCTTCCTTAACCACCACTGCAAATAATTATACAGTTAATAACAACTTACAGATTAATAACGGTACACTTATTTTGAACAACCGTTTAATTACGTTGCTGGGTAACCTTATAAATAATGGTGCTTATACCGACGATAATTTAAATGGTGGAATATCATTAGGTCCAGGTAGTGCAGCGCAACATCAAATATCTGGTAGTGGTTCGTATGGCCGACTTATTTTAAATACCAACTATGGAGCCCAATTATTAAACGATATTTCAATGCAAAACAATTTAGTATTAACAACGGGCAAACTCGACATAGGTTCCAATTTACTTACACTTGGCATAAACAGTAGTCTGGGTGGCTCTCCTTTTACTTTAAATAACTACATTGTTTCCGATGGAGTTGCCAATAGTAAAGGTGTACGAAAAATATTTCCTGTTATATCTTCTCCAACAAATTTTGTATTTCCTATAGGTGTAAATGGCAAATATACACCAGTAGTATTTACTATAAATAACAATGGCGCAGTAGGATATATTAATATAAATCCAATAAATAATAATCATCCAGCCGTTCTTGATGTAAATCACGTACTTCATTACTATTGGAAAATAGAAAGTTCTGGTATAACAAATTTTAACGGAAATATAACATTAAATTATCAAGAAGCCGACGTGCATGGTAGTGAAAGTGATTACATTGCTGCACGATTATTAACACCAGGAACATACTGGAGCAAGGCTACACCTGGTTCAGGAACTGATAACGTTGATGAATCGAACAATCAGATATTTTTCTATATGCCTGCAGGAACAAATGATTTAAGCGGAGAATATACCGCTGGTGAAAACTTTGCAATACCCGATGAGGTTCCTGTGTATACAACTATTTCTGATGGCAATTGGTCCGATAATACCATATGGCAACCTGTAGGTTCATCTCCTCCATGTCCGCCGGGTGGCCCAAATGGATTTATTGTTATTATTAATCATGAGATTACAACAGACGTTGACTATTGTTTTGCTTATAAAACTACAATATACAATAAGTTAAAAGTTGTTTCTCCTACATTTGGGCACAATTTAGGTGCTGTCGATGGCAATGGTACACTTTATGTCGAAAATGGGAACTTACCAGCTGGCGACTATACAACTTTTCTCGATTGCGAACTAGGAAATGGAACTATTGAATATGGGGGTGTTGGTGCTTATACCATTATTGCAACCCAATACGACATAATACCAAATTTGTTCTTCACCGGTACGGGTACTCGTACTTTACCTAATAAAGACCTAACTATATGCAACCGGCTGGTAATAGATGGCCCAACACTCGACAATACCCTAAATAACAAAACCTTGTATATTCAGGGTACTATAGAACGATATAATACAGGTGCCTTCCGTGCTGGTACCGGCAAAGTAGTCTTTAATGGTTCCTCAGCACAAACTTTAGGCGGAGCTTTAGGTAATTTTACTGCTCCTAATAATTTTTATGATTTTGAAATAAATAACCCAAATGGCCTTACTGTAAATGGAATTACAACAATAAATCGAAATTTAATACTGACCAATGGTATTATTACAGTTACTGGTAGCAACTATTTGCAATTAGCAAGTACATCTCCGTCAATTGTAATTCCTTCTGGAGGCAGTTCAAATTCCTTTGTAAATGGGGCTGTTCGTAAAAACATTTTAAATGGTCAGTCATTTCTATACCCATTAGGCTATGGTACTACATTCGGTCATCCGCTAACAATAACCAATAATGGCGGTGCTGCTTTTTACTGGCAAGCAAGATATTACAGACCTAATAGTACAGCTACATCATACTCTGCGCCGCTTCAATCGGTTAATACCGACGAATATTATGATATATTGGTTCAGGTTGCTTCTGGTACCCGAGCTGCTAAAGTAAAAATTGGGTGGGATTCGTACAGTGCTTTAACACCCCTGATGACACAAAATGGCATGAGCGACATGCGTGTTGCTATGTACAGCGGAGGTTCATGGACCGAACAACCATCGGTAACCACTGGTTCTCCGTTAATAGGAACTGTTGAAACATCGGGTATAGTTAATATTCCAAATACTGCTACCAGTTTTACTATTGCAGCCATTTCCACCACAAAAGGTAGAGCATTATTGAATCCAACCGGACCTGTATGTGGAAATGCTGGAATACCTGTAAGCTTTACTTCATTCGATCCCATACCACTTAATTATACTCTTGATTATACAATTAATGGAGTTCCTCAGCCTACAGTCAATATAACCTCATTACCTTATACCCTACCAACACCCACAGCTGGTGTATATCAATTAACTGGTTTTACATACAATAATGGAGCTACAATAGGTGTAGTTGATCCTACAACTGTCACCGTTTATGATGTGCCTACTACAGCAAATGCGGGACCTGATCAATCGTTATGCGGTATATCCAGTGCAACACTGGCTGGTAACGATCCCTCACCTTACACTGGTACATGGACAAAAGTAAGTGGAACGGGTGGTATTATTTATTCGCCCAACCAATACAACAGTGCATTTAGTGGAATTTCTGGTAATACATACGTGCTACGTTGGACCATAGCAAATGGCTCCTGTACTTCATCCGATGATGTAGTCATAGCATTCCCTGTTGCACCGCAAACACCTTCGAATTTTATTACTGCTCCAAATAACGTCTGCCAGGGCACTGGCGGTCATGTGTACACAGTGCCATTTACACCCGGCGTTACTTACAACTGGACATATTCAGGTACTGGAGCAACCATCAGTGGTACAGGTAATTCGGTTACAGTCAATTATAATTTCTCAGCCACCAGTGGCACTTTAAGTGTTACAGCAACCAACGGCTGCGGAACCAGTGGAGCTCGAAGTGTGTATGTTACTGTTAAACCCGCTCCCGATACTGGTCCTGTATATCACAAACCTAACAAATAACATGAATGTTTATACCACCAACGATAACAATTAGAACTTGTATTATCGTTGGTGGATTTTTTAAAAATTAGAAGCAATATACTTTTTTCTATTTTTAATCAGTTAATAATTTGAAATATAATTGTTTAAAAAATTATGTGGTACCTACGTGATATTTAATATATTTGTTTATCAATCATTTAACTATTTTCCCCGACGAAGTTGGTAATATAATATTGTATCAGCAAATCGTTAATTAAACTTAACCATTCGAGTTCATCTTAAAATTTAGCTACCACTTTAATATTTAATCGACGTGGAGTTAAATAATTAGGTACGGCAAAATAGCCAGGTATGCCTTCTTGTGCGGCAAATGTCTTGATCCACATGTACGATGCGGTATTGTTTACACCTATTACATTAAAAATTTCGGCGCTTATCGCAATTTCTTTAAAAATATTTATGACCGAATATGGTGTTTGCTCCCCTTCACTTTTAACTATTTTTGAAAAACCTAAATCGACTCGTTTATACGATGGTAAAAGTTTGTGTACATCGTCCCATCGATTTGATAAGGGAAAGGTTACCGGCAAAGCACTTCCGTAATGAATGCTTAAGTAAACCTTGTAAGAGGGATATCGTGGTAAATAATCCTGAAAAAATAAATTGACATTAAGTAACTGATCGGTAGGTCGAGAATAATAACCCGGGTAAATAATTGTGTCAGGCTTCGAGGGTAAAGAATAGTAATCTCCTTTTATATCTTCCCGGGTTTCGAGAACAGATATACTCAACCACGATTCGGTGCCTTTTACAAATTCGCCATTGAGTTTTAAATCTATTCCTTTGGCATATCCTCTGGCCATATTCATACCAGCATAAATGGTACGTACATTATCAATTCTATAGGGTATTAGATTATCCATTTTTTTGTAATACCCTTCTACAGTAATTTTGAATGGATGCGACCATGCGTAAAACAAATAATCAGCTCCTAATAAATAGTTTAACGAGGTTTGTGCTTTAATTTGCTTATTTAACTCGCCTTTTTCATTCCGAAGCTCTTTATAAAAAGCAGGCTGGTTATAATATCCTGTCGAAAAATAGAGTAGTAATCGATTTTGCCATGAAGGTTTATATGACAATGAAAACCGAGGATTTAATATATTCTCTTTATTAAGCGTCCAATAATGACTCCGAATGCCAGCATTTATAAAAAATGTTTCTTCGCCAACTTGCAGTTCTCGGGTATATTGTACATAACCCATTATCCTATTGGATGAAATTTGATTTTCTGATTTTCGACGATTCGAGACATTAATCTCATGGTCGTTATAGGGGAAAATATAACCAGCTGAGTCAATAATCTCCCATTCGCTTAACCGATCAGTTATGGCTTCGTGTTGAAAAGTAATGCCATATTTCAATTTGTTTTTTCCAAATGTATGGTTAGCCAGAAAATTTGTACTTACTATCTGAATATCTAGAAAATTACGAGCTCGATTTAAAAACCCACCAACTCCAATCTTTTGAATACTATCCCGATTATTGTAATCAATTTGTCCAATATTATATTCTCCTAACAAATCAAATGTTTCGGCTTCATTATTCGAGTATCCCGAAACAATAAACTTGAAGTTATTTTGTTCGTTCGGATGAAAATTCAAGCCAATAGCTCCTGCAGCCGTTTTATAATTATCTTTCTCTTGTCCTTCATAAAAAATTTGGGCTCGCAAGGGTAATTGAAAGGTTCCAAAATCAATTTCACGTTCAGTAGGAATAAATTGATATAGGTTTTGAGAGATATTACCAAGAAAACTTAATTCTAATTTTTTACTAATATCGTATGTTAAATAAGTTTGTAAATCAAAAAACTGTGGACGATACTCGCCTCTGGTATCAAGGCCTGCAAGAAGATATTGAGTAGTTTTGTACCTGATGCCAGTTAGGTGTCGAAATCGCTGATTTTTTGAAATACCTTCGTAATGCAAATTGGCTCCCAGAAAGCTCAGGGTAGCAGAACCTTGATTTTCGGTGGGACGTTTATATGTAATGTCAAGCACCGACGACATTTTATCGCCATAGCTGGCATCGAAACCACCTGCCGAAAACTTTAACGATCCTACCAGATCAGGGTTAACAAAACTTAAGCCTTCTTGCTGTCCACTTCGAATTAAAACCGGTCTATAAATTTCGACATTATTTACATAAATTAAATTTTCATCGAAACTACCACCTCGTACCGAATATTGCGAACTGAGCTCATTATTAGAAGCTACTCCTGGCAAACGTTTTATTAATGACTCAATATTACCAGTGGCATTGGGCATTGAACCTAATGTACGAGTATTGATACGCTGAAGTGTACCTGTATTATCAGAACGGTTTATAACCTTTACTTCATCAAGTTTTTCGACTAATTCTTGCAAAGTAAAGTCGAGCTTCTTTCGCTCACCAGGTTGAACCATTATTCTAGTTTGATAACTTTCATAACCCACACAACTTACATACACAGTTTGTTCACCGGCAGGTACTTTTAACTCATATCGACCAAATCGATCTGCTACTGTACTGAAGCGTGTATTTGGTATTGAAACCGAAGCAAAACCAACCGAATAACCCGTTGTATCTGAAATAGTTCCATATAAAGTTGCAAAATCTTGTGCTTTTAACGTAACGGTAAAAAACAATAAAATATTTAATTGCCATATGAACCGAATGCGCATATCTAAAAATTTTGATATTAAAACAGCTTTTTATTTAAAAAATTGTGATTGAACCATGATTTTTATTCACTGAATTTTATTGGTAAATCTTTAATTAAAATGTTGGAAGAGTTTGCACGTAATATATTAAGCATGTTTTCATAGTAATTTTTTGAAATTTCTATATTTTCATCCAGGTTTTCAGGAAAATTACCAAGCTGGTCAAACTTTTCAATTACATGATGAATTTTAATTTGATGAATATCGGTTGCTGGTAAATACCTATCTTCTTCTTCATCTTTTAAGTGTGTTTTTACAACCAGATTACATTCTTCCAGGTTGTTTAAAACTTCACGCAAATGCTTGTTTGAAACATTTACACAATCATTCAATTCGTGAATAGTTGGTGGAGTTTTAGCTATTTCAAAATTTTTAATAATGTAAAATAAAGTGGTTACGGCTATAATCTTTTTATAGTAATTTGAAATGTTTTCAATGTTTTTTTCAATTAACAAACGATCAATATGTTGCACAGTAAAACTATATTGAGCACCAAATAATACAATTAGCCATGCTGTTTGAACCCAGATCATAAACAAAGGTAAAGCAGCAAAACTTCCATACAAGGCATTTAAATTTGACACCCCAATTTGAAATTTAACATATGCCCACTGGGTAACCTGAAATAAAGTACCTGCAACAATTCCCGCAAGTAATGCCGACCTAAATTTAACCTGTGTATTAGGCATGGTCTTATATACAATTGAAAACAATAACCAGACAAGAATATAGGGTATTAAATTAATGAGTACTCTAACAAAAGGACGAAGGAAACCCAGATATTGAATAGTTTTTGTAATACTTTCAATTTGAGTAGTAATATATATGGTAATGGAAATAGCTAATAACAGAAATATAGGCGACAAAATAATAATACTGAAGTAGTCGGCAACTTTACGCGAAAATTTACGGCCATATTTTACTCTCCATATTTCGTTGAAGGCATTTTCCATATTCATAAGCAAGCGCATAATAGCCCATAATAATATGACTAGCCCCACTCCGGCAATTAGGCCACTTTTGGCTTTTTGCAATACTGTGGTTGATAAATGAATAATCCATAGCGCAACTTCTTTTTGTCCGCTAAAACGCAATAAAAGCTCTTGCTGTAAAAGTTTTTCCATTCCTAAGTTTTTAGAAATGGCAAAAATCAAAGCAAAAAAAGGTACTACCGAAAGCAGTGTAAAATATGTAAGTGCCGAAGCCTTCATGGTAGTCCGATAGTCAACAAAATTAGGGAGCGAAATGCGAAATACACTAATTTGTTGTTTTACAAATAAATAAAACTGATTGGCGATGATTTTAATTCTATTGTTCATTTATCAATGATTTGTTGTTGGAATTGTTTAAAAGTTTCCCAGATTACAATACCTGCTGCCACAGATATATTTAATGAATGTTTGGTGCCAAATTGCGAAATCTCAATACAATAATCACTATTATCCACCACTTCCTGTAATACACCTTTTACTTCATTTCCAAAAACTAAGGCATACTTTTTATCTTTAGCAAAGGTAAACTTTTCAATCGAAATAGCGTTTTCGGTTTGTTCTACCGAAACAATGGTATATCCCGACTCCTTAAGTTCGTTAATAGCCTCCAACGGGTTTTTGTAATATTTCCAGTCAACACTGTTTTCAGCACCCAAAGCTGATTTATGTATTTCAGGATTTGGGGGAGTTGCAGTTATTCCACATAAACAAATGGCTTCTACTCTAAAAGCATCGGAAGTTCGAAATACCGAACCTACATTATGCTGACTTCTTACATTGTCTAAGACAATAACAACAGGAATTTTCGCAGCTTGTTTATAAGCATCGACGGTAAGACGATTCAATTCACTATTCAGCAATTTTCTCATAAATAAATAATAAATATGGCAGCGAAATTAAAAAAATGTAATTATTTTAGGGAAAAAGATTAAATTGTTTGTTAATACAAAAACGAGTATTTTATAATAAAAAATTCTGTTGATATGAATTTGCATGAATATCAGGCTAAAGAATTATTAAAACAATATGGAGTAAAGGTTCCTGAAGGGATTATGGTCGACGATGCTGAATTGGCGATTGATGCAGCAAAAAAAATTCAAGAACGCACAGGTTTGAAAGTCTGGGCTGTTAAAGCTCAAATTCATTCGGGCGGTCGTGGTAAAGCTGGAGGAGTAAAAATTGCCTATTCCCTCGACGATGTTTATAGTGCTGCCCAACATTTAATTGGTTCGACTCTTGTCACTCATCAGACAGGACCTGCCGGTAAACTTGTCCGCAAAGTTTTGATTGAACAAACCATTTATTATAAAGGAGAATCTGAGATTAAAGAGTATTACATAAGTATATTATTGAATCGTAAAAAAGGCAAATACGTTTTTGTATATTCTACTGAAGGAGGAATGGAAATAGAATCAGTTGCCGAAAACACTCCCGACCTTATTTATGAAGAAGAAATTGATCCCGTAACAGGTTTTATGCCTTTTCAGGCTCGGAAAATAGCTTATAATTTACAATTGCGTGGACAGGCTTTGAACGAAATGGTCGTGTTTTTACAAAACTTATGGAAGGCTTTTCAGCAACTCGATGCTTCGTTGCTTGAAATTAACCCGGTAGTTAAAACATCCGATGATCAAATTTATGCAGCCGATGCCAAAATAGTCATTGACGACAATGCTTTAATTCGTCATCCCGAACTTGAAAAACTTCGCGATTGGGATGAAGAAGATCCATCGGAGGTAGAAGCTTCAAAATACGGACTCAATTTTGTTAAACTTTCTGGTAATGTGGGTTGTATGGTCAATGGTGCTGGACTGGCAATGGCAACCATGGATATCATAAAACTATCGGGAGGTGATCCGGCTAATTTTCTCGATGTAGGAGGAACGGCAAATGCTCAAACCGTTGAAGCTGGTTTCCGAATCATTTTAAAAGATCCTAACGTAAAAGCTATACTAATAAATATCTTTGGCGGTATTGTCCGCTGCGACAGGGTTGCACAGGGAGTAGTCGATGCATATAAAAACATTGGCAATATACAAGTACCTATCATTGTCCGATTGCAAGGCACTAATGCCATTGAAGCTAAACAACTTATTGATAATTCGGGACTAAAAGTACAATCGGCTATAACACTCGAAGAAACAGCCCATCTGGTGCAAAAAGCAATTGGTTATTAATTAAGGTGCTATTCCCTTTTATGCGAACCATCGCAGTATGGTTTATTTTTCGATTTTCCGCATCGACATAACCATGCTTCATCCGCAATTTCGGTAACTTTACCATTGGAGTCAATAATCTTAAAGGCTCCTTTTACATATATTGGGCCATGCGGTTTTAAATAAAAAGTTACAGGAGCACCTTCATTCACTTTTGATTGTTCATCCATCTGTATTCCCAATTAATCACTTTCAAATCCTATTTTTCGGTGAAACCCATCACAAAACGGAGGGTTATTGGTATGCCCACACCTGCAAAAAGAAGTGATAACCATATGTTTTAATTTCTCACCTTTTTCATTATATATTTCGAATGAACCCTGCACCACCAGCGGCCCATCGCGCATAACCTGAACTGTTACAGGTACATGCTTGGGTTTTTGCTCATACTCAAGCGCCTGCTTAATTTTTTCATTCTCGTGTTGTAAAGCTTTATTTTTCGACTCATCGTTCCACCTATACGATAATGCAGCAGTAGGACATTTACTTACTACTTCAATGATTCGTTCTGTCGAGGCTCCTTTCATATTTACCCACGGGCGCTTCAGTGGATCAAATACCTCTCTTAATTCCCTATAACACGTAGTGGCATGAATACATTTTGAAGGTTGCCATATTACGGTTATTTCGCCATTGGTATATTCCCTATCATTTGCATCCATTGAGATATATTTTTATAATCAAATATATAATAATTTATCATAAATCCATTTTACCAACTTATTTTATGAAATAAGCTAACAATTTTTAAACCATTTTTTTTCAAAGTAGGCAATACATCAACGATTCTGTACTTTCTGATTTCTTAAGTGGCATAATAATTGAAACAAAATTTTCTTTCTTATGTTTTTATCATAAATTTAAAGCTCTTTTTGCAACATATTTTCTTATTTATAAATTACTGATTTTTAATTAGATAAAAAATGGATAATTTTAATGTAGCCATTTTAGGATGCGGAACTGTTGGCAGTGGTGTAGCAAAAATTTTGTTAGATATGCCAGAAGAACTTGCTATACGTTCGAGCAAAAAAATTCAATTAACTCAAATAGTTGATTTATTTCCCCAAAAAGCAGCTGCCACTTATCAAATACCATTAAATCTGTTTGCTGGAGGAGGTAAAGATTTAAGTCGTGAAGAAGCTACCATGTACATCGAAAAAATAATTGCCGACCAAAATATACATTTAGTGGTTGAGACCATTGGTGGAACCAGCGATTATCTTTTAGAAATAATGTTACAAATCTTGAAATCAGGAAAACATCTGGTAACCGCAAACAAGGCCATGCTTGCCGAACGGGGCGAAATTATTTTTGACACTGCAAAAGAAAACAATGTGCTGGTTGGATATGAAGCAAGTGTTTGTGGGGCTATTCCAATTATCAAAACAATTCGAGAAAGTTTTACGGGTGATAAGGTGATTGAACTATCAGGTATTTTAAATGGTACCAGCAATTACATTCTTTCACGCATGCAAAATGAGGGGCTTGATTTTCCTACGGCATTAAAATTTGCTCAGGAAGCTGGATACGCCGAAGCCGATCCAGCATTAGATATTAATGGCGGAGATGCTGCCCATAAATTAGCAATCTTAATCCGATTGGCTTTTGGCGCACAAATCGAATATTCATCTCTTTCTAAAGAAGGTATTGATTCCATTACAAAAGAAGATATCGATTTTGCCAATGAAATGGGTTGTACCATTAAATTAATTTGCTATGCCAAACAATTGGATGGAAAAATATATGCTGCAGTTAAACCCATGATGGTTAAGTTCGATAATTTTTTATCGAAAGTCAATGGCGCTACCAACTGTGTAGAGGTAATGAACAAGTATTCGGGCAAACATTATTTTGTTGGAAAAGGAGCTGGAAGCCTCGAAACAGCCAGTTCAATAGTGGCAGATATTGTATTCTCTGCTAAATATGGGAAAGCTATTACCAATATCCCACTACAAAAATCATTTGAACTGGTCGATGCCGACAATTTTGTTTTCCCCTATTGTATAGTTTTTACTACCGAAGATCGTCCGGGAATTACGGGAAAAGTTACTACAAGTATTGGTAACCAACAAATCAATATCGATACAGTTAGCCATAACAGACATACGAAAGATAAAACATATTTTTCAGTTGTCACCATGCCTTGTTCTCTTGGTCAGGTGAAGAAAGCCATTGCTGAAATTAAAACCAAAGATCCTGACCTTTTAATTGAAGAACCCAAAATAATACCTATACTTTATTAGAAAATTAAATATTCTTAAACGATATAAATGTAAGGTCGAATTAAAACTGTAAAACTATGCCAATTAATGTTCCAGATAAATTACCCGCTATTGATGTTCTGCGGAAAGAGAACATCTTTGTAATGACAGAATCAACAGCTATTCATCAAGATATTAGACCTTTACGCATAGCTGTTCTTAATTTAATGCCCATAAAGCAAACAACCGAAACCCAGATTATTCGGATGTTATCAAACTCTCCATTGCAAATTGAGCTTGAGTTGGTTCATATAGCCAGTCATATTTCAAAAAATACGCCTCAGGAACATTTGCGTACTTTCTATAAAGACTATAAAGAAATTATTCAACATAAATATGACGGATTTATCATAACTGGCGCACCCATTGAACACCTCGAGTTTGAGGATGTCGATTACTGGAAAGAAATTCGCGAAATAATGGATTGGAGTGTACATCATGTCACCTCTACCTTATTTATTTGTTGGGCAGCACAAGCCGGACTCTATCATTTTTATAATATACCAAAATATAAATTGCCAGCCAAAATGTTTGGGGTGTTCGAACATAAAGTGGTTGATCCTACATTACCACTGGTTCGTGGCTTCGACGATGTATTTATGGCACCCCACTCACGACATACCGAGGTTCGTATGGATGATATTGCAAAAGTACCCCAATTGCAATTAGTAGCTTATTCCGATGTAGCAGGCGTTCATGTAGTGATGGCTAATCAGGGTCGACAAATTTTTGTAACCGGCCATTTCGAATACGACCCTTATACCCTGCATCAAGAATATGTTCGTGATAAGAATAAAGGTATGGATATTGAAATTCCACAAAATTATTTTGCTAACGACGATCCTAATCAAAGACCCGTTGTTACCTGGCGAAGCCATGCTAACTTATTTTTCTCGAACTGGCTCAATTACTATGTATACCAGATGACGCCTTATAATATTGAAAGTATTGATTAAGGCTTATTTTAAGTTTAAGGTTCTTGTTAATCATATGCAGGCTGCAATTGTTACCATTGGCGACGAAATTTTAATAGGTCAGATTATTAATAGCAATGCTGCTCTTATTGCCCAGAGGTTAAATAACCTGGGAGTTCGTGTGGTAGAAATGATATCGGTGGGCGACAATCGTCAACAGATACTCGATACGTTGAACCGTACCATGAATCAGGCTAACATTATTGTAATTACAGGTGGACTTGGACCAACTTCCGACGATATTACCAAGCCGGCTCTATGCGAATTTTTTAATTCAAAACTGGTTTATAACCAAGAAGTATTTGAGCAAATTAAACAATTTCTGGCTGCACGAGGTGGTGTTTTAAACCAACTCAATGAAAGTCAAGCCTATGTACCTGATAATTGCACCATATTGCCCAACGATTGTGGAACTGCTCCCGGATTATGGTTCGAAAAAAATGAAAAAATTTTTATTGCCTTACCCGGTGTACCATTCGAAATGGAAAAAATGCTGAACGAACAGGTGTTACCAAAAATCAAAAACAGATTTAATATTGAACATATTTATCATCGCACGATATTAACAACGGGAATAGCTGAATCAAAACTGGCTGAACATATCCAGAATTGGGAAAAGAATTTGCCAGCAGAAGTTAAAGTTGCTTATTTGCCATCGCCCGGCATGGTAAGAATCCGATTATCGGTTTATAACAACCCCAATGGGTTAAAGCTCATTAAAAAAGCTGAGAATGACCTATTGCCATTAATTAACCAGTATGTTTTTGGCTTCGACGACGATACACTTGAAAAAGTAATTGGACAACTTTTATTTAATAAGAAACTAACCGTCTCAACTGCCGAAAGCTGTACCGGCGGAAATATAGCACATACCATTATAAGTGTTCCAGGGGCATCGAATTATTTTAAGGGTGGAGTGGTAGTATATTCGAATGAATCCAAAATACGAGAATTAGGTATTTCGTCCGAAATTATTGAAAAACATGGAGTTGTTAGTCAACCTGTGGTTGAAGCCATGGCAAGAGCTTGTCGTACAAAATTTGCCACTGACTATGCAATTGCCGTTTCAGGTATTGCAGGCCCTGATGGAGGAACTCCTGAAAAACCAGTAGGTACAGTATGGATTGCAATAGCTTCGGCTACAACTACATATGCCGAAAAATTCCTTTTCGGCGATAACCGACAGAGAAACATTATTCGAACAACCTTTGCAGCTCTTAATTTGTTACGAAAATCGATACTATACTAATCAAAAACGCTTAGCTGTACTAGCTAAGCGTTTTTATCAATTTATTCAATTAACTTAAAACTTCCTTTCAATCCTTCCTGACTGTTTTTACCAATCCACACATCAAAATCGCCCGGTTCAATAACAAGTTTATTTTCATTATTCCAGAATGCCAGATCACTCGCATTCAGAGTAAAACTTACTATTTTGCTTTCAGAGGGCGCTAAATGAATTCGTTGAAAACCTTTCAACTCTTTTACCGGACGGGTAATAGATCCAACTAAATCGCGGATGTAAAGCTGAACAATTTCATCAGCTTCATATTTTCCAGTATTTGTAATTGTACACGAAACCGTAATGGAACCATCTTTCTTCATTTTGTCACTCGAAAGTTGAAGATTGCTATACTCGAATGTTGTATATGACAAACCAAACCCAAAAGGAAACAAAGCTGAAGCTCCTGCATCAAGATAATAACTAGTATGTCCAAGAGTGAACTGTTTAGCCCCTGGAGGAATATTTCCAATTAAATCGAGTGGTTCACGAGCAGGACGGCCTGTATTTTTATGGTTATAGTAAATAGGAATTTGACCAACCATTTTAGGAAATGTAACTGGTAATTTACCCGATGGTACTTCTTTTCCGAATATCAGATCGGCAATGGCAGGTCCACCCATTGTTCCAGGGTGCCATGCATACATCACTGCATCGGCCAGTTCAACCTCTTTTTCAATGGTTAATGGACGTCCGGCCATAATAATAAGTACTATTGGTTTGCCAGCTTTTTTAAGTTCCTGTATTAGTGCCGTTTGAGCACCAGGCAAACTAATATCTGCTCTACAACGTGCTTCTCCCGAAAGAATTGATTCTTCGCCCATAAATAGAAGAACCACATCAGCCTGGCGTGCTATGGCAACAGCTCGACCGAAATTGGCTGTATTCACATCACGACTATAATCGAGTGTTTTCTCGTAAAGAATTTTAACCTTGTTTCCATATATTTCATTTATCGCTTTCAAGGGTGTTTGGGTATAATTTTTATCTCCATCGAGTACCCAGGTTCCCATTTGATCGTGAGGAGCATCGGCTAAAGGTCCAATAATGGCAACACTTTTAACTTTATCTGTTAATGGCAATACACTGTTTTTATTTTTAAGTAACACTACACTTTGCACAGCTGCCTGACGTGCTGCAGCTAAATGAGTTTCGGAATATGCTTTGCTTTTTTCAGGAATTTGCACATAAGGATTGTCGAATAATCCCAGCTTGAATTTTATGCGTAAAATATTTCTTACTGCATTATCAATAGCTTTCTCGCTAACCTTTCCTTCTTTCACCAGTGAGTCGAGGTGCTGGATAAATAAAGAACTAACCATCTCCATATCTAACCCCGCGTTCACTGCTTTCATAGCTGCTTCTTTGCCATTGGCACAAAAACCGTGTACCACCATTTCTGCCACTGAACCCCAGTCACTTACAACAAATCCTTTGAATCCCCATTCATCACGAAGAACTTTACGAAGCAAAAAATCATTACCTGTGGATGGTACTCCATTTATTTCATTAAATGAACTCATGGCAGTGGCCACTCCGGCATCAACTGCAGCTTTAAAAGGAGGAAGATATACTTCTCTTAATATTGATTCTGGTATAACGGTAGTATTATAATCACGCCCACCTTCAACAGCACCATAACCAGCATAATGTTTCATACAGGCAGCCATACTTGATGGATCTGAAAGTGAACTACCCTGGAATCCTTTAACCATAGCTGCACCTAGTACCGATGCCAGGTAAGTATCTTCTCCTAACGACTCTGCAATCCTTCCCCATCGTGGATCACGAGTTACATCAATCATTGGAGCAAATGTCCATCGAATACCAACTTCGGTAGCTTCAACTGCTGCAACCCTCGCTCCCTCTTCAATTATGGTAGGATTCCATGTAGCAGCCTGACCTAAAGGTATTGGAAATATGGTTTTGTAACCATGAATAACATCTCGAGCAAATAAAATAGGTATTTTTAATCGACTTTCCTCCATCGCAATGCGCTGCATTTCGTTAATCGTCGATGGATTTATCTCATTTAAAAACGAACCAATTTTTCCGGCTTTAATAAGCTCTTTATAATCAGCTACATTTCCGTTGGAATTTAATTGGTTCATCTGACCAATTTTTTCTTCTAAGGTCATTTTACTCAATAACGAGTCAATTCTTTCTTCAATCCGCTTATCATCGGACGTTTGTTTTGCCGTACAACCCATTATGATTGCTGCAAATAAGCTAATAGACATCCATTTATTTTTCATAACTGATAATTTTATTAAGTTATCGCTTACAAAAATATACGAAATTTTCTGCAGTATTGGTATATATGAATACCATTTATTCATGATAACGGTACCACAAATCTACCACATGTTAATATTTCATACCAAAACAAACCGATTATGACCGTTTTGTTATTAATTTTAAACATATATTTATATAACATGGAGAATAACTTATCAAACATATTTTTTGAAAGTCGATATCATTTGGAGTCTTATTTATTTGTAAAAATTTGACTGTATTTTTCGATAGAAAACATTCATATTAAATTTTTATTCAATGTATAATTAAACATTTTGCTTAATTAAATAAAATTACTTTATTTTGTTTCAGCGAATTAAAGTATGTGTAATTTATAATTAAACAATAAATAAATTTTGTATTATACTTAAAAACAAATAGTTAAAATGCCATACAAAGAAAAGAAAATAGAAAAAGTTTATTATACCATAGGCGAAGTAGCCGAAATGTTTGGTGTTAATACATCTTTAATTCGTTTCTGGGAAAAAGAATTTGACATCATAAAGCCCAAGAAAAACAAAAAAGGAAACCGTTTATTTACCAAACAAGATATTGATAATTTCCATCTTATTTATCATTTAGTAAAAGAAAGAGGAATGACATTAAAAGGTGCACAGAAAAAAATTAAAGAAAACAGAGAAGATGCTATGAATAATTTTGAAGTAATTAAAACTTTAAAAAACATACGACAAATTTTGCTAGAAATAAAGGAAAATTTATAATCAATAGTTTTCCAACTATATTTTTATAATCCATTTTTACATTAAAAAGCTTAAAAACTTAAATAACAAAATTTAATATGACTGTTCGCGAGATTATAGAAGTCATCGAACAAAATTTTCCTTTGGCTTATCAAGAATCATACGATAATGCGGGGTTAAACATTGGCGATTCTAAAATGGAAGTAAGGGGTATTCTGCTTACCATTGATGTTACCGAGGATGTAATAGACGAGGCCATAGCCAGAGGCACTAATTTAATTATTTCACATCATCCTCTTATTTTCAAAGGGATAAAAAAGCTGACTGGGTCGAACTATATTGAAAAAACAATTATAAAAGCCATAACCAATAAAATAGCCATTTATTGCGCACATACCAATTTAGATGTTGCCTGGCATGGAATAAATATGCATGTGGCAAATAAACTGGGTTTAACCAATAGTTCAATTTTACGACCTTTACAAAACCAGTTATTTAAAATTGTCACATTTGTGCCTTCCGAACAAGCTGATATAGTTCGCAAAGCGCTTTTTGAAGCAGGTGCCGGTGTTATAGGAAATTATGATAGTTGTAGTTTTAATTTAACTGGCGAGGGTTCTTTCCGTGGTAATGAACTTACCAATCCTTTTGTGGGTGAACCACAAAAATTACATTTCGAAAAAGAAGTAAGAATAGAAACCATATGCCCCAATCACCTATTAGACGAGGTGATTTCAAACTTACTCAAAGCACATCCATACGAGGAACCAGCCTATGATATATATCCTTTGCATAATGTTTTTCCTCGTGCAGGATTGGGAGTAATTGGAGATTTACCCGAATCAACAGCTACCATAAAATTCTTAACTTTAATCAAGGAAATATTTCATTGCAAATTGATACGCCATACTCATCTAATTAAAACGGAAATTAGAAGAGTTGCCTTTTGTGGAGGTAGCGGAAGCGAACTGCTTCCCGATGCCATCCGAAAACAAGCCGATATTTTCATCTCAGCCGATTTTAAGTACCATCAGTTTTTCGATTCAAATGGAAAAATAATTATAGCCGACATCGGACACTTTGAGAGCGAACAATTTGTAAAAGAAATTTTTTATGATATACTTATAAAAAAATTTCCTAATTTTGCAGTCTGTTTTTCGGAAGTCAATACAAATCCAATAAATTATTTTTAACCTATGGCACATATAGAAAGCGAAATTTCGATTGAGGAAAAGCTCAGAGCGCTTTTTGAATTACAACGAGTCGATACAGAAATTGATAAAATAAAAATTCTTCGTGGTGAACTACCACTTGAAGTACAGGATCTGGAAGATGAAATTGAGGGTCTCGAGACTCGTATAAAAAACCTTCAAGACGAATGCAAGAGTCTTGAGTCGGCTGTATCGGCTAAAAAAAATGAAATTATTAATGCCAATGCGTTAATTAAGAAATACCAGGAACAACAGGAAAATGTTCGAAACAGCCGTGAATTTGACTCACTTTCGAAAGAAATTGAATATCAAAAGCTTGAAATTGAATTGTGTGAAAAACGAATTAAAGAATTTACAGCGCAAATCAAATCAAAGAAAGAAATAATTGAAGAGGCTACAAAAAAGCTGGAAGAACGTAAACATGACCTGGCTGTAAAGAAAAAAGAATTAGAAGAAATTACAGCCGAAACTCAAAAAGAAGAAGAACAGCTATTAAAGCGTTCGCAAGAAATTGAAAAAATGATTGAACCAAGATTAATCTCCGCTTACAAACGAATTCGCTCAAATGCACGTAACGGGCTTGCTGTAGTTACAGTCGAACGAGACTCGTGTGGTGGTTGTTTCGCTAAAATACCCCCTCAAAGACAGCTCGAGATTCGATCAAGAAAGAAGATTATTGTTTGTGAATATTGTGGCCGAATTCTTGTAGATAGAGGCTTTGCTGATGAAAATTAAACTTTTATGATTCAAAACTACGGAAAATAAATCAACCCTTTTTGGTTGCTTTATTTTCCGTTTTCGTTTTTTCTAATCTTTTATTACTTTTATGTTATTATAAAGTTGAAGTGCCTCAAATTTACTCAATGTTTCTTCAAACTTTGACTGTCGAACAGAAAGACTAAAAATACATTTTCCGCCATAATTTTGATTGTTGATGTTGATTTGTAATTCATGTATCAGTCGTTTCACTGTTGGTAATATCGAATAATCGAATTCAACCATAAATTTTTTTTCTACTGTTTTTTCAATTATTTGATTATTATTGATTGCATCAATAGTAGCCATTTTATATGCATTGATTAACCCACTGGTACCTAATAATGTACCTCCAAAATAACGGACTACAACAATTAAAATATTGGTAAGCTGATATGATAATATTTGATTATAAATGGGTTTCCCCGCTGTTCCCGATGGTTCTCCATCGTCCGACGATCGATTAATTTCACGTTCAGGACCTATTGCATATGCAAAGCAATGGTGACGGGCATCATGAAATTGTTTCTTTAATTGAACAATCGTTTTTTTTGCTAGTTCCTCACTATCAATCGGATAGGCAAAAGAAATAAATTTACTTCCTTTATCTTTATATAGTCCTTCACTTGTTCTGGCTATGGTTCGATAAACATCCGACATGGATAACAGGTTTATTTAAAGACCTAAAATTTGTTTAATTAAGTCGACTGTTAGTGGTTCATCTTCAGGAATAATGTGGTCTAATTTTCCCCTTACACGCGTTCCTCTGCCCATAATACCTCTAATCAGTTCTTCAACAAAAGGACGTCCATTCTCAAAAACAATAATTTCATCGCAAAAATCGTAAACCTGACCAACTAATTCACGCGAAATAGGATACTGGTTAATTTTTAAAACTGGATAGGGTAATAATTTCTCCTTAATCAGTTTTTCAAAAAAATTATAAGTTGTTCCACAGGCTACAATACCCAGTGTTTGGTTCTCGGCTTCAATTAATTCATTATAGGTCGAAGTTTTCGCATCATTTGCCAGCTGCTTATATAATTGCCACTTATTATGCTTTTCGTCAGTATAAGTTTGTTTTACTTGCAAGTGAAATGTATTAATTGAAACATCGGATGAGTATTGCATAAGTTTAGAGAATGTAGTATCAATTAGCCGAATAACCACAGGAGTTTTATATATGTTAGCAAACGAAAAAACTTGATTCATCAAATCAACGAACTCGCTAACATTTGTTGGTTCAAACAAGGGTAATAAAGCAGCATGTGCAGCATATCGTACATCTACCAATACAGGTAAGGTTATATTCGAATACTCTTCTATAGCAATGAACACTAAATTGTCTGTATTAGTGGTTGTTTTCAAATACTTTGATAAAAATTCATAAAACGATAGGCTACTTCCAATTGCTACCTTTTTACTTTCATTATTATTTAAATTAAAAAGTTTTTCAATTTCAGTTAAAGTATTTTCTTTATTTACACTAATAATCTCTGAACATGAATTAAATAAAAAAATTTCGTCAATACTACACTGTTTCAGTATTTGAAAAATTTGTGGAATTACTATATTTTGCATGGCTTAATTTTTGAAGGCGAAGGTATAAAAAAGCGAGCATTTAATTATACAGGATTAATTCAATTATGTACATTAAAAAGCCAAAATATTTTCATAATACCTGATGTTATTTAAAATTGCAAACATGGAATACAATATTCATAACGTGCTGACGGCTATTATCAGAAACTTAAAATGAAAATGAAAATATGACGATATAACTCATCGAGCGAATGAATAATTATTTGCAACTTTGTAGAAAAATTTAAAATGCGTAGAAGTAAAACTGAAAATATAGGCGATGTTATCCGACGATATGTTCAGGCTCATGATATTGATAAAAAACTAAACGAAGTACGTTTGATAAATAGTTGGCCTGAAGTAGTAGGTCTTGCAGTTGCTAATAAAACCAGACGTTTGATAATTAATAATCGGGTGTTGTTTGTATATGTAAACTCATCGGTTGTAAAAGCCGAATTACAGCGTATTCGCGAATCATTGCCTGCGAAACTAAATCAAAAAGCAGGAGAAAATATTATTGACGAAGTAGTTATTCGATAAAGTTTATTGAATTATTTATGAATCAGAACATTGATATTCGTAGTTTTTACTCAAAACATCCAAATTTTCAAAAAGTCACCCAAATCATTTCATCAGGCAATTCTGGAAATTATTATATAAATGGACTCAAGGCTTCGGCTGCCTCGTTGTTTATTGGAAATATTGCTGAAAAGTTTACAAATACCCAATTAATTATATTCCCCGATTACGAAAGAGCTTCATATTTCGCAAGCGATCTGATTCAATTTCTGGATTCAACTAAAGTTCATTTTTTCCCTTCGTCATATAAGCATCCGGGACAGAGTACACTTACCGATTCGGTGAATGTTCTTCAACGTTCCGAAGTTTTAAATTTTTTTAGTCGAAAACCAAACCACTATACTTTCATTGTTACATACGGAGAGGCTATTGCTGAAATGGTTGTTGCCCAACAAACCATTACAAAACATACATTACAATTAAGCAAAGGCGAAAAAATTGATGTCTCGTTTCTCAAAGAAACCCTTCAGGAATATGGTTTCGAGCGTGTCGATTTTGTATACGAGCCTGGTCAATATGCTATCCGTGGCAGTATCATCGACGTATTCTCGTTCGCTGCGCGATTCCCATATCGAATTGATTTTTTTGGTAACGAAGTTGAGTCAATACGAAGTTTTGATGTAGAAAGCCAACTTTCTATCGATAGTATTGAAAAAATATATATTTTGCCCAACATTAAGCAGGTTGAAACTCAAAGCAATGTTGAACTACTCAGCGACTATTTACCCGACGACACCATTATCTGGCTATTTGATGAACAACAAGTTTATGATTCAATAAACCAACTAAATAATAGTCCATGGCATAAATATTCTGGAGATGATGAAAGTTTGAGTAATGAAATTCTCCCAAATCTGGCTACATCGGAACAATTCAGTACATCGATGCAGAAAAAATTGGTATTTAAAGTCATTTCTAACCAGAACATTTCTGATATTCAAACAATAGGCTTTAATGTATCACCGCAATCGCTCTTTCATAAAAATTTTGAATTATTAGCCAATCATTTAATTGAAAATCAACAAGCTGGATACACAAACATAATCTGCAGTGAAAACGAAAAACAGCTTGAACGGCTTCAAAATATTTTTGCTTCGGTAAATTCCAGTGTTAAATTTCGGGTCTTAAAAATTGGACTTCACGAAGGCTTTATTGATCATGACCTGAAAATATGTATATACACCGACCATCAAATTTTTGAACGATATCATCGCAGTCGGATAGAGCGCGAGGTTCGTCATAATACCAAGCGTATATTTACTGAAATAACCGATTTACATCCAGGCGACTACGTAGTGCATGTCGATCACGGGATAGGTATATTTGGGGGTATTGAAAAAGTTGAAATAAACGGTCGCTGGCAAGAGGTAATTAAGCTGGTTTATAAAGATAACGATGTACTTTATGTGGGAGTTAACTCTCTACATCGAATATCGAAATACAGGGGAAAAGATTCTGAACCACCTAAAATTTATAAGCTTGGATCGGGTGCATGGAATAAATTGAAGCAAACAACCAAAAAGAAAATTAAAGACATCAGTAAAGAGTTAATTGCTCTGTATGCTCAACGAATGGAAACCAAAGGTTTTGCATTTAGTCCCGATAGTTACCTTCAGCAAGAGCTGGAAGCATCATTTATGTATGAAGATACTCCTGACCAGGAAAAAGCTACACGACTGGTAAAGCAAGCAATGGAAAGTGAACATCCATGCGATATTCTGGTATGTGGCGACGTAGGTTTTGGAAAAACCGAAATTGCCATACGCGCAGCCTTCAAAGCAGCTGCCGATAACAAGCAAACTGTAGTATTGGTTCCTACTACTATTTTGGCTTTGCAACATTATAAAACTTTTAGCGAACGACTTAAAAATTTTCCTGTTACAGTCGATTATATAAGCCGCACCCGGAAACCATCAGAAATACGAGAAATATTTAAGAAAGTTGAAAAAGGTGAAATCGATATTTTAATAGGTACCCATAAGTTATTAAACAGTCAAATCAAATATAAAGACCTAGGATTGCTCATCATCGACGAAGAACAGAAGTTTGGGGTAGCCATGAAAGAAAAATTAAGAGCACTTAAAGTAAATATTGATACCATTACACTTACGGCGACCCCTATACCACGAACCCTTCAGTTTTCATTGATGGGAGCTCGCGACCTGGCTATCATTAACACTCCCCCACCCAATCGTTATCCTGTTATTACTGAAGTTCATACGTTCAACGAAGAAATAATTCGTGAAGGTATTTTAAATGAACTTTCAAGAGGCGGACAGGTATTTTTTATTAATAACCGTATTCAGAATATTTATGACCTTCAAATACAATTAAAAAAAATTGTCCCCGAGGCACGAGTTGTTGTTACTCATGGGCAAATGGATGGTGAACAACTTGAAAATGCACTGGTAGCATTCATAAATGGCGATTATGATGTACTTCTAACCACTGCCATTATTGAATCAGGCATTGATATCCCAAATGCCAATACTATTTTTATAATGGATGCACATCACTTTGGGTTAAGCGATTTACATCAGCTTCGTGGACGAGTTGGACGTTCAAACAAAAAGGCTTTTTGCTATTTACTGGTTCCTCCTTTCAGTTATTTAACACCTGAAGCACGAAGACGTTTAAAAGCAATTGAAGATTATTCCGATCTGGGTAGTGGATTAAATATTGCCATGCTCGACCTTGATATCAGAGGAGCCGGAAATTTGCTTGGTTCCGAACAAAGCGGCTTTATCGCTGAAATAGGATATGAAACTTATTTACGTATTTTACAGGAAGCTGTTCAAGAAGTTAAAGAAGAAGAATTTGCTCACCTATTTTTCACTGAAAAACAGACCACAAACAATGAAAAACCAGAATTCGCAAATATCAATAACTTATCTTATGTCACTGACTGCCAGGTGGATACCGATTTCGAAATTATGATACCCGAGTCATATGTCGAAAACATAACTGAACGAATACGGCTTTATCGTGAACTCGATCAAATCACAAACGAACATGAGCTTCATCAATTTGAAAAACAACTTGTCGATCGGTTTGGTGCCATCCCGGAACCAGTCATTCAGTTAATGAATGTAGTACGTTTGCGTTGGTTGGCAGTACAACTGGGAATAGAAAGAATCACCATTCGAAACGAAAAAATGGTTATATTCTTTGTATCAAATCCAAATTCTCCATTTTATCAATCAGAAGTGTTTGGAAATATTTTAAAATATGTTCAACAAAATCCACGAATTTTTAGTTTTAAAGAAGGAAAAGAAAAACTTGCACTCAATGCATCAGGAATCAAATCAATTAAGATGGCAATTGAGCTATTACAAAAGCTAAATGCACAGCAATTAGAAAATGTTAAAACTTAAATCAAAATAGTTATATAGTTAAACATATCGTAAATGAAACATATGCCATTTACTAATAAAATCATTATCAAATTATTATACTTTGCTTTCATCATATTTTCTGGAAAAAATTCAAGTCTGGCTCAGGAAGTAAAATTTGTTTTTAAACCTGGCGAGGTAGTAAAATATGATGTTTATTATCAGTTTGCCGGAGTATGGTTGAAAGCTGCTAAAGTAAACTTTAGTGCCCAAAAATCTACATATCAGAATAAAGAAGCATGGCATTTTGTATCAACTGGACAAACATTACCATCGTATGATTGGTTTTTCAAAGTTGACGATAAATTTGAGTCATATGCCGATTATTATACACTATTGCCTTTTTATGGTTTTCGAGATTCGTACGAGGGCGGTTTTATAGTAAAAGAGTATTATTATTTCGATTACCAGCAACGTAAAATAATTTCCGATGTAATGTCGTCGGATGTAAAACGAAAAATTGATACATTCAAAATGGGTCAACAACCCGTATATGATTTATTAACAGCTATTTATCTGGTTCGCAACCTCGATTTTTCTAAAATGAAAATAAACGAAACCTATTATTTCTGGGCACTGGTGTTTGGTAAAATATATCCACTTTACATCCGATATTTAGGTAAAGAATCAATAGTTTTGCAAAACCAGAAAACTTACGACTGTTTAAAATTCAGTGCCAAAGTAGTACCTGGTACTATTTTCCGACACGATGAAGCCATTGAGGCATGGGTAACCGATAACGAAGTCAAAATTGCAGTTCGTATTAAAGCAAAAATAATTGTAGGCTCGGTATATGCCGACCTTGTTGAATAATAAAAATTTATGAACGACTTAACTGAAGGTAAAGAAGGCAAATTGATTGTTAAGTTTGCTATTCCAATGTTGTTGGGAAATATTTTTCAACAACTTTATCAAATTATTGATAGTGTTATTGTAGGCCACTACTTAGGTAAACAAGCATTAGCTGCTGTAGGTTCTTCTTTTCCAATTATGTTTGCAGTCATTGCTTTTGTCATAGGTATTGCTATGGCAGGCACAGTAATGGTTTCGCAATATTTTGGTGCCAAAAATTATGACGGAGTTCGACGAACCATTGATACCTTAAATATCTTTCTTTTTTTTGCAGCCATTGGTATTACCATTGGTGGAATCATATTTTCAGAATCAATTTTCAAGCTAATTCAATTACCCAACGAGCTCTTGCCTATGGCTACTGACTTTTTTAATGTGTACATAGGTGGTTCGGTTTTTACTTTTGGTTTTAATGCCATAACAGCAATCTTGCGAGGATTAGGCGACTCTAAAACTCCACTTAAATTCCTGCTAATCAGCACATTTTTAAACATCGTCCTCGATATTCTCTTTATTGCAGTTTTTGGTTGGGGAATAAAAGCTGTTGCCTTTGCTACTGTTTTTTCTCAAGCAGTTGCTTTTTTGTGGGCACTATGGCATTTAAACCGAACACACGAATTATTACAAATTCATTTGAAAAAAATGAATTTCGACTGGCAGATTTTTATTAAATCGCTAAAAATTGGTATGCCCACTGGATTACAACAAACCTTTGTAGCACTGGGTATGATGGCACTTATGGCTCTTGTAAATACTTTTGGAACCGACGTTATTGCTGCCTATTCAGTAGCTTACCGAATTGATATGTTTGCTTCTATGCCGGGAATGAACCTTTCCATTGCTTTATCTGCTTTTGTTGGTCAAAATCTCGGAGCTAATAAAACGAATAGAGTTTACCAGGGTCTGAAGTCGTCATTAATGGTTTCGGCATTCATCTCTTTTATTTTAAGCTTTATTGTGTATTTCGGAGGTAATTTTATTATGCACGCCTTCACTAACGACCCTAAAGTTATACAGATAGGTCATGAGTATCTTAAAATTGTAGGTTTCTTTTATATTGCTTTCAATAGTATGTTTATTATTGGTGCAGTAATGCGCGGAGCAGGCGATACTTTTATCCCCATGTTGCTTTCACTCTTATCATTATGGCTGGTTCGAGTGCCTGTAGCTTATTTTTTATCGGCTCATATTGGTTATATCGGAATCTGGTGGGCTATTCCTATTGCCTGGGTCTTGGGAACAATTTTCAGCTTTTTGTACTTTAACACTGGCCGCTGGAAAAGTAAAGTTATTACTAATATTACAACCTGATTTTACCCAAATCTATTAAACCCAATTAATTAGAACCTTATAGTAAATTTATAAAGTATCAATACCCTGAAGTTAGCTATTTTAGACTTGTTTTGAAAAGTATTATTGAATATATTTGCTATTTCAGACATGGTTGTCTTTTGTTAATTTAGTACAATTATTTTATCTTAATATCTCAATCAATGAAAGTTTTAATTTTTCAACACGAACCATTTGAAGCGCCCGGCTACATTTTAGAATGGGCAAGATTGAACAATATGGAAGTAAATTTTGTAGAATTTTTTAAACAACAACTATTACCCAAACAACACAATTACGATTTACTGGTAATTATGGGTGGTTCTATGAGTGTTAATGATGAACAAATTTATCCGTGGTTAACTGACGAAAAAAAATTTATTTTAGAAGGAATATCACTGAGAAAGAAAATGGTGGGTATTTGTCTGGGTAGTCAATTGCTTGCCGCCTGCCTTGGTTCAAAAGTTTATAAAAACCGATGGAGAGAAATAGGATTTTTTGATGTATTTACACAAAATCAGAATCATCCAGTATTAAAAAATATACCAAAACAATTTACAGCTTTTCACTGGCATGGAGAAACCTTCGATTTACCAGAAAATGCCATTCATCTGGCACTTTCTGAAGCATGTATCAATCAAGCTTTCATATGGAACAATCAACTTCTGGGATTACAATTTCATATTGAGGTAACTCAGGAACTTCTAAATATATATCTAAGCACTGGTACCGACGAGCTCAAATCGGCAGAAAGATTTGTACAAACTGCCAATGAAATGCTAGCTATGGCCGACAATCTTAATCTTTGTAATGAATTATTAGACAATATGTTGTCGAATTTCATAAAGCTATAAAAAGTTAAAACTTAAAAGTAACACCTCAAATTTGATATAAATAATTAGTGTTAATTTTACATTTTAACCCACATTTATTAAAAATTCTCATATAATTTGACGATATAAATTGTATATTTGACAGAATAAAGTTTTTAAATATATGAGAACAATTATCTTAAGTATCATATTTTGTATTGGTGCTAAAAATTTAGCATATACACAAATTAATGATTGGGAAAATCCTGAATTAACCGGAATAAATAATGAACCTCCGCATGTAATATTTCATCCATTCATGGATGCAAAAGCTGCCCTTAAAGGCGATGTAAAAAGTTCTCCTTTCTACCTCGATTTAAATGGAACATGGAAGTTTTTTTGGGTAAAATCAGTAAAAGAACGACCATTAGATTTTTATAAACCCGATTATGATGATTCACAATGGAATGATATCCCCGTACCATCTAACTGGCAAATGCAGGGGTATGATATTCCAGTGTATGTAAATATTAAATACCCTTTTCATCCAAACCCACCTTACATTCCCGATGATTATAACCCGGTAGGTTCGTACCGCAAAACTGTTTTAATTCCAAAAGGTTGGTCGGAGCGAGAAGTTTTTTTTCATGCAGGAGCAGTTAATTCATTTTTATACTTATGGATTAATGGACAATTTGTTGGCATGAGTAAAGATAGCAAAACACCGGCTGAATTTAGAATTTCAAAATACATAAAACCAGGTGAAAAAAACATAATTGCCATGCAGGTATTTCGCTGGTGCGACGGCAGCTATCTCGAAGACCAGGATTTCTGGCGAATCAGTGGAATAGAACGTGAAGTATACTTATATGCTACTCCAAAAACTCATATCTTTGATTTCGACATAATTTCGGATCTGGATGAAAAATATACCGATGGATTATTGACTGTAAATGTAAAACTTAAAAATTACCTTCCTGCTGAAGTGAAAGGCTTGCAAGTTGAAATAACACTAATCGATGAAAGTGGGAAAAATATATTTCCTCCGTTAAAAAACAAAGTAGATATAAAAGACACTGCTTCAGTGCAGTTTACCCGAAAAGTAATTAATCCATTAAAATGGTCGGCCGAATATCCTAATTTATACACGCTTTTAATTACTTTATCGAACAAGAACGGACAGGTACTTGAAGCAATGACCCATAAGGTTGGATTTCGAAAAGTAGAAATTAAAGATGGAAATTTACTGGTAAATGGCGTCAGAGTGCTTATTAAAGGTGTCAATCGGCACGAACATGATCCTTTCACCGGTCATGTGATTTCAGAAGAATCGATGATTCGTGATATTAAGCTGATGAAACTGCATAACATTAATACTGTTCGAACCAGTCACTACCCCAATCATCCACGCTGGCTTGAATTATGCGACAAATATGGACTTTATGTAATTGGTGAAGCTAATATTGAAAGTCATGGCTGGCATCAATGGGATGATCAGACACTTGCTAAGAATCCAAAATGGTTAAAGGCTCATCTGGATAGAACAAAACGTATGGTAGAGCGTGATAAAAATCATCCTTGCATAATCGTTTGGTCATTAGGAAATGAAGCGGGCGATGGTCCAAACTTCGAAGCTACTTATGCATGGATTAAAAAACGCGATAAAACCCGACCAGTTCAGTATGAACAAGCCGGAGAACGTGCTCATACCGACATTTATTGCCCCATGTATCCATTTATTGATCACTTAAAAAGTTATGCCTCGAAACCACAGAAACGACCATTAATTATGTGCGAGTACTCGCATGCCATGGGAAATAGTAACGGAAACCTTAAAGAATATTGGGATGTAATACGCTCACTGCCTTATCTTCAAGGAGGATGTATCTGGGACTGGGTCGATCAAAGCTTTGCCAGGGTGAACGAAAAGGGTGATACCTGCTGGCTTTATGGCGGAGACTTTGGCATGGTAAACAACATTACCAGCGATACCAATTTTTGTTGTAATGGACTGGTGAGCGCCAATCGCAAACCTCATCCTGCCCTATGGGAAGTTAAAAAACAATATCAATCGCTCTGGGTAAAACCCATCGATATCAAAGATGGAAAATTTGAATTATATAACGAATACGATTTTACCGACATGAGCGTATTCGATATTACTTATAGTATTTTAGAAAATGGCAAACCCATTATAACCAATAATTTAGGAATACAAAAAATACTTCCTCACCAAAGTAAAGAGATAAAAATAGTATACCCTCCTGTTAATATAAAAGAGGAAGCGGAATATTCAATTGTATTTAGTTTTAAAACTAAAGCTGTAACTGAATTGGTCCCTAAAGGACACGAAGTGGCATGGGAACAGTTTATGTTACCATGGAAAATAAAGGAAGCAATTAAACCAGATGTTACCCGATTTCCGAAATTAAAAATTCTCACATTTAATCCCGATAAACCAGTCATTCAAGGTAATAATTTTAGTATAACTTTCGATGCCAAAAGTGGACAACTAATTAGCTACCTTTACGATACTACCCATATTATTCGAAAATCGCCAGTACCTGATTTCTGGCGCCCATATACCGATAATGACAAAGGAAACCAGATGCCTGAACGATGTGGCATATGGAAAGAAGCATTTAAACAAGCTGTACTTGATAGTTTCTCGCTTGTTCCTACTAATGCATATCAGGTAATAGTAAAAGTTTTATTTAGATTACCAGTTTTGGATGCAAAATATTATACTACTTATACCGTCATAGCAAACGGACAGGTTACTATTACCAATAGGTTTGTACCCGGAAAAAAACAATTGCCCGAAATGCCACGCATGGGTATGCAATTTGGAATACCTATCTGGTACGAATATATCACCTGGTATGGTCGTGGTCCGATTGAAAATTACATCGACCGTAATTCGGGGGCTATAATTGCTCAACATAACCGTCTGGTCGATGACATAACTCTCGACTATGTTCGTCCTCAGGAATTTGGAAATCTTACCGATGTTCGATGGATGGCTTTAAAAGATAGTAAAGGTAACGGGCTGTTAATTGCTGGTTATTCGCCTTTATCGATGAGGGCAACTAAATTAAATATTAAAGATCTTGATTGGTCGCCTAATACCCGTCATACTTGTGAAGTACAAAAAAATGATTTCATAACCGTAAATGTTGATCTATTTCAAATGGGAGTTGGAGGTGATAATAGCTGGGGAGCACCAGTTCATGAACAATATCGATTCCCGGCTAAAGAATATTCCTATACCTTCCGCCTGATACCTTTTAAATCGAATCAGTTGCCCGAAGAAAATATAAAAATGAAAATGTACTAAAAATGATACCATCGTATTTCATTAAATGCTTATAATATTTAAAAAATGGGAAATGTAATATTCCCCATTTTTTTATTTTGGTAACGACCAGGTGAGGATGATTATAAACTCTATTTTTTCAAAAAATCAAAGGTACCGTCCCAATGAGTGTGTACGTGACCAGGTTTTCAACAAATTAACACGAGCTATTTTCATAAGAATTTATACTCAAATTTAAAATTAATAATCGAATATTTGTATGTTTTATTTTCTTTATCAATGGCAACATTTGTAATTAAAGCCAATGCTGATTCAGTTGTTGGAAAAGAGTTTCTTATTTTCAGTGTTCGACGACAACTTTTGTTAAATCTCTCTATCCAGTTTGTTGAATAAATCATTCTTCGTATTCGGTAGTCATACCAACGATAGGTAAAATAATATTCAATATCTTCTTTTATTTTAGCTTTATTTTTTTTGATAACATTATTTTACTGAATAGATTACAATAGATTAAAAAATATTATTTGATAAAAAACAATATAAATATTTGTTACTAACAAACAAAAATATATATTTGTATCAAATAAATTTTAAAAATATGATGTTATCAAGTCAAATTTTGAATGTTCTGGAGTTACAAAGGCTGAGATTTATTGAAAAAGATTTTGGATTAATACGAGATATTATAGATACCATACCTATAAAGGAAAATTTTTCAACTATTATTACCGGGATAAGGCGTTGTGGAAAAAGTACGTTAATGCATCAATTAATGAGTCGGCTTAATAAAGAATTTATCTACCTTAATTTTGAGGATACAAGAATGATCAATTTTGATGTTTCTGATTTCAAAAGGTTAAGTGAGATTATTGATTCAAAAAAATGCAAAATACTTTTTTTTGATGAAATTCAAGTTGCTGATAAATGGGAGGTCTTTGTTCGACAGAAGCTTGATGAGGGTTATATTGTAATTATAACTGGTTCAAATGCTACTTTACTTAGTAAAGAATTGGGTACTACACTTACGGGTCGACATTTGAATATAGAATTATTTCCATTTTCATACAATGAGTTTCTTAAATTTAAAGAACTGAAACCAACAGATGATTCATTACAGTTGTATTTAAATGTTGGTGGATTTCCTGAATATTTAAAGAACAATGACCCTTTAATTTTAAATCAACTCATGGATGATATTTTGTTACGAGATATAGCGGTAAGATATGGTGTAAGGGACATACCTGCTATGAAACAATTAGCAATATATTTAATATCGAACATAGGGAAACCTATCACAGGCAACAGTTTATCAAAAATGCTTGGAATTAAGGTTAATAGCACTATATTAGAATATTTCTCATATTTTGAGAATTGTTATTTGTTTTATTTTTTACCAATGTTTAGTTATTCGTTAAAAGTCCAGATGCGTAATCCCCGCAAGGTATACACTATAGATAATGGTTTATATGCTGAGAATTCGGTTATTTTTTCAGATGAAAATGGAAGAAAGTTAGAAAATGCTATATTCATTCACCTCAGGAGAAAATATAAGCATTTGTTTTATTTCAAAGGACAAAATGAGTGTGATTTTGTATGTATGAATAAAAACAAAGAAAAAATTTTAGTTCAGGTTTGTTACGAATTAAATGATACAAATTATAATAGAGAATTAAAGGGATTAACCGAAGCCATGGAATTTTTTAAAGTGAAAAAAGGGACAATTGTAACATTTAATCAGAAAGACATTATTTTAGAGAAAGAAAAAGAAATTAGAATAATACCTGCCTATGATTTTTTGATGGAATGACTTATTGATTATTTAACTTTTATTCTTTAAAAATCAAAAAGTAATAAGTTATCTTCAACTTCCTTTCTTCTTCATGTATACAGTTCTTGAAACGGTACCTAGCTTTAGATATGGTGAATAACAAAAACACATAAACTGGTCACTGTGGCACTTGATGCTAATGGCGTCAATAAAAAAGGTATTTTTATATGAGGTGATTGAGCTTTGTCGAAATCACCTCGACTATTATCATGGTCGACGCTATGCCTAACTTACGCCACCAACTTGTGATCTGGCAGTGCGGGATGAAAACTCTACGGGTGCTTGATTTTTTTGCTCATTTCTCCAATAAATCTTTTTAATAAGAAAAAAGATTTTATTCTATTTCTGTGTAAAAACCTTTTTTCATGTACATTTGCATAAAGAATAAATGCATGGAAGAGAGTTTCAGGCATAAAGGTTTACGATTAAAACTGGTCGAAGAGCTTCGAAAAAAAGGTATTACCGACGAAAAGGTACTGGCCGCTATAGGAAAAGTACCGCGACATGCGTTTATCGATAGCAGTTTTATAAATTATGCTTATAAAGATAAAGCATTTCCCATAGGTGCAGGGCAAACAATCTCACAACCATACACTGTTGCTTTTCAGACTCAGCTGTTACAGGTAAAACCCAATGAAAAGGTTCTTGAAATAGGAACTGGAAGTGGTTATCAGGCTGCTGTGCTAATAGAATTAGGTGCACGAGTATTCACAGTCGAAAGGCAACGCGAATTATACGTCAGAACCATGCGTTTGCTACCCCAACTTGGTTATTATCCTAATTTTTTTCTGAGTGATGGCTCTTATGGTCTACCAGCTTATGCCCCATTCGATAAAATTATTGTTACTGCGGCAGCCAATGAAATTCCACAACCTTTACTAAACCAGCTTAAAGTTGGAGGCCGATTGGTAGCACCAATAGGAAACGAGAAAAAACAAACAATGGTACTTGTTGAAAAATTGAGCGAAAAAGATTTTATGCAAAGTACACACGGAAATTTTATCTTTGTACCCCTTTTAAACGGAATTAATTAATAAATAACGTGATAACAATAAAAACATTTGTCTTCAACCCTTTTCAGGAAAATACTTATGTGTTAAGTGACGAAAGTAAACAATGTGTGATTATTGACCCGGGATGCTCCGATCCTGACGAAATGGAAGAAATAGAGCATTATCTGGTTCAAGAAAATTTATCGCCGGTTAAATTAGTTTTGACTCATGGCCATGTAGATCATATTTTAGGAATACAATATTTTGCTACTAAATATGATTTAAAACCCTATGTTCATTCGGCCGATGCTGTATTAATTAATTTAGCACCTCCACAAGCCCAAATATTTGGATTTTCCTTTTCAGGCTTTAAAGGTCAGTTGCAATATATTGATCAACTATCAGAAATTAATTTTGGTTACAGTAATTTAAAAATTATACATGTACCTGGTCATTCACCCGGAAGCATAGCCATTTATAGTGCTGTTGATAAATTTATAATTACTGGCGATGCAATTTTTAAAGGCAGTATTGGTCGTACCGATCTTATGGGTGGTGATTATCAAACACTTATAAATAGTATACGCAATAACATATTAACTCTGCCCGATGATACGGTTATTTTTCCTGGCCACGGACCATTCACAACTATAAAATACGAAAAATTGCATAATCCTTTTCTAAATACTTTTTAACATTTGACGTAATTGAGAATGATCAAAAATTTTTTCCAATGAAAGTAATTAATTTTTCAAACCGACATTTAGGTACTACAAACGAGTCTGATATAAACAAAATGCTTTCGGCTATAAAAGTCGATACCATTTCGGAATTAATTGAAAAAACAGTACCTTCGTCAATTCAAATAAAAACCGATTTAAATATTCCCGAACCACTTACTGAAGCTGAATATTTATCACACATTTGGGACATTGCCCGTAAAAACAAACTTTATAAGTCGTATATAGGTTTAGGATACTACAATAGCTTTACACCTTCTGTAATACTTCGCAATATTTTCGAGAACCCTTCGTGGTATACTTCATATACACCCTATCAGGCTGAGATTTCACAGGGAAGGCTCGAAGCGCTGCTTAATTTCCAGACAATGGTTATGGAACTTACCTCTATGCCTCTGGCAAATGCATCATTACTCGATGAAGCAACTGCAGCAGCTGAAGCTATGATGATGTTTTTTAATTGTAGGAATGGCAAACAGCTCGAAAAAAACAGCCTTCTGTTTTTTGTCGATAAAAATGTTTTTCCTCAAACCCTTGATGTTTTATTGACCAGAGCCGAACCATTTGGTATTCAAATTATTATTGACGATTTCCGTAATTTTAATTATAACGAAGATTTTTTTGGTGCTTTAGTACAATTTCCCGACTGCGAGGGAAATATTTATGATTTTCAAGGATTTATTGAACAATCGCATCAAAAGCACATACAGGTAGCCGTTGCTGCCGATTTAATGAGCCTTGTGTTATTAACTGCACCCGGTACTTTGGGAGCCGATGTAGTTTTAGGTTCAACCCAACGCTTTGGAATACCCATTGGATACGGAGGCCCTCATGCTGCTTATTTTGCCGCTCAGGAACAATATAAACGATTTATGCCTGGTCGGATTATTGGCGTTAGTAAAGATAAAGCTGGTAACTATGCTTTGCGAATGGCTTTACAAACTCGTGAACAACATATAAAACGCGAACGCGCTACTTCAAACATTTGTACTTCGCAAGCTCTGCTGGCTATTATGGCAGGAATGTATGCCG
>FQKF010009375.1_pt1 | contig 61381 bp, 49 predicted proteins | sample 1504521 | NCBI WGS metagenome assembly FQKF01 (sample SAMEA4475357, study PRJEB15587) | soil metagenome | biome: Soil; feature: Field | place: India | collected 2015-03-11 | depth 0 m
TTTTTTTTCTGACAATTGGCTACCTTCCTTCCTAATTCGCCCTCCAACCAACGAAAACGAGTTCTTTGATAGAGGTTCTGTTCATATGCCTTCCGGCCCCAAAAACGCCAAGCGAAAGCGGCTCGCAGAAGGGAAGCTGCGATGCCCACGGGTACTACCCGGAAAGACCAATTGACAAATGCGGGCTGCGCCCGACTAATACCAATACTCCGAACTAACCCGATGAAAACTCCGTCAGCGGAGCAGATGCGCGACGGCTCAACCGCCCCCAAATACCGGTGAAACTCCCGCACCTTGTTCCGCTGACTTTTTTCTGGCCATCCCCTTACCCTCCGATTACTGATACATGCGGCTAATGCCCTGCAAACCGACCCAGTGAGAACAGCCTCGAAAAACCAACCCTAAAACCCAACCGAAACAAAGAGTAACCTTGGCGGGGGATTCAAACTCCATAAGTTAGGAGTGCCCGCTCCCTAAAAGAAGGGAGCGGGCTTTTTTGTAACGGCTAAACAGATTTGGCCCGGTACCTGCCAAACTTGTTTGGCGAGGTCTCTGCCTCAATAGGCCCGCTCATCCCTATCCTCCACAAAATTGATAAAAGCCCGATTGGCCACCCGATTTCCTCCTGGCGTCGGGTACCGCCCCGAAAAATACCAGTCGCCCCGGTTTTTCGGGCAGGCTTTGTGGAGGTCTTCCAGCGTCTGGAAGATGACCTGCACCTCCGGTGAAATGTCTTTTGGAGTCACAATTTTGGCGATGCGGTTGGTGATTTCCTGATAGGTGAAGTAATTGTACAGAGGGATGACCTCGTTCTGCACCATTTCGACCGGTAGGCTTTCGGAGGCCTTACAGCGCTGATACGTTTCTTGTATTAGGTGTGTTCGTTCGGTTTCATGCAGCAATTCGATGAGCGCCTGAAAGGCCACGAAGTCCTTCATTTTGCTCATGTCAATGCCGTAGCAGTCGGGATACCGGATTTGTGGGGCTGAAGACAGGATGATGATTTTGCGCGGGTTGAGCCGCGCGGCAATGTTGACGATGCTATCGCGCAGCGTGGTGCCGCGCACAATGGAGTCGTCTAAGAGCACGAGGTTATCCTGGCCGTTGCGCACCAATCCGTAGGTAACGTCATAGACGTAGCTGACCATGCTGTGGCGACTTTTGAGGTCGGCGATGAAGGTGCGTTGTTTTTCATCTTTGTGGATGAGCTTCTCCACGCGCGGGCGGTGGTCGAGTACTTCTCGAAGTTTTGCCGGCGTGAGTTCTCCGCTTTCGGCCAGCAGGAGGATTTGCTCTTCTTTCCAGCGATTGAGTTCGCAATTAAGGCCCTCGGCCAAGCCCTGAAAGGCTACCTCAGCCGTATTTGGGATAAAGGAGAAGAGAGTGTTGTCAATATCGAAGTTAACGGCTTCTAAGGCCGGGCGAGCCAGGGCTTCGCCAAGCTTCTTGCGCTCCTGATAGATTTCGCGGTCGTTGCTCCGGCTGAAGTAGATGCGCTCGAAGGAGCAGGCGCGGTGTTCGCGCGGTTCGGCGAAGAGTTGCTCACTGACGGCACCGTTGTGTTTGATAATGAGGGCGTGGGCGGGCTTCAGTTCATGTACCCTGTGATAGCGCACGTTGAAGACCGTTTGGATGGCGGCGCGCTCGGAGGCAGCCACGATGACTTCATCATCCTGGTACCAGTAAGCGGGTCGGATGCCGTTGGGGTCGCGCAACAGGAAGGCATCGCCGTGTCCGATGAGGCCGCCCAGCACGTAGCCGCCGTCGAATTTTTTGCAGGCACGGCGCAGCAGGCGAGCAATGTCTAAGTTGTCGAAGATGAGTTGGTTGATTTCCTGGTTGGTATAGCCGTCGGGTTTGTACCACGTGTGGAGGCGCTGGACTTCGTCATCTAAGAAGTGTCCAATTTTTTCCAGCACAGTTACCGTGTCGCTTTTCTCTTTTGGGTATTGCCCCAGCTCGACCAATTCTTCAAAGAGTTCATCCACATTGGTCATGTTGAAGTTGCCGGCCAACAGGAGGTTCCGGTTAATCCAGTTGTTTTGCCGGTGGAAGGGGTGTACGCGCTCGATGGTATTGTCGCCGTGGGTGCCGTAGCGGAGATGGCCCATGAGCACTTCGCCCGCGTAGGGAGCGTTGCTTTTGAGCCAGGCCACGTCGTGCAGACGTTCGGGCGGCAGCTGTTGGATGCGCCCCCACACCATTTCAAAAAGGTCCGTCAGGTAGGTATTCGGGGTATTGCTGCGCTTGCGACTGATGTAGCGCTCGCCGGGCTTAGGATACAGTTTGATGACAGCAATACCGGCGCCATCCTGGCCTCGGTTGCGCATTTTCTGCATCAGCAGCTGGAGTTTTTGCAGGCCATAGAAAGCAGTGCCGTATTTCTCGACGTAAAAATCGAGCGGCTTGAGCAGTCGCACTATAGCGATGCCGCACTCGTGGTGAATTAGGTCGCTCATTGAAAAGGGTGATCGGTTGCCAAGGCGGGCACGCAAAGGTACAATAGCGCCCCAAAGCGGACGCAGAGATACACCTCAACACCATGTTATTCCCTCTAAAAGCCCTGAAAAACACCACTTAATGCGCGCCAACTGCGCACGTGCACCTCGGTGCGTTCCTAGTTTTCTGGGCCACCATAGATGACGTAGGTCCCTGCCTTAAATTGCCGGAGCGGCGAGACGATGGGAAACTTCTTTAGCATCGTTCCTATGCGCTCTACTATGCTCCAAAAGATAAGCACAAGCCTTTTTTTATACAAATACAGGATTGAACTTTTGATTTGCCTAAAAAGGATGCTCGCGGCACGCCGCGTTGGTTGTTGCTACCGGATATTGCGATTGGAGCGTAGTTCGTCGCGGATTTGCGGCTTGAGGCGTTCGGCAGCCTGCAGCAGCATGTCGGCGTCGGAAGGGAAGGGTATAGGTGCATTGCCGATGCGGGCGCGCGACTCTCGGCTCAGGGCGCGGCGGTCGCCTCGGAATGTGGAAGCATAGTTTTCAAAAAGCACTTCGGCCGTCATGGGTCGGCTGAAGAGGCGAAGGCCGCGATCATCGCGGATTTCGAGCAGACCCCCCAGACGCGCGGCCTTGGTCTGGAGCACTTCGACAACGTCAGCCTGCACGCGCACGATGCGAGGTTTCTTGATGTCGTTGCCCAGCGAGTCTTTTCGCACATTGCCGCGCTCGTCCAGAACGTATTCCCAGCCGTCCTCGACATCGGCCACATCGGTGTAGGTGCGTTCACGCACGCGCTCGGGGCTGATGTCAATGTGGTCTATGTAGAAAAGGACGCGGTAGTCCAGCGCCAGGTCGCGCTCGGGGTTCAGGTAGAAACGCTTCCAATCGGTGTCCAATTCGTTAGTGCCAAAGGCCAGCAGACGGTCGTTGAAGCGGGCGGGCAGTATTTTGCCGCTCTGGTTGACGACCTCGAAGCCCACGTATGTGATGCCCAGCGAGCGCGCCTCGCGCATCAGGTCGTCCTTGTCTTTGTAGTGGCGGAAGTAGCGGTTTTCAATGTCCTGCAGGGCTTCATAGGCGTTGCGGGCGGCCCGGCGGTCGCCGCGGCGGCCCTGTTCGAGTAGGGTTTGCGCCTGCTGGTAGAGGTATTCGGCGGCCTGGCGACGGCTTTCGTTCTCCATTTCGGCAATATCCACAAACTCGAATTTGGCGCGATAGCCGTCTTTAGAAACCAATGGCAGCAGCGGCGAAATGCGGTTCTGGCGGGCGGCAATTTGCCGATGCAGGCGATTGACGCGCTCCCATTCTTCGGGGCGGCCCGAATTGGCTAAGTTGCGAGCCAGTATCAAGTCGCGCGACTGGGCTTTGGCAAAAGCCTGCTCCAGGTCTTTGACGAGTGAGGTCTTCTTGTTCTTTTTACCGCTCAGGCGTCGCAGGGCGATCGTAATGGCCGTATCGGGGTCGCCGCGCTCAATGTAGCGACGCGGCGATTGGCAAGCACCGGCAAGCAGGACAAGTATCAGGGTAAAGAGAAAGAATGGGCGATTTCCCATGGCAAAGAATATTTTCGTTTCCTTTAGGGCGCAAGTTAAAAGCCCTCTTTTGGCCAAAGTTGTCAAAGATGTGTTAGCTTCTTTTGAGGAAACGTTAAAAGACTAAACCGTTCGCAAACATGAAATGCACTCGGTGTGCCTTCTGCGCCGGAATGGCTGAAGTTTTTTGCCCTGGAAGCGCTTCCTTTGCAGTGTTTAAGACTCAAAGCGGATTGGAGTATGCGTATTTTATTGATAGGCAGTGGCGGGCGTGAGCATGCTTTTGCCTGGAAGTTGGCTCAGGACCCCGGTTGTTCGGCCCTGTTTATTGCTCCGGGCAATGCAGGTACCGCCGAATGCGGGACGAACGTATCTCTGTCGCCTACCGACTTTGCGGGCGTACGCGATTTCGTCCTTCGCGAGGGCATCGAGATGGTCGTCGTTGGCCCGGAGGAGCCGTTGGTGCGGGGCATTGCGGATTATTTTCGGGCCGATGCGGAGTTAGCATCCGTGCCCGTCATTGGCCCTTCGGCAGCAGGGGCGCAGTTGGAGGGTTCGAAGGCATTCGCCAAAAAGTTTATGGAGCGCTGGGGCATTCCCACGGCACCGTATCGGGAAGTAACAGACTTAGAGGAAGGTAAAGCCTTTTTGCGCACCCTTTCGCCGCCGTATGTGCTAAAGGCCGACGGGCTGGCCGCGGGCAAGGGCGTACTCATCCTGGAAGAACACCAGGCTGCCGTAGTGGCGTTGCAAAACATGCTGGCCGGCCAATTCGGCGAGGCCAGCCGCCGGGTAGTCATCGAGCAGTTTTTGCGCGGAATAGAGTTTTCGGTGTTCGTCCTGACTGATGGGCAAACCTATAAGATCTTGCCGGAAGCCAAAGACTACAAGCGCGTGGGTGAAGGCGATATTGGCCCAAATACCGGCGGTATGGGTGCCGTATCACCCGTGCCCTTTTTCGATGCTGACCTGAAGCAAAAAGTAGAGGAGCGCATCATTCGGCCCACCATCCAGGGGCTGAGCGCGGAAAACATCCCGTATAAAGGCTTCCTCTTCTTCGGTTTGATGAATGTCGGTGGCGACCCTTACGTAATCGAGTATAACTGCCGCATGGGCGACCCCGAAACGGAGGTTGTTTTCCCGCGCTTGAAAAATCACCTGACCGACCTGTTTCGCGCTGTAGCAGAGGGTAAACTTACAGAAGTTGAGATAAAGACCTCACCCCAGGCAGCCGTTACCGTCATGCTGACGGCGGGCGGTTACCCGGGCGATTACCGCAAGGGCGACAGGATTGAAATAACGCCAACTCCCGGATGCCTCTACCTGCACGCCGGCACGCGACGCGACACCGACGGCCATCTGCTGACCAATGGCGGGCGTGTCCTGGCCGTTACCGCTCTGGCTAACAGCCTCCTTCTGGCGGCCAAACAGGCGCTGTGTGCCGCCGGTCAGGTGCACTTCGAGGGCAAAAACTATCGGCGCGACATCGGCCAAGACCTCCTATCCTGCCTCCAGACATCCCATCTGGATACGATCAGTACGGACCCAGCGTAATGGTGTATTCGTAGGACGAGGGTTGTTGCGGCGCGTGAGGTTCGGGAGTCAGTGCTTCGGGTACGATTTGATACTGAACAGTCATCGTTGACGCCGGCGGCACAACGGGCTGCGGTTTCGGACGCCTGAATTCGATATGGATCTTCTTGTGGTACAGCACCCGCACACCGCGCGTGCGCTTGATACGAAAACGCAGCAGCCGTACGACGCGAACGGCTTCTTCGTCGCAGCCGTGACCCAAGCCTTTGAGCACGCGCGCAGCTACCACCTCTCCTTTATCGCTGATGTCGCAATCCACAACAACCCGGCCCTCCACACCAGCGGCCAATGCTTCCGGCGGATAATGTAATTGGCTGTAGATGAATTGACTCATCGCCTTCGGCCCTCCCGGATATTCGGGCTGATGCACAAAATCCTTGTCCTTCTTTTCTCGCTCCATGCTGGAGAAGCCCGTTTTCTTGTTCAAGCCTGCGAAGATACGGGCATGCACTTGCTCGCACCATGCCCACCACGAAAAAAGGCGAAACAATGCTGTTTCGCCTTTTTTCGTAGTCGTATCCCGCTTAAGATTTACTTCTCTTCGTATTCAAACGGAAGGATTTTCGAGTCTTTCACCGTCGAGAGTGTCATGAGCGTACGGAGACGCTCGATTTCGTCAATCTGACTCAGTGTTTTGAAGAGCAGCTGTTCGTAAGTGGGTAGGTCTTTGCACACGATCTTCATCAGAAAGTCGGCTTCGCCGGTAATGATGTAGCATTCCGTGATTTCGTCAATGCGCTGGATTTTCTCTAAGAAGTTGTTCAGCGCATTCTCGCGTTTCCAGGCCAGCGACACTAAGACGAAGGTCTTAACATTGAGGCCCAGCATCTGTGGGTTCACCTGGGCGTGATAGCTCAGGATCACACGATTGTTTTCCAACTTTTTCACCCGCTCTAACGTGGGTGCCGGAGACAAACCAATCTTTTTGGACAGGTCTAAGTTGGTAATCTTGCTGTTCTCTTGAAGGATGCGGAGGATCTTCAAGTCTGTTTTATCGAGCTTGTCTGCCATAGTGTGATAACGGTTAAAGAAATTATATTTTGCACCAAAAATTTCTACAAAGGTACGACGGTCACGAATAATGGGCAAGGCTTTCTTTGATTATCATTTGTTAATTTTGACATAAAAGCCGATTTTGTCGTTTAGCATTATTTTTAAGTTGATGAGTATGCCATTTTGAACATTTTGGCAAAAGTATATTCCAATTAAAAAGGTGATTTTCGGAGTTATTTTATACAAAAGGCCACCCCTGTTCGAGGGTTGGCCTTTGTGCAAAACGAGTTTGAAAAATGTACGTCTTTTTCCCGAAGAAATGTCGCACTTCTGACTACGGGAAGATGCCCATGGAGATGTAGTCGCTAGCAATTTTGCGCAGTGCGCATACAAAGGCAGCAGTTCGCAGGTCGGGGATGCTCAGATTTTCACGCCAGGTTTCGCGAACTTGTTGGTAGGCGGTGGTCATCGTATCTTCCAAGCCTGAGTTCACCAGTTCGACTTCCGTACCGCCGCGCGTGAGGAAGTCGCGGTCGCGTTGGGTTACCTGCTTGCCGGTCATTTCCTCCACCTTGTTGAGGAGGCCGGTAAAAATGTTGCGCTGGAAGCGGTTTTCTAAGCGACCAAAGCGGTGGTGTGAGAGGTTTTTGAGCCACTCGAAATAGGACACCGTTACGCCGCCCGCATTGATGTAGAAGTCGGGCAGCACAAGGATGCCCTTCGAACGCAGGATGGCATCGGCCTCGGCGGTAACGGGGCCGTTGGCTGCCTCAGCGATGACTTTGGCCTTGATGCGGTCAGCGTTTTCAAGGGTAATCTGATTTTCCAGCGCTGCCGGCACGAGGATGTCGCACTCCAGTTCGAGGGCCGCCGATGGGCCACCGATATGCTTGGAGCCGGGGAAGCCGATGATGGAGCCGGTTTCTTTGCGGAACTGGAGCAGTTTCGCAAGGTCTATGCCGTTGGGGTCATAGATGGAGCCTTCGCGCTCCGAGACGCCAATGACCTTGACGTCGCCTTCTTCGATGCTTATCAGGCCTGTGTGGCTACCTACGTTGCCCAGCCCCTGGATGACCATGGTTTTGCCCGCGATGCCGGGCGAAAGGCCGAGTTTCTTCATGTCGTCGGCATAGGAGAGGCATTCGCGAACGCCGTAGAAGACGCCACGGCCCGTAGCCTCGTTGCGACCGCGGATACCGTTTTGTGTAACAGGTTTGCCCGTAACACAACCGATGGAGTCAATTTCGCCGTGCCGAAAGGCCTGATAAGTATCTAAAATCCAGGCCATTTCGCGCGGGCCAGTACCGTAGTCGGGAGCAGGCACGTCAATGCCCGGACCGATGAAGTTTTTCTTGAGCAGCTCGGTCGTGTAGCGGCGAGTGATGTTCTGCAACTGTTCGACGGTGTAGTTGGCCGGGTTGATCTTGATGCCGCCCTTAGCGCCGCCAAAGGGCACATCCACTAAGGCGCATTTGTAGGTCATCAGGGCGGCTAAGGCCATAACCTCGTCCTGGTCCACCATTTCCGAGTAGCGAATGCCACCCTTGGTAGGCAGGCGGTGGTGGCTGTGCTGTACCCGATAGGCTTCGATAACCTGGTAGTTATCCCCTACGCGGATAGGAAAGCGAATCTGCAGTACCAAGTTGCAGACCTTGATCTGCTCAACCAATCCGCTGGGGATGTCAGTGTAGGCGGCTGCCTTGTCAATGTACTGCTCGACACTTTTGAAGAAGCTGACTTTGGCACTCATGCGTCATTTTTTGTTAGGTGCTCTAATCTGGTTAGTTTCCGCTCGAGCCGAACCAGATAGCCTACGATACCCAAAAAGATGACGACGAGCGTAGCCACAACGACGTAAATCTTCCCGGTTTCTCGCATGAAATCGCGGTTGCCTTCGGCGAAAGCGGCGGGCAAAGATAGGCCCAACCACAAAACAAAGGTCAAAATCGTTCGAGTCATAAAAAATTAAATCCTTTTGATGCTGGCGATGAGACGGCTGGAATAAAAAAATATACGGTTTAATCTAACCCCATGGCTTTGTCTTTCAAGCGTTGGAAACGCATTCGCAGGTCGGCAATCCAGAAGCCCAGCAGTGTCCAGCCCAGGATGGCCGGGTAAAATACGGCGCGCATGGTGTTGTCTAAGTCCTGAGTGCCAAAGGCGGGGTTGCCCGTAGCACCGGGGTGCAGGCTATCGAACATGCGCGGTAGGATGTACAGCAGTGGGATGAGCGAAGCAAAGGCGAAAATGTTGTACACCGCCGCCAGACGAGCCCCTTTCTCAGGGTCGCTGAACGAGCCGCGCAAAATGAAATAGGCGAAGTAAATGAGCAGTGCCACCGCCGTCATTAGCTGCTTGATGTCGTTGCTCCAGGGCTTGCCCCAGGTGTAGCTGGCCCACACCATGCCACTAGTCAGCCCCAGCAACCCAAACAAAATGCCCACCTCGGCGTAAGCGGCAGCGCGGCGGTCGAAGTCGGCCTCAGGACGGCGCAAATATCGAATGCTATACCACACTGAAGCCGCAAAGAGGAACAGCAGCACAAACCACATGGGCACGTGGAAGTAGGTGTTCCGGATGGTTTCGTATAGAATGTTCTGATACGGAAAGGAGAAGCCTTTTTGCAGGTGCAATTTCTCCACCGGGTGCGCCGTCCAGGCCGGGTCTAAAGGCCCCTCAGATGCCTCTGTCTGGCGCAGAGTCAGGGCTATGGGCAGTAACGATGCTCCCGCTACAGGATGGTCGGCCAGGGCGTTGAGCAGAACAAATGATTTGCCTTCAGGCAGATTGGCCGGCATCTGAAACGTCGCTTCCAGAACGGTATCGTTGAGCGGGCGAACGGCCCGGGCCATCAGGGCATATTGGTCGTTGTAGTACAACCAGACCCGAATAGGCGCCTCGCCGGTTGGGCGCGCGAAAAAAGTGTTATAGCCAAAAAAGCGGATTTGCACCTGCTCACCCGTTTGAGCGACATTTGGTTCCACGCGCTCGATGCCCGATTTGAGCGGCACCAGAAAGCCCGCTATGATGGCGTACAGCAACAACACTACCGAGGTTATTTTCCACCACATTTTTAACGGGAAAAAGTGAAACGTGAAAAGGGAAAAAAATGAAAGCCGAATTTGAGACGCGAAAGACGGTCGGGCAAAAGAGGATAGACCTCAATCGCGCCAGATGTATGGGAATAGAACAAAAACCAAGGCAACCAGAATAGCATCTACTGCCAGTAGGTTGCGCACGTCGGGCCAGGTGTCCACAAGCATGCCCGCTGGTGCAAAGCAAGCTGCCGACAGACGCATGAGCGTGAGCAACACCGGCAACACCACCGGAAAACTCAAAATGGCCACTAACGTAGCGCTCTGGTCGGCCTTGGAGGCAATGGCCGAAATAAAGGTGAATGCGATAGAAAAGCTGACACTTCCCAGCGCTAGCGTGCCGGCAAACAGCGGCCAGCGCTGCACCGGGCTATCGGCCACCAATGTAAAGGCAACCGCAGCCAACCCCCCGAGCACCAACAGCAAGAGCGCATTATAAAGCACTTTGGCCAGTACTAATGCCGCCGGGTCAGCCAGCTGGTAGTAATACAGCTGCCGGGCGCCGCTCTCGCGCACAAAACTTTTCACCACCGCATTGATGGAGGCAAACAGGATAATCAGCCACAAAAGCGTGTTCCAAACCGGCGGCGTGGGCTTTACCGAGGCTACATACACGACGAAAACCATGCTGACCACATACAACACGATGCCACTGAGCGCGTAGCGCTGGCGCAATTCAAGCACCATCTCTTTGTGTAGCAGCGGCAGGAGGTTTCGCCAGTCCATGTTCTTCAGCAATCAGCACGCATTCGACGGCAAAGGAACAACAAAACGTTGGTCTCCCATCCGCCCATTCGCTGCAAATGCCGTTCTTCGCCTGTACTTCCAAAAACAGCACGACGCTATGCCGACACCTGTACTCCTTTACCACACCTATTTTTTATTGTGGGTACTCCTTGCCGCGGCACCTTTAGTCGGCGCTGCCCAGGAGTCTGACAACCTGAAGGACCCGGCCTTCAACTTTGGTATCCAGGCGGGGGTCATTACGCCCAGCGCTCTGTTTCGCGTGCGTAACACCGTACGAGAGGCCGAGGGCGTTCGGTATCAGATAGACCCCAGCACGGGCTTCCAGGTGGGCGGGCTGGCTACCTTCCGGCTGTCGAAGCGCTTCCAGTTGCAGGGCGGCTTTACGCTGCTGCTGCGCAACTACGACTGCTCCGCCACCTACGAAGAGCAGGCGCTGAATGCGCGCCTCAACACAACGCTCTATGAAGTTCCTCTTCTCATCACCTATTACCAGCGCATGAGCGAACGCCTGCTGCTCTCGCTCGGCACGGGCGTCAACCTGCAGACGCTGCCCAGCGATTTGGGCACGCGCGAGCAACATATGCAGGTGCTCGCTCTGCACGAAGCCTTCGTCCTGCCGGCCAGCCTGACGGTGCTGGGCTTGGAGTTTCGCGCCAAAAACCGGGGGGGCTTTTTCGCCGGCCTGTCGTACTGCATCACGCCCTTCCACTTGTACAACACCGTATTTCTGAGCAAATTCGACGGACGCGAGCGCGTCTATCCCGTTCCGCACGTGGGCGATTATTTTGGGCTGGTGGCGCGGTATTATCTGGATTGAAGCCGCAAACGCCCGATTTCGTTGCATTTTTGCCACTCCTATGCGTTACCTGACCTTTATTGCCGGCGGAGTTGCCCTATGGTTCGCGGCCTGCGATGCCTCGCCCAAATGCCCATACAAACCAGAGCCTATTTTTAGCCAGGACTTGCCACACGTACTTGAGTACCGCTTCGAGCGCCGAGGCACTCAGTCGTTAGAAAGCCTGTTACTCGATACGCAGGTGCTCCTGGAAATCGGCCAGGACGTGTGTCGCGACACGCGCCAGGAATTTCGCTTCACCGTCCAGGGCGATTACAGCCGCTTTCCCGACTCCATGTGGCTCAAAGAAGCCGCCCGCCAGCTGGTGTTCTTGAGCTCTTTTTCGCCCAAGCAGGCGCCGCTCAAAGCCTGGGCTGATGTGTTGGAGACTGCCCGACCAGCTATGCGCCTGGGCGAAGAGGCCGAGCTCCAGCCGGGCATCTACGCCCGAGTGGACCGCATTGTAAGCCCGGAACAAAGCACCCTCATTCTTATCCTCGCCCAAAGCAAGCAATGAAGCCAACCCACGCGCTGCGCCAGACGAATAGGCCGGTGCCCAGCCCTTTTTTGAGCATGTACCCTTACACGTTCACCATCCTTCACGTATGAGTCTGCCTGCTCGCATCGTGCTGGTGGGCGCTGGTCGCATCGCCACCCACTTGGGCCGCCGCCTGCGCGCCAAGAACCTGCGCATCGTACAGGTGCTCAACCGCTCCGCTGAGGCCGCCCAGACCTTAGCCGGCGAACTGCAAGCCGAGTGGTCAGACCAATGGGCCGACATAGTACCCAATGCCGATTGGGTCATCCTGGCCGTGCGCGACGACGCCATTGCCGAAGTCGGTGCCCAACTCGGCCAGTATGCTCCCAATGCGCTCTTTACCCACACCTCCGGGGCCACGCCCGGAGCCGTCCTTTCGCCTTCATGCCAGCGCTACGGTGTCTTTTACCCGCTCCAATCCTTCTCTGCCGAGTACATGCCCCTGTGGTCGAAGGTGCCACTCTGTGTGGACGCCAACAATGCCGAAGACCTCGCTCTCCTCAAAAAAATCGCCAAAGTCATCGGCAACCTGGTCTATCACATCACCGACGAGCAGCGCGCCGTGCTCCACATTGCAGCGGTCTTTGCCAACAATTTTGCCAACCACTGCTTTGCTGTAGCCGAACGCATCCTCGACCAGCAAGGCCTACCCTTCGAGATGTTACACCCGCTCATGGAAGAAACGCTGGCCAAAGCCCTTCTGGACTCTCCCGAAAACATGCAAACCGGCCCTGCTATCCGTGGTGATATGGACACCATCCAGCGCCATTTGCGCTGGCTGCAAGACCACCCACTGTGGCGAACGCTGTACGTGGACATGTCGCGCAGCATCAACCCTATCCTACCGCTGGACGAGTCCTCCGCCTCAGCGCAAGCGCACTAAGGCCGGTCGAGCCGCACTTCGGGCGACAGCGCGCTGCCTTCCAGCAGATGCTGGGCCAGATGCTCGGCCCAATAGGGCGCCAGCAAGGCGCCTTTGGTGCCTAAGCCGTTAAAAATAAAAAAGTTGGAGCGCTGCGCGCTGCTTCCCATGAGCGGGCGGCGGTCGCGCACAGTAGGCCGGATGCCGCTAGCCCCCCTCACCACTTCAAAAGGTACTTGCAGCAGTTGTCGCAGCTCATCCTCAATGGCTGCTGTGTCTGGCACAGGAACCGGGTTGGTTGGCTGCCAGTGCCGATACGTAGCGCCCGCCCATACGAGGCCGTCGTGGAGCGGGATAAGGAGCAGGTTCTTTTTCAGCACATCGTGCAGCGAGGCAGCGGCAGGAGGCGCCAGTCGAATAAGCAGGGCCTCGCCGGCAGTCAGCCGCCAGGGCAGATTGGGGAAGAACGGGTTGAGCGCCCCGCGCCAGCCTTCGCAGAAAACCACTACGTCGTAGTCGGGGGCGGCGTCCAGAGCGGCCTCGGGCGTGATTTCTTTATGAAAAAAAAGCCCTTGCCGGATGAAATGCGCCCGAAAGGCGCTGAGCAGCTGCGGGAAATCCACGCGGGCGGCACCGAGTGTTTCGCCCCAAAGGCCGCTATGGCGTACGAAGGGTTGCCATGGGCCGGCATGGGGGCGCGTGCCGAGCAGCCCGATGTATGCCGGTTCGCCCGAGCGCGCATCCCAATCGTTAGCGGCTTTGGGCGTATCGAGCACGCGCAGCACGCGCACCTCCGACCAGACGCGGACGCCCAGCGTCGCTTCTATCTCGGTATAGAAGCGACGTGCTGCAGGGAAAAAATCGTCGTAGCGCCAGGTTTTGACATAAAACTTGCCCGTAACCGGATTGATAAGCCCCGCCGCAGCCGTAGAAGCCGAATGCGGCAGGTCGCCATCGGCCACGCGCACCTTGGCGCCGCGCCGGAGGAGCGCCCAGGCCAGCGCGATGCCGGCAATGCCCTGACCGACGACCAGGATGCGCATCAGGCGTAACGGCGTCGCACCAACTTGATGAATTTCTTAGCCGTTTCGATGCGCTTTTTGTCGGTCCAGCGGTAGCGCATCACGCAATGTTCGAGCAGGAAGGCCTTGGCCTGTTCCATGGAGCTGAAGCTATTCAGGGCAGCGATGGTTTTTTCAAATGTCTCGCTGTCTTCGCCAAAGAGTTCGCGTGTAAGCAAGAGTTTGTCGTTGAGGCCGATGGCCTTGCGCAGGTCGGGTATGGGCAATTCGGAGAGTTTTTCCGACAGTTCGATAGCCTGTTTGTATTCAAAAAGCGCTTCGGCTTCGGGCGGTGGCGCCGGAAAACTAGGGGGCGGTGTGGGCGATGCGACAGGCGCCTGCGGCTTCACCTGTGGCAACGGGTCGGCATTTTTAACTGCTTCGGACATGCTGGGAGCCGGTGGTACGACGGGGGGCGCCGGAGGAGGCGCCGGAGCCGGTGTTGGGGGCGTTACCACCTTTTCGGGTGCAGCGACCGGCTCGGGTGCTGCCGGACGCGATGGTGGCGGCGCTGCAGGCGCAACGCTCTGGCGCTGGGCCGGAGCAGCGACTGTGGTGGGCTCGGCCAGCAGTGCTTCATATAGATCGCGCACGTAAGCTAACATGATATCCACGTCAATGCGCATGATATTTTCGGGGTCTTTGCTCATCCGCGCGTATTCGCGGTTAATCTTGTCTAAGAAGACTTTCGCTTTGTGTAAGTCCATGCGGGTGTCGTTTCGAGTTTGCAGGCGGGTAGGCGGCCCGGATAACTAAGTAAGAAAGATGCTGAGTGTTTCGGGCGGCGAAGTTCCAAAAAAGTCGTAAAGGTTCGATAGGTTTGCCCCGATGTTTCTGGAACCCTACTTCAAAGGGCGCCGCACGGGCTGGGTTGAGGTCATCTGCGGCTGCATGTTTTCGGGCAAGACGGAAGAGCTCATCCGTCGGCTTCGGCGCGCGCGCATTGCCGATTTGCGCGTAGAGGTGTTCAAACCGTTGATAGACACGCGCTACGATGCCTCGAGCATCGTCTCGCACGATACCACATCGCTTCTGGCTACACCTATCGAGCGCTCCGAGCAACTGCTCGACCTACATCCCGAGACGTCGGTAGTGGGCATTGACGAGGGGCAATTCTTCGACGAACATCTCCCCAAAGTCTGCCACCAGCTGGCGCTTCAGGGGGTGCGCGTCATCGTGGCTGGCTTAGACATGGACTATCGCGGGCAGCCTTTTGGCCCCATGCCCAGACTACTGGCTACCGCTGAATACGTAACCAAAGTCCATGCTATTTGCGTGCATTGCGGCAACTTGGCCACCCACTCCTACCGCCTCAGCGCAGAGGAGGAAGTCGTATTGCTGGGCGAAAAGGAGCGCTATGAGCCGCGATGCCGAGCCTGTTACGCCAAGGGCAACATCCTGCGCCTGAAATGAACCTTGCAAGGGAATACCAAAAGGCTTGGGAAGGCTGCTAAACGCAACCTGAGGCCCACACGCGCGAGCTATCTTTGCCCGAGCCCAGCCCTTATCGTGCTCATGTGGTACCGTTTTCTTCCTCTTATTGTCTGGTTCCTCGCCTACCCTGCTGCGGCACAAACGCCGCCACTGCCCGCCCAATCGCTCGGACAGTACATCGTCGAGCGCTGGAGCGTGCTCACAGGCGAAAGCCTCGTCCACCTTTCGGTGTGCCCCTACGCCCGTGAAGACGCCGTGGCGATGGCCCGCAGGGCCGACAGCATACTGACAAGCACCCTCGACTGCTGGGCCGCGCAATACGTCTTTGACGACAACAACGAATGGCTCACTCCCGCCGACAGCCTCCACTACCGGCGCTCGCATAGGCCTGTACTGAGACATTTTTATCAAACGCCAGCACACCTGTTTGAAGTGAACACCGAGCACTTTCGCCTGCGCGCCAACCCGATGCTGCATCTGCTGGCCGGGCGGCAAAACGGCGAACCAGCGCTCCTGTTCATCAATCAGCGCGGCCTCGAAGTGCGCGGCGACGCCGACGGGCGCATCTTTTTTTACACCGATTTGGTCGAAACCCAGGCCCAGTTCGCCAACTATGTAAATGAATGGGTCAAGACCTACCAATCGCTGCCCGGCGCCGGCTTTTTCAAACCTTACCGAGCCCGCTGGCTCCGCAGCGAGACAGCCTACGACTATAATATTGCGCAGGCCGGCATCGGCTTCCGCCTGTCGCACCATGTAAGCCTGCAATTTGGGCACGGGCGTTTCTTCATCGGCCACGGGCAGCGCTCGCTCTTCCTCTCCGACGTAGGGAACGTTGCCTTCTTCCTGCGACTGCAGGGGCGCATCTGGAAGCTGCATTACCAAAGCCTGTTTCTGGAACTTAGCCCTATCTCCACTGCTGTGCCGCGCCCGCCTAACAGCCTGCTGCCTAAAAAATACGCTGCCATGCACTACCTGAGCTGGAAAGTGCGGCGCAACTTGACACTGGGCTTCTTCGAGGGCGTTACGTTCAACAGGAGCCGCCAGTTTGAGTGGCAATACCTCAACCCAGTCATCTTCTATCGAACCGTAGAGGGCATGCTGGGCAGCCCTGACAACGTCCTTATCGGCTTAGAAGCCCGCTGGGATATCGCCCGAAGCCTGAGCCTGTACGGGCAGCTCCTGCTGGATGAGTTTTTTACCCCGGAACTCTTCGGACGCGACCGCCAAGGCGGTTGGTGGGGCAATAAGTACGGTGCACAGGTAGGTATGAAGTACTTCAACGCCTTCGGCATTCCGTACCTCGACCTGCAGCTAGAATTCAACGCCGTGCGGCCCTACACCTACTCCAGTTTTGACTCGCTCAACAGCCACACGCACTACTCGCTGCCGCTGGCACACCCACTGTGGGCAAACTTCCGCGAACTGCTCGCCTCAGCGCGCTACCAACCGCACCCGCGCTGGACCCTGGCTACCCGCACCTTGCTGGCTCAAACCGGCGAAGACCCCCTCGGTGAAAATTGGGGCTCCAACCCGTTGCTCGGCAACGCTTCTCGCGCTCAAGACTACCAAAACCGCATCGGGCAGGGCATTCCAACCAATCTTCGTCTCTTCGGCTTTGCACTCAGCTGGCAATGGAAACACAACCTCTTCTGGGAAGCACAAATCCTCTGGCGAACCAAACACAGCACCCAACCCGAGCGCAACCTCGAAACACACCTGTTCACCCTCGGCCTGCGCTGGAACGTATGGTACCGAATGGCTGATTTTTAAGCGGCTGTCGCCTCCCAAGGCCTTCAGACAAGGGCCTCGTAGCGCCTTAGGTACGCCTCAGCAGCGGCCTGCGCCCGAAAGCGCCGGACGTTTTCAAAGCCTTTTACCACCAGCTGCTCCCGGAATGCGACATCCTCAATGACACGCAATACGCCGCGGCGAATGTCGGCCACATCGAAAGGATTGACTAAACAGGCGCCGCCTTCGCCCGCCACGGCGGGCATGCTGGAAATGTCGGCCGTAACCACCGGGCGGCCTACGGCCTGGGCCTCTAAAATGGGCATGCCAAAGCCCTCGAACGTAGAGGCAAACAGCAACAAGTCGCAGGCCTCGTAGGCGCGCACCACATCGGCGTCGTTTAAATCGGGTGTACAGGTGTAGGCGACACCGCAGCGCTCCAGCAAGTGCCGCTCCTCCGACCCAATGCGGCCTATAATGTGCAGCGTACAGGGAATGCCGGACAGCGCTTCGATGTGGCGCCGAAGGTTCTTGTTAGGCGTTGTGCCCACGTGCAAAATGCGCGGACAGGCAGCATCGAAAATTTTGTGCGCGGCCTGAAAATGAGGTGGTACAGCACTGGAGATGACCGCGACTTTCTCCGGCGAACAGCCGGTATGCCGAAGGATGTCGGCTTTTGTCTCCTCGGAAACAGCCACCACCTGTTGGCAATGACGCACCGGCCAGCGAAGCCATAGCCATTTCAGCAAGAAGCGCTTCCAGGCTTCGGGATGCTGCAAGAAGCCACAGTCGTGCACCGTGAGCAGTGTTTTGCGCCCCGGAAGGAACAGGGCTGCAAAGTGAATGTCGCCACTGATGTGAAAAATGTCGGCACGCAGGCGGCGCATTTGAGCGCCAATGCGCAGACGCGGCCACAGCCCCCGGCTGGGTGCGCAGGCCGTGATTTTTTGTACCTGAAAATCAGCGGCGTCTTCCAGGTGTGGCCACAAAGCCGCGAAGGAGCGCTCGATGCTGTAGAAACCCGGACCGCCGGGTTTTCGGAAGATAACCTGCACCGTTCGGCGGCGATAAAAGGCCAGATAGCGCTGAGCGAGTGTTGCCGCGTCGAAGTTGCGCCGCACCTGAGCAGGTGCTTGCTGACGGATATGCTGGCGTTTGGCTGCATCGGTCAGGGCTGCTTTCAAGGCTTCGGACCAGGCTTCAGCGCGCAGCGGGACCACCCAGCCGAAGTCCTGCTCGCGCACGTAGTCGCATAGGCCCACCTGGTCGCTGATGAGCACGGCCGTACCCACTGCCAGAGCTTCTAAGACAACCAGGGCAAAGTTTTCATTCTGAGAAGGCAGCACCAACATATCGGCGTCAGCCAGCAGACGCCATTTGTCGTCCCCCATCACCCAACCCTGCCAGTGGATACGCGACTGCAGGCCCTTTTGACGCGCCAGGCACTGCATTTTCTGGGCATAAGCCGAACTGGAGTCGCCGGCGATAATCAGTTGCCAATCTTCATTTGTCTCTAACATCGCTAGCGTCTCCAACAAGAAGGCGAGGCCCTTTTTGGGGTCAATACGCGACATGAAGAGCAGCCGCACTGGTTCGTTTGCGCTGGGTGCCTTTGTGTACGCCTCCATGCCGGGCAGCGGCGCGATATTGGGCAGATGCGTAACCTCTTGTCTGGGTAACAGAGCGTTCAGCTCATGCTGCTCCAGTCGAGTCGTGGCTAACCAGCGCGCAGGGGCCAGTAACCAGCGGCCTACTGTCCGCTGAAAAAGCTGCCTTGTTCGGCTACGCAACGTGTAGGGACTAAGCATCCCGTGCGGACAGAATGCGGTGCGCAAGCCGCGCACCCGACACACCAACGCCGCGCCAAAGGCTACCCAATTCCACCAGGAGTGGAGGTGAACGACATCAAACTGCCGCCCCTGCCGCCACAAGGCCAACCACAAAGCCGGGCAAAAATGGCCATGGTCGCCCGTCCAGCGGCGGAAATAGACCACCTGAACGCCATCTATCTCGACGGGTATGCCTACAGGCACGTCCAACTCCTCCGGACCATCGGCCGTGGTGGTAAATACCCAGACTTCCGCACCTGCAGCAGCCAAGCTTTCAGCAAGGCAACTGACGGAAAACGTCGGGCCGCCATAGCGAAATGCGGGCTTGTACGACGGGGTAATGTGCAGAATGCGCATATTACTGACCTCAAGAGTTCCTTTTTGGCTACTAAGGCACGAAGTTTTTCACAAAGGCACAAAGGTCTTACAAGAACACCCTGCATCCGAGTGGTCGCCCTACTTTTGCCGGCGGCAAAAATCTCCTTTTACTGCTGTTCTTTTATGTTGAAAAAACGATTTGCCGCGGCCCTACTTGCCGCTATGTGTTCCGGCCTTTTCGCCCAAACGAAGACGCTGACCATGGCCGACGCCATCCTGCGCGGACGGACTACCCTGGCACCTGCATCGCTACGCCAGCTGCAATGGATACCCGGCTCTGAGCAGTTCACTTACGCCGCCGGAGACCAGCTGATGCGCGTGCGCGCTACCGACAGGCAAGCCGACACCTTGGATATATTGGCCCGCATCAACACCGAGCGCACGCGCCAGGGCGATGAGGCCCTTAAGGCATTGCCCAACCTAAACTGGCTGAGCGAACAGCGCTGCTGGTTCCAAACGCCAGGCCATGTATTCACCTACGACCTGACTGAAGGCAAACTCAGTCGAAAAACGTGGTTTCCGGAAACGGCGGAGAATATAGACGTGCACCCTAAAACCCTGTGGGCGGCCTACACCCGCGACAACGGCCTGTGGCTCAGCATCGGCGGTAAAGAACTAGGCGTTGCCCAAAGTGAAGAAGACGGCATCGTTTACGGCAAGAGCGTGCACCGCGACGAGTTCGGCATCCACAAAGGCACGTTCTGGAGTCCCTCGGGCCGCTATCTGGCCTTTTATCGCATGGACGAACGCCCGGTAACGCGCTATCCCATTTATGTGCTCGACTCCATGCCCGCTCAGGTGCGCTACATCCGCTACCCTTACGCAGGCGCAGCCAGCCACCACGTAACCGTGGGTATCTACGATACCCAGAGCGGCCAGAAGTGGTACCTGAAAACCGGCGAACCTGCCGAACAGTACCTGACTAACATCGCCTGGGCACCCGACGACCGCTACGTGCTCATCGCCGTAATCAATCGTGGGCAAAACCACGTGTGGCTCAACCTCTACGAAGCCGCCACAGGCAACTTCGTCCGCACCCTTTTCGAGGAAAGCCACGACAAATGGGTAGAGCCGGAAAACCCGGCCCAATTCGTACCCGGCTCCAACACCGATTTCATCTGGCAAAGCGAGCGCGACGGCTACAACCACCTGTATCTGTACAACCTCTCCGGCAAACTCCTGCGCCAAGTCAGCAGCGGCTCAACGCCTGTAACGCGCTTCCTCGGCTTTTCCGCCGACGGTAAACGCTGCTTTTACCAAACCGCCGACGAAAGCGGCCTCAATCGCCACAACTGGGCCGCCGACCTGTATACCAGCACTAAACCCACGCCCATCGGTCCGAACGAACCCGGCACGCATCAGGTGCTCGTCAGCACCTCCGGCGATTGGGCACTCGATGTGTTCTCCTCCGTCCAAACGCCCCGCACCGTCCGACTCCTTTCTTTGAAAAAAAGCCAACCGCCATACGCGGTCTTTGAGGCCCCAAACCCACTGACAGACTATACGCTAGGCCAAACGCGCCTGGTTACCCTGGCCTCACCGGGCGGCTTCGCTCTCAACGGCCGACTCATCCTGCCCACTGGCTTTGACTCACTAAAACGCTACCCCACTTTAGTGTACGTCTACAATGGCCCGCACGTGCAACTCATCACCAACACGTGGCTCTACGGTGCCGACCTTTGGATGCACCGCCTTGCCCAAGAAGGTTTCATCGTTTTCACGTTAGATGGACGCGGCTCAGCCCACCGCGGCTACACCTTCGAAAGCGCTATCTTCCGCCGGCTGGGCGACGCCGAAGTGGAAGACCAACTCACCGGCGTCCGTTACCTCAAAAGCCTGCCTTACGTGGACACTACGCGTATGGGCGTCTATGGTTGGAGCTACGGCGGATTCATGGCCACTTCGCTCATGACCCGCCCTGAAGCCGCCGGCACATTTCGCTGCGGCATCGCCGGAGGCCCTGTCATAGATTGGCGCATGTACGAAATCATGTACACCGAACGCTACATGGATACCCCGCAAGAAAACCCTGAAGGCTATGAACGCAGCAGCCTGCTCAACTACATCGAAAACCTCAAGGGACGCCTGCTCATCATCCACGGCTCTTCCGATGACATCGTCCTGTTGCAACACACCCTACGCTATGTGCGTGAATGCGTGCGCAAGAACAGACCTGTTGATTTCTTCCTCTATCCCGAACACGGCCACAACGTACAGGGCCGTGACCGCGTCCATTTATTTGAGAAAATCGAGCGCTTCTTCGTCGAAAACCTCCGCTAACCATTGTCACCAACACGCTCAACTTTTGAAACCTTTAAAATAGCTGTGCGCAGGACTACTTTGTTTGTAATCTTGCAATGGATTGACTGCCTGTCCGTCTGTTTTAGCCTACTTGGTAATACTGTTAAAACATCCAGAACCCAGTTCTTGCTATGCCTTCTTCTTCGCTAGCACCCTCTGCCGGTCATGAACCCAGCCAACAGCCTGTGCTTACGCTCGAGCTCATCACTCCAGCAGACGACGAGCGTCCGGTCTTTCTCGCCGGCAGCTTCAATGGCTGGGCCGTACGTGACGAGCGGTACCGCATGACGCGCATCGGCGAAGGGCATTACCGTTTTGTCTTCCAACAAATCCCCGACCTTGGTGGAGACCCCTTTGAATACAAATATGTAAAAGGCGGCTGGGAAAGCGAGGAACTCAGCGCTGAAGGACTGCCTCGCATGAACCGCCGCATTGAACTGCCTAAAGGCAAAGTCGTGGATACGGTACCCCGCTGGAAATGCCACGCCGGCTGGTACGACCCAAAATACTACCCCGATATTCAGGTCATCTCCAAACGCTTCAATGTCCCGCAGTTGCGCCGCCGCCGACGCATTTCCGTGCTGCTACCCTGGGACTACGGAAGCACCAACAAGCGCTACCCCGTCCTCTACCTGCAAGACGGTCAGAACCTCTTCGAGGACGACGCACCCTTTGGCACGTGGGGAGTAGACAAGCATTTGGCGGCCTTGGCCCAACGCGGTAAAGGCGACCTTATCGTCGTGGCCATTGACCACGGCGGGCGCGAACGCATCAAAGAATACATGCCCTACGATACGTCCAGATGGGGGGAAGGCTTAGGCAAGGACTACGCCCGCTTCCTGGCCGAAACACTCAAGCCCTACATCGACGAAAACTTCCGCACCCTGCCCGACCGCACCCACACTGGCATTGGCGGTAGCAGCATGGGAGGCCTTATCAGCATCTACGCCGGCATCCTCTTCCCCAACACGTACTCCAAATTCCTCATCTTCTCTCCCTCGCTGTGGGCGGCACCGGGCATTTATTATGAACCGCTGGGCTTCGCTGCTCGCCTCAGCACTCGCATCTATCTCTTTGCTGGCGGCAAAGAGGGCGCCGGCATGGTAGCAAATGTTAAACGCTTCACGCAAGCGCTAAGAGCTATCTGCCCTAAACCCGACCTTGTCCGCTTAGAAATTGACCCCGAAGGCCAGCACAACGAAGCCCGTTGGGGACAGGAATTCCCTAAAGCCGTCGAGTGGCTGCACTTCGAGCGGTAATCAAAAAGTCTGCCCTTCCGCAGCCCTCCTGATAGATCCGGAAAAGCTCCCGCCTTGTCAGGACCTATCTACCCCGGTGTTTCACCCTGCTCTTCCTCAAAAGCTATAAAGCGAAGCCCCGAATACAGCTGAAAGGCCTCGAGGCAAGAACCATTAGACGCACTGGAGGATTTCTTTACCTCGTTTGGCAGGTCTTTTGGCCGGCCGGACGAGGCTAGCCGGTGCGAGGCTATACAACTCTGCGGTTACGGGGTGTGGCTCAGGCGTATATTCCAGCGTTGGGCGCCCTGTCGCACCTCCAGCCAATAGGCGCCGAGGGTGGGGAAGAGTGCAGGCGGCAGGTGGAGGCGTGTTTCGGCGGTCGTGGTACTCCAAAGCAGGCGACCGTGGGCATCGAAGAGGGACACCTCCGCGGGCTGGTTGTTGGCTGACAAGTGCAAGTGCAAGCCGTTACTGCCGAAAGGGTTGGGAAAGACAACGGGCCGTGCCAGTACTTGTGTGGGTGAGGCCTCTACCCAGTGCAATATAGGCTGCAGCGCGCGCCCGTCTGCGACAAAGGCGGCAGTGGGTGTGGGGATGTCGGTCAGCGCAAGTGCCTGCTGGAGTTCGCCCGCCCGGCGCGCACGAAAGCGTGCGGCGAACAACGGGGCAGGTTCATTATTTCCATCGTAGGCGGCTGAGCGTCTGAGATAGCGCGCATTTTCCAGGCAAGCTGTTAGACAGGGTCGTCCGCCTGGGCGGAGGGCGAATTGTTCGGCAAAGAGGCCGTCGGCTAAGGGTTCTACGTCCAGCAGTTCCAGCATTTGCGGGTCAAAGACGAGGCTGAACTGAGCGGCGGCGGTCTTTTGCCAATCGGCCGAGAAAACCACACGCAGCGCTTCTCCGGCGCGGAAAGTGCGGTTAGCGACATGAAGCGCCCAGAGCTGGCGCGGCAAGGCGGGTATTTGGTCGTTTAGTTGCGTGCTGGCGCTGCCGTTCACGTCGCCGATGCGGATACCGATGAAATTGACCTGTTGCGGTTGCAGCCCCGAGGCTACGGCGACGGCCTGAGGGAAGAGGCTCTGAAACGGATTGTCTGGGTTTGGGAACGAAAAGCTTTCCGGCACGAAGCGCCATAGAGGACTTTGAGTCAGCGTAGTGTCCATGCCCAAGATGAGTCGACGCAATTGCACAATGTCGAAGGTGGTAACGGACATGGAGCTGTTGGCATCGGCGGCAATGATTTTGTAGGGTGAAGACAGGCGTTCGAGGTTGAGGATGTGTTTGTTGATGAGCAGTAGGTCGAAGGTGCTGACGCCGTTGAGCGGGTCGTCGGTGCGGGTAGGTCGCAGGCTGTCGGTCAGGCAGGGAGCGCCGGCGGATATCTGGTAGGCGCCTGTGGCTGTGCTGAGTGCGAGCGGGTTGTTGCACAGGCGGGCGTTGGCGATGCCGTGGCCGTCTTCGGTGCGCACAAAGCCCTGCACGGCCACGGCAGGCGCTCCGGGCAGCAGGTGGAGTGAGTCGAGCGGGAACGTCCATAGTCCGCGCGCGTAGGAGGCCGCCAACAGCTGGTTGCGCACCGGGTTGAGCTCCAGGTCAAACACCGGCACAAAAGGCAGTTTAACACCCAGCCGCAGCCAGTGGGCGCCGCCGTTTTTGGTATAGTAGACACCTGCGTCGGTCGCTACGAAGAGGATGCTGTCAGCGTGGCCAGGCAACACAAGGATGTCGTTGACCGGAATGTTGGGCAGATTGCTGCTGATATCCGTCCAGGTAGTACCGTCGTTGTCGGAGCGGTGCACGTGCGGGATGCGCTCGTTGTCGCGGAAGCCCGAGTGCGTTACGAACATTCGAGTCGGGTGCGAGGGCGAGCCGCAGACGGAGGTTACGTATCGGTTGGGCAGGCCGGTGCTAATGTTAATCCACGTGCCCGATGGCGTGCGGCGCCACACAAGGCCGTCGGAGGTGCCAGCGTAGAGTTTTTCAGCCTGCAGGGGCGACTCATCTAAACAAGAGATGGTGTGGAAGCGCGGGCCAAAGATGATGCCGCGCGTCAGGTCGCCGGAGATGGCGCCCCAACCCGAGCCGCCTTCGGAGAAATAGACGCGGTGGGTGCCAGCAAAGAGGCGCTGTATCGAATGCCGGCTGCGAAAGTAGGGCATATCCCAGTTGCAGCGGTCGGGCGTGCCGATGCAGCGTAAGCCGAATTGCCACGTCTGGCCGCCATCGGTAGTCTTGTGGATTTCGCCGTTTTGCGTTTCGACCCAAAAAGTCAGCGAGTCCGTCGCATGGAAAGCACAGCGGAAGCCATCGGCGGGGAATACGGCCTGCCAACTGTTGTAACCTTGAGCGTTACCACGCTGAATGCCGTTATCTTGCGCGCCCGCATAGTACAGATGCGGGCGATGATGGTCGTAGGAGGTCCGGTAGAATTGCGTCGTAGGCAGATTGAGGCTTTTCATCCACTGTTGCTGGCCCAGGCTATGGCGATACACGCCGCCGTCGCAGCCTAAGTAGCGCTTACCCGAAGGGGCAAATTGCAAGTCGTGAATGTCGGCGTGCGAGTTGGCAGCCGTCAGCCATTGGTTTGAGCCTGCCGGCTTTCGCCACAGTACGATGCCCAGAAAGTAGACCTCTTCGTCATTGTTAGGGTCGAGGCGGATTTTGCCGAAATACCAGCCGAAGTCTGCCACCGCCGTTTCTAAAGCTGAAACATCTACAGACGTCCACGTCTGACCACCGTTTTCGGTTTTGTACAGGCCGCCAGTGGTAGCTAATGTGTCGATATAGACCACATAGAGTTTGTCCGGGTTTTGGCGCGACATGGCTAAGCCCGTGCGGCCGTTTCGGCCTGTGGGCAGACCGCCGGTGAGTTGTGTCCAGGTCTGACCTCCGTCAGTGGTTTTATAGACTCGCGCGTGCGGGCCATCAATGATGGACTCCTGATTGCTGCGCACGCGGTCCCAGAACGAGGCGTACAGGATTTTCGGGTTGTTGTAGTTGATGACCAGGTCGCTGGCTCCTGCCTGATTGCTGACAAAGAGGACTTGCGTCCACGTGTGGCCGCCGTCGGTGCTCTTATAGATGCCGCGTTTGTTGGTGCGCACGTACGGGTTGCCCATCACGGCGGCGTACATGGTGGTGGGGGTAAATGGGTCTATTTGAATTTTGGAGACGATGCCCTCGTCGCCAAGGCCCAAGTGGTGCCACGACTCGCCTCCGTCCGTGCTACGGTAAATGCCGTGACCGTTGAAGACGTACGCCGGCACGTTCGGGTCGCCCGTGCCTGCGTACACGATGTTGGGGTCGTGTGGGTGATAGACAATATGACCCACAGCCAGTTCCGGGTGGTCGTCGGCCACGGGGCGCCAGTTGATGCCGCCATCGGTAGTTTTGAAGATGCCGCCCGCCGAAAAGCCGGCCAGCACGATATTGTCGTTTTGAGGGTGAATAGCGATGGTATTCACGCGTCCGGCCGCATTGCCCGGCCCCTGTAGAGTCCAATCGGGCTGGCTGCCGCTTTCAGCGCTCAAAGAGCGCGGTCGGCTGCGCTCGAAGGCTGTCCGCAGAGCCGTTACATTGCGCCGCCATCCGTCAGCATCGAAAGTAGCATCCGGGTATGAGCGCTGAAAGGCAAAATACTCAAAAGGACGCATCTTGCGCTCGATAGCCGCCATTTTGCCTTTTGAGGCCGAATACTGGCAGCCCCAGATTACCACTGCCGCCACTGCTATGCTTACCCATGTCAATATACGAGCCATACCGGTTTTTGTCTGGATAAATGTTTGCTTGAAATGCTGCACCGAGGCGACTCACCGTAGCCTTTTAGCAGCCTATTTGCAGCGCAAATATCGCACCATTGCATGGGGGTGTTTTGCCAAAACTGGCCGAGGTTTGGGAAAACTCCGACGCAGCGCTGCATCTTTGCGCGCCAGATAACAACCGAAACAACACCGTATGGCATACGAATACAGGCTGCCGTCGCTGGGCGATGGCGTTACAGGCAAGGTTACCGAAATCCGCGTGCAGCCCGGCCGGGCTGTGGCCAAAGAGGACATCGTCATCGTGGTGGGCACCGATAAGGTGGATGCCGAAATGCCCGTAGATGTGGACGGCATCGTCGAGGAAGTATTGGTGAAGGTCGGTGACGACGTCACTGAAGGTACCCCGATACTGCGTATCCAGGTTAGCAATGGCGTGGCTGAGGCGGCGCCCCAATCCGCTCCTGGCGCAGACAGCAGCAAAAACGCCGCCGCCAAGGACTCCAGCAGCAGCAAGGGCGAGGATGCTGATAGCGGCGGAAAATCTGCGCCGGCACCGGCGCCCGCTCCCGCGACCGAAAAGCCCGCCCTTACCACGCCCAAAGGCCAACTGCGTGCCAGCCCGCTGGCCCGCAAACGCGCCAAAGAACTGGGCCTCGAACTCGCGGAAATCACGCCCGCTCCCGGCAGCGAGCGCATCTCCTATAAGGACGTTTTAGACTACGTAAAACGCAAAATGAGCAGTGCCGGCGGAACAGCCGTTGCTGCTACAGGTGCCGGTCTGGCCCATCGCCCATTGCCCAACTTCGACAAGTTCGGCCCCACCGAGCGCCAGGCGCAAAGCCGCATAGGCGTCATTACAGCCGAGAATATGGTGTATGCCTTCAGCACCATCCCACACGCCTGGATATCTGAAAAAGCCGACATCACCCGTTTGGAGCAACTACGTCAGCAGTACAAAGACCAGGTAAAAGCTGCCGGCGGCAACCTGACCACCACCGCCATTCTGGTGAAAGCCGTTGCGGCCATGCTGCGCAAAATGCCGCAGTTCAATGCTAGCTACGACCCCGAAAAGCGCGAAGTCATCTTCAAAAAATTCTACAACATCGGCGTCGCTGTGGACACCCCGCGCGGCCTGCTGGTGCCCGTCATCAAAAACGCCGACCAGAAGAGTCTCACCGAAATCTCCGTCGAACTCACCGAGCTGAGCACCCGCACCCGCGATGGCAAGAACAAAATTGAAGACCTCGAGGGCGGCACTTTCAGCATCTCCAACATCGGCGGCATCGGCGGCACCAACATGCACTCCATCGTCAACTGGCCCGAAGTGGCCATCCTCAGCGTTACCGCCGCCCGCTATGAGCCCGTCTGGAACGGCAGCGTCTTTGAGCCGCATCTGCTCATGCCCATGACCATTGGCTGGGACCACCGCGTCATTAACGGCGCCGACGCCGCGCGCTTTCTGCAACAATTGAAGGCCATCTTAGAGGAGCCGTTCCTAGGGCTGTTGTAAGAAGCCCTCTGAAAAGTGAGGTTAATCGGCGAAGCGAATGCGGAGACTCATCAGTGCCCTTTACTAATACCCACTTTAACTCCCTTTCGGAAAAACGGCTAACTTATTGCTTTTGAAACAGCCGAGTCAAAAGCCGCCCTTCCGGACGGAGTTGCAGCAAATAGCTGCCTGCCGGCAGTTCGTACACCGGAACTTCCAAAGCGGCGCTACTGGTGGCATAGCCTTGAAGCCATACGCGGCCCAGTAGATCTAACACCTGCCAGTGCCCCCCTTCATCAGCATCAGAGATAGGACCGAGCACCCGCAACAGGTCGTGAGCCGGCAAAGGGAACACCCGAAATTCATCGCCGCCTCTCGACGCATGTGCCTGGCGGATAGGGCTGTACGAAAAGGTACCGTCGAGGTCAGTCAGGCGCAGGCGATAGTAGTTAAGGCCGGGCATGGGCTTGGCGTCATAGAATTCGTACCAGCGCGCCTCACGGGCATATCCCTGAGCTGCCACACGACCGATGGTCTCAAAACGAGCATTCGGCCCACTGCGCTCCACTTCAAAATAAGCGCTATGGTATTCGGCAGCAGTGGCCCAGTGCAAGTGTATTCGGTCGCCTTCAGCCTGTGCCTCAAAATGGAGCAATTCTATAGGTAAGGAGAAGTTTTCGCCTACGGCAAAGTCATCTATGCGGAAATTGGGCGGGGCCGTACAATTTATGTCTTCCTCAGTAACATATGTGAATCGGAAGCGTAGGTTAGACTCATTCTCCGCAGCGGGAGGCAGATCAAAGAAGACCGCATCCCAGGTAGTTGTCGCGCCAGACGCAACGTCGCTGGAAATAGGAGTCCAGGTCGTGCCATCATTACTCCATGCAAGCGATACGGGTGTTTCGTACGCATTGGAACGCCTACGCCCAAAGCCGACGCGAATACCCGTACGTCCTACGGTACTGATGACGCCGCTGACGGTTAGCTGCACCGTTTCGCCCGTCGGTTGGCAGTCCTGCATGCGCATGTTGTAGCCCCCGGAGGCGGGTGGGGGGTTGTAGCCGCTGCTAACGGCCATATTGTTGGGCCCTACGCGGCCGTTATTGGCCGACCACCCCGACGGAAAGGTGGCGTCCGGGAAAGACTGCAAGTAGAAAATCTGCCCCCGAACCACATTGGCTAAGGCAAGAAGCAAGACGACGAGCGCAGAGTTTCTCATGGAGAGGAATAATAAGTAGTGTGCAAGGCGGCTTTGCCTAAAAAGGTTAGCAAAGTTTGCACATTCCCATTTACTTCCGTCTGCTATCACTTAAATTTTAAGTTCGCTTAACATGGTTGAGACGCGCTGGCGCGTGAACGGCTATTGCTTATGAAACTGCCGGGTTAGCCTTCTGCCGCTAATAGTGTACTGCAGCAGGTAGGCACCGGCGGGCAGGTCGTGCACAGGGATGCTCCACTTGCCGCTATCGGCAGCGATACCCTGGCTCCAGACGCGCCCCATCAGGTCGCATATTTGCCAGTGCGCTTCCAAGTCAGCAGTCGGTGTGGAAAGCGACACGTATAGAATACTGGTCGCCAGCGACGGGAACACCGACAGTTTGTCGGCTGTCATTATCGCCTGCACCTGGCGGATAGGGCCATACGAAAAGGCGCCATCAGCATCAGCCTGGCGCAGGCGGTAATAGTTGGTACCGGGCAATGGGCGGGCATCAAAGAATTCGTATTGCCGCTCCTGGAGCGAATACCCGACGGCAGCGACACGGCCGATGGGCTCAAAACGCGCATCCGAACCGCTGCGCTCGATGTCGAAGTAAGCACTGTTGTGCTCTGAGGCAGTTGTCCAGGTCAGGCGAATACTCTCGCCTTCAGCGCGCACGTCAAAGTGTATGAGTTCTACGGGCAGGGAGAAGTTTTTGCCCACGGCGAAGTCGTCTATGCGGAACACGGGTGGCGACGCCGTGCAGCTCATATTCGTCTGTGCTACGTAGGAAAAGCGGAAGCGCAGGTTGGGCACATTTTGCGCTGCAGGAGGAAGGTCGAAATAAATGAGTTTCCAAGTCGTACTGACGCTGTCGGTGATGTTGCCGGAGATGGTGTTCCAGGTGGTGCCGTTGGCGCTCCATCGAAGCGAGATGGGGCGGCTGAAACCGCTGGAGCGCCACGCGCCGAAGCCGACGCGAATGTCGGTGTGGCCCACTGTGCTAATAACGCCGCTGACCGTCAGCGTGATCGTATCCCCTACAGGTTCGCAGTCCGACAGGCGCATATTATAGCCGCCCGAGGCTGGTGGTGGATTGTAGCCGCTGCTTGGAGAAGCGTTGTTGGGTGTTACGCGGCTACTGTTGGTGGACCAGCCAGTAGGAAAAGCGGCTGATGGAAAGTCTTCCAAGTAGATAATCTGCCCATTTGCACTAAAATTCAGAAGTATCAGGGAGAGTAAAATGAAGAGGGTGTCTTTTCTCACGGTGTATGAGCAATGGGTAATCGAAGAGGGATGCATGACGGATGAAAAAAGATATTACCATCATCGCTCAAATACCTTGCCTGTTCAACGCTTCTAAGATAAATTAGATAAAGGCACGCCGCCGACATGTGAGAGTACCGTTTACCGTCACCGATGAATAGAATCGCCTGAAGTAATGACGCCGGTTAGCAAAACTCATTGCTTCATCTGCTTATCTTTGTTATGTATTAACATACACTAAATAAAGCGGTGTGCTTATGCTGTGCCCATCCTGTCAAGCGCCATTGGTTGCTAAGATGCGCTACGATGTAGAAATTGACTTTTGCCCTCGCTGCCGCGGCGTATGGCTCGACCGTGGGGAGTTAGACAAAATCATTGCCCACTCCATGCGACACCACGAAGAGGAGGCCGCACAGGCGGAAGAGGTAGCCTCGCGTCCGCTCAACGCGGGCGAGCGACGGCAGGTGTATCCTCCGGCGAAAGCGCGCAGGCGCTTTATGCTGGAGCAGTATTTTGACTTTTGAACAAGGCGGTTTTATCGCAAAGCACTCCCATTAGAGGCGCGAAAAATGGAGGACTTCCGTATCACCGCCGCCACCGCTGCGGTGCTCCAAACGCATAAGGGTGTCGGTCATGGATACGATATGCCAGTCTTCGGCTAACTCGCGCAACGCACTGGGTGCTGCAGCCTCAAAGGTGAGACAGAGCTTAGGGGCGCTGTCGTCGCAGGCCGTTGACCATGTACCGACCCAGCTTTGGGTAGCATTGCGAGCGACCAGCTGACCGCCGACCTTAAAATTGAATGTATAAGGAGAGTAGGAGGCTGTCTTGTCGGAGCGATCGAAATAGTAAGAGACTTTCCAGTCTCCGGGTTGAACGGCAGGCGTCGAGATGTCCTTGCCGTTTTTGCAAGCAAAAGAGGCCCACAGCAGGGCGATAAGGGCCAGAATGGGGAAACGATTGCTAAAGAGAAACATAGCTGCAAGATGGGTTTTAATGTGTGCATGTTTTGCATACGTCCGGCAAGCGCGAGGGCAAGGCTTGCTTCCAGAACCGGCGGTAGGCAGAGGGGTGCTTTAAACGCAAGAGACTAAAAAATTAGCTTTCCAGTAATATTCTTTCTTTGCTTTCCGAAATCCTGCGGATATTTCGGCTTGAAAACCGCCACCACCTCTGCCCTGCGGTTTGGTCTGGCTCTGACCTGGCACTACCAAATTATTTGCCGCTTTAGCCAGAAAACGCCCGTTCCCTGTTGCTTTTTTGTCCTGTTTTGCTCATCTGCTTTTCTACACGGGAAAGGCCTTTGTCTTTGAGAAAAAGAGTCACCAAACCTAATTTCGTTCGTATGAGGTATTTTACGCTTAAACCAGTTTTGATTCTGCTTGCTGTGTTTTTGGCCTATGCGGGCTGGTCGCAGCGGCAGATTAGCGGGTTGGTTACCGACAGCGAGTCGGGTGAACCGCTCATTGGCGCCAGCGTGCGCGCGTTAGGCACGTCGATAGGCGCTGTAACTGATTATGAGGGACGTTTTTCCTTTGAGGTGCCAGAAGGTGTTACGCAAATCGAAGTATCGTACACGGGCTATGCTTCGCAAGTGTTGAACATTGGGGCCTCCAATGTGCTCAATGTCGCTCTTTTACCTGGCGTGTTTTTGCAAGAGACCGTGGTCATTGGCTATGGTACCGTAAAGCGCGAAGACGTAACCGGTGCTTTGTTGGCGGTTGGTCCTCAGCAGTTTAACCGCGGTGCCATCAACTCGCCGCAGGAGCTCATCGTGGGTAAGATCGCCGGCGTGCAGGTAACGCCCAGCCCCGACCCGGGTGGTGGTGCGGTCATCCGTATTCGGGGCGGGTCATCGCTGAGCGCCAGCAACGACCCGCTTATCGTAATTGACGGTGTACCGGTAGGCAATGAAGGCATCGGTGGTGAGCGTAACCCGTTCAACATCGTGAACCCCAACGACATCGAAACCTTCACGGTGCTCAAAGACGCTTCTGCCACGGCTATTTACGGCTCGCGCGCCTCTAACGGTGTGATCCTCATCACGACTAAGAAAGGCACGCTCAAGCGCAAGATTGGAGTGGACTACACGAATAACTTCTCGTTTGCCACGCCGGCCAACCGCGTCAATGTGCTTTCGGCCGATGAGTTCCGCCGTCTCATCAACCAGCGTTTCCCCGACGGGCACCCAGCCCGCAGCATCGTTGGCACGGCCAACACCGACTGGCAGGACGAAATCTATCAGACGGCGTTCGGTATGGACCATAACTTAGCCATCTCTGGTGGTGTAGGCTCCTTCCCGTACCGCGTCTCCGTGGGTCTGACCGACCGCGACGGCATTCTGAAGACCGACAACTTCAACCGTCTAACCGGCGCCGTTAACATCAGCCCATCTTTCTTCAACAACACGCTGCAGGTAAATGCTAACGCGAAGGCCATGCAAACGCGCAACACCTTCGCCAACCGCGGCGCTATCGGGGCTGCATTGTTCTTTGACCCGACGAAACCCGTCCGCGACCCGAACAGCCGCTTCGGCGGGTTCTATACACCTACCGGCCCTGACGGCAACCCATTGGGGCTGGCGCCCGTCAACCCGGTTGCCCTGCTCGAAATGCAAAGCGACAAGTCCACGGTGAACCGTTTCATCGGCAACATTCAGCTGGACTACCGCCTGCCTTTCCTGCCCGAGTTGCGCGCTAACCTGAACTTGGCCTACGACCAGACAAATGCCGAAGGCGAAGCCAGTGCACCAGCCAACTTCCCCGGCGGCTATCGGAAGGACGACCAGGGCCAGGACGACGGCGGCTTCAAGCGCACTTACGAACAAAAGCGCACGAATGAGCTGTTGGAATTTTACCTGAACTATGTCAAGTCGTTCGGCTCGACGCAGTTAGACCTCATGGGTGGCTATTCGTGGCAGCACTTCTATTTTGAGGACACGTCGCGCACCGTCAGCGCACGCGGCACCCGCGTTATTGATCCGGGGCTGTTCTTCCCGCGCGAGTACTACCTACTGTCGCTGTTTGGTCGCCTCAACTTCAGCATCCAGGACCGCTACCTGTTCACCTTCACGCTACGCCGCGACGGCACCTCGCGCTTCGGGCCGGATAACCGCTGGGGGCTCTTCCCCTCAGCAGCCTTTGCATGGAAAGTCCTTGACAACCGCGACGGCATCCTCAACCGCCTCAAATTGCGCGTCAGCTACGGCGAAACCGGCCAGCAAGACTTGGGCGGCGATTTCTACCCTTATCTGGCCCGTTACCAGTCGAGCCTGCCTACCGCAGACTATCAGCTGGGCGATAACTTCTACACCACCATCCGCCCCAATGGCTACAACGCCAACCTGAAGTGGGAGGAAACGGCTACGTACAACGCCGGCTTCGACTACGAACTCATCGGCGGACGCATTTACGGCTCGGTGGACTACTACATTCGCAAGACAACCGACCTGATTAACTTCGTGCCCGTGCCGGCAGGTACCAACCTGACCAACTTTATCACGGCCAACGTCGGTGATTTGGAGAACCGCGGCGTCGAAATCGCCATCAACACCATCCCAGTGCAACGCAGCAAATTCAACTGGGAACTGGGCGCTAACTTCACTGTCAACCGCAACAAAATCACGCGTCTGACGGCTACCGACGACCCCGACTACCGCGGCGTGGCCGTGGGCGGCATCTCCGGCGGCGTGGGCAACACTATCCAGATCCACAGCGTCGGCTACCCAGCCAATTCATTCTACGTCTTCGAGCAGGTCTATGACGAAGATGGCAAGCCCATCGAAGGGCTGTTCGTGGACCGCAACGGCGACGGCCAGATAACGCCTGCTGACCAGTATCGCTTCCGCAGCCCATTCCCCGACCTGCTCATCGGCTTCTACACCAGCTTTACCTGGGGCCGTTTCGACATCTCGGCCGGCGGACGCGCCAGTCTGGGCAACTACGTCTATAACAACAACGAGTCGAACCAGACGGCTTTCAACAACCTCTACCATCCCACGGGCTATCTTACTAACCTGAACGCTGACTACACGCGCACGCAATTCGCCGTACCGCGCTACTTCAGCAATTACTTCGTTCAGGATGCTTCTTTCCTCCGCTTCGACCACGTCACCGTTGGCTATAACTTTTCTAAACTTGGTTTCGTCCGAAGCCTACGCCTGTTTGGCTCTGTTCAGAACCCTATTCTCGTAACTAACTATCGGGGCATTGACCCTGAAGTGTTCGGAGGCATCGACAACAACGTCTATCCGCGCTCCGTCACTTACCTTTTCGGTCTGAACGCCAGTTTTTAACTTCCAAAACTTCTTCTCGTTATGATGTTCTATAACAAAATCAAAACAGCCGCCCTCCTGCTTCTGGGATTTACGCTGTTTGCTGTGTCGTGCTTCAAAGACTTGGACACAGTACCGCTCAATAAAAATGAAGTAACGTCGGCCAACGTGTACGACGACCCTACGGCCTACAAAGGCGTGTTGGCCAAGTTGTACGCCGGCCTGGCCCTCAGCGGCCAGCAAGGGCCTGCTGGTCAGCCTGATATCAGCGGCATTGACGAGGGCTTCTCCACCTATTTGCGCCAGTACTGGAAAGCCCAGGAGCTGACCACTGACGAGGCCGTCATCGCTTGGAACGATGGCAATATCCAGGATTACCACCAGCAGGACTGGGATGCCAACAACGAGTTCATTACGGCCATGTACAACCGGATATTCTACCAGATATCCCTGTGCAATGAGTTTATCCGGGAGACGACCGACGAAAAATTAGACAGCCGCGGCGTTACAGGTGCTCTGCGCTCAGAGATTGCTACGTATCGCGCTGAGGCCCGCTTCCTGCGCGCGCTGAGCTACTGGCACGCTTTGGATATGTTCCGCAATGTACCATTCGTGACAGAGAACGACAAGGTGGGCGCTTTCTTCCCGCGTCAGGCTTCAGCTCAGGAAGTTTTTGACTACGTCGAAAGCGAACTGAAGGCCATCGAGTCGCAGCTCCGCCCGCCGCGCCAGAATGAGTACGGCCGCGCCGACCAGGCCGCCGCCTGGATGGTGCTGGCCAAACTGTACCTCAACGCCCAGGTATACATCGGCCGCGAGCGCTACACCGACTGCATCACCTACTGCAAGAGAGTTATTGACGCCGGCTATACGCTCGAGCCCAGCTACGCCAACCTGTTCAAGGCCGACAACCACAAAGCCAAAGGCGCCATCTTCTCAGTGCTCTTCGACGGCCTGCGCAGCCAAACATATGGCGGTACCACATTCATCTGCCACGCGGCTGTGGGCGGCAGCATGAACCCCGCCGACTTTGGCCTCGACTTCGGCTGGGGCGGTACGCGCGTTACCAGCGCCTTAGTGGCCAAATTCCCTGCCACGGGCGGCAGCGTCGTCGTCGCTCCCAACCCAGGCGGCACCTATCCGGTCATCTACGTGCCCGGCGCTTATCAGGGCTGGAACCCGGCTCAGGCCCACCAGCTGTCGTCGAAAAACAACGACAACACCTACGAAGGCTACATCTTCTTCCCTGACGCCGGCTCGGAATTCAAATTCACCCTCGGCCCAAACTGGGACAACAACTACGGCGACAACGGCGCCGACGGCACGCTGGACCAAAACGGCGCCAATATCAAAGTAAATGAGGCCGGCTTCTACAAAATCAACGTCAACCTGAACACCTTCCGCTACACGCTGCTCAAAACCACATGGGGCCTCATCGGCTCTGCTACACCGGGCGGTTGGGGCAGCGATCAGGCCATGACGTACGCCTCGGGCGAAGGTGCCTGGCGCATCCAACTCAACCTGACACAGGGCGAGGTCAAGTTCCGCGCCAATGGCAGTTGGGACCTCAACTACGGTGATGACGGCGCCGACGCCATTTTGGAGCAAAACGGCGCTAACATCAGCATCCCGTCGGCGGGAACCTACCTGATTAAACTGTTCCTGAACAAACCCGACTACACCTACTCCATCGAGCGGCCCCTCTTCGACCGCCGCGCCATGTTCTGGACGCAGGGACAATCCCTGGAGATTGACGACATCTCGCAGTTCACCAATGGCTACGCCGTAACGAAGTTTACCAATATGCGCTCTGACGGCACACCGGGGTCGGATAAAACCTTCGTGGACACCGATTTCCACATGTTCCGTATCGAGGATGCTTACCTGATGTATGCCGAGGCCGTCCTCCGCGGCGGACAGGGCGGTGATATCAACACCGCCGTCACCTTCATCAACCGCCTGCGCGAACGCGCCTATGCCGGCACGGGCGGCAACATCACGGCCAGCCAGCTGACGCTCGACTTCATCCTGGACGAGCGCGCCCGCGAACTGTATTGGGAGTGCCACCGTCGCACCGACCTCGTGCGCTTCGGGCGCTTCAGCAACACTACTTACCTGTGGCCCTGGAAAGGCGGCGTTAAAGGTGGCGTGAGCCGTCCGCAGTTTTACGACGTGTTCCCCATTCCGAACTCCGATATCGGCGCTAACCCGAACCTGCGCCAAAACCCGGGCTATTGATACGCTCGAGCAAGGCGTTGGCGCTGTCTGTTGGGTAGCGCCGACACCTTGCTCCCTTTTGTAATTTTATTAAAAAGCAGGCAGCACTTCAGTTCCTGAGGGTTATCTACGCCGAACGAACATATGTTGCTTTTTCAAAAAAACACTTTTTGGCTATGAATATTCGATTGCTTCCTCTAATGGCCGCTCTGTTGCTTACGGTGGTGAGCGGCTGCGAAAAACAGGGCGACTTCAACCCCTCGCCCGCGCTGCGGCTTCGGGCACGCCCGGTCATTACGGCGCCCGCCGACGGCAGCGCCCTCGAACTCAAGGAAAACCAGGCCGGCAACCCGTTCGTCGTAACGTGGACGCCCGCTGATTTCGGCTTCCAGGCTGCCGCCACGTACTCGGTAGAGCTCGACCGCGTCGGCAATAACTTCAAAGATGCCGTCGTGCTGGGTACCAGCAACAAGACCTCACTGGTATCAACAGTAGAAAAGCTGAATACAGTACTTTTTACGGCACTCGGACTACCTGGCGAAGAGGCGTCCAACATTCAGATGCGCCTGGCCGTAACCGTCAACCCGAACGTGGACGTGGTGTACTCCGACCCCATCACGCTGCGCGTTACACCGTATACTATCGTTATTGTTTATCCGCAGTTGCAGGTGCCCGGTAGTTATCAGGGCTGGAACCCTGGCGATAACACCACGGTCATTTTCTCTGCCAAGAGCAACAACCGCTACGAGGGGTACATTTACTTCAAGGATGACAACACCGAGTATAAGTACACCGTAGGCCCCAGCTGGGCCGAAAACTACGGCGACAACGGCGGCGACGGTACCCTCGAGCGCGACGGCGCCAACATCAAAGCAGGTCCGGCTGGTGTCTATCGCCTCCGCGTCAATATGAACGACAAGACACACGACAATCTCCGCACAGAATGGGGCCTCATCGGCTCTGCTACACCCGACGGCTGGAATAGCGACCAGAACATGACCTTTGACCCGGTGGCCAATAAGTGGACCATCACCCTCAACCTCGTTGCAGGGGAAATCAAGTTCCGCGCCAATGACAGCTGGGACGTCAACCTCGGCGACGACGGTCTGAACAAGTCCCTGGAGTACAATGGCGCTAACATCCCCATCGCCGCCCCAGGCAACTACACCATTGACCTAATCTTGAACCGGGCTATTTACACGTACAACATCAAAAAGAACTGACGCGCTAGGTACAAAACTCCGACTTTGATAGCCCTGCCATGGCCTCGCTGTGGCAGGGTTGTTTCTTAGAGGGAGATTGCGGGCTAAAGTACTGGTAAACTGAACACTTTCACCCTCTACCGTGCCATCGCCTATACTCCTTATCATCACCGGCCTTCCGGCCACAGGCAAGACGACGCTTGCCCGTGCATATGCCGAGCGCTACGGCGCCGTGCACCTCAACAGCGACCAGGTACGCGCCGAATTAGGCCTGCGCGGCCATTACGGGCCAGAAGCCAAGCAACGGGTTTATGAGGTATTGCTTGCGCGCGTGCATCAAGCCCTTCAGGCCAGGCAGGATGTGGTCATGGACAGCGTGCTTCCGCGCGAAACATTGCGCAAGCCCTTTCGCCACGTAGCCGCCGAATGCGGAGCCGAATGCCGCTGGGTGTACCTCTACCTGCGAGACGACACAGCGCGCCAACGCCTGAGCCGCCCACGACCTGACAGCGAGGCCACTTATGAGGTTTATGAAAAATTGCGCGACGAATGGGAAGACATCGCCGGCCCGCACCTTTCTTTGCAGGCAGACGGCGCAACGCTGGACGACCTGCTGAACGCAGTGCGCGCGTACACTCTCTAACATATGTGCCTATGCATTACCTACTCGACCGCATGAACACTCAGGCTGCCCACTGGGAGCAACAAGGCGACCAACGCTGCCACTTCCAACGCTGCTACGGCATGATGAGCGCCAACATGGTGCAGGCCATCGCCGACGGGTACTTCCACGATGCCGCCTGGGTAGAACGCCTCATGTTACGCTTCGCCGATTATTACTACGACGCCCTGCATCTCTACGACCAGCAAAGCGACCGGACGCCACCCGTGTGGAAGCAGGCGCATGATGCCACCCGCCACCGCCGCCTGCACATCCTGCAACGCCTGCTGCTGGGCATCAACGCTCACATCAATTACGACCTGCCGCTGGCCCTATGTGATTGCATGCGCGACGAATGGCACACCGCCGATGCTAACGCTCGCCAGCACCGCTACGAAGACCACGAAATGGTTAACCACATCATTGCCGAAACCATTGATGCTGTCCAGAATAACATCATAGAACCGCGCTCCATTGTCATGGCGGTTATAGACCGCCTCATGGGTCGCGTGGACGAATGGCTGCTCGCCAAACTCATCCGCAGCTGGCGCACCGATGTGTGGCATGTGGCTGTACAACTGTTAGAGGCCGATAGCGATAAGCAGCGCGAGTACATCCGCCGAGCCCAGGAGGCTCGGGTGCTCGCACGCGGCCGTGACCTGATACTGGAAAAATTCAGGCAAACGCCGCGTACCTGAACATGACCACCGAGCAAATCCACGACATCGCTGCCCGAGGCGCCTATCTCGGCCCAAGAGGGCCTGCCCAAGTCCTTGAAACACACATCTCCTGGGTGCTGCTCACTCCGACGTATGCTTTCAAAATTAAAAAACCGCTGCGACTGTCCTTCTTAGACTTCAGCACCTTAGAGCAGCGCCGACACTACTGTCAACAGGAGGTTACCCTTAACCGCCGTTTAGCTCCCGACCTATACCTGGGCATCTTGGCGGTGCAGCCCGACGAGAATGCTCTGCTGAGCATCGGGCCTCTATGGGAGCAGCGTCCTTTGCTCGACTATGCTGTGTGGATGCACCGCCTCGATAATAGCCGCCAGATGGACAGCCTGCTGGGCCAAAGTGCTGTCGGGCACCGCGACATGGAGACGCTGGCCGAACAATTGGCTGCCTTCCATCGGAAGTACGCGCTAACGGGCGCCGACGCTCCTGGCGAAACAGCCGACGAATACCGGGACGACTTTGAAGATCTCTTCGCCCACGAATCCACCGCACGCCGGCTTCTCGGCGATACGGCTACCGCCCGCTTTGACATCTGGCGACAGCTGGAGCGCCAATTTCTCGAAACGCATCAACGCCGTTTAAACGAACGCGCCCGCGACGGCTTTTGGGTAGACGGGCACGGCGACCTGCACGCGCGCAACATCTTCCTGCTGCCCACCGGGCCTGTGGTGTTCGACTGCATCGAATTTAGCTCCCATCTGCGCCGTTCAGACGTGCTCAACGAATTGGCCTTCTTGGCCATGGACCTTGAGGCCCGCGGACACGCTCCTCTGGCTCAGGTGTTCATGAGCGCTTACCGACGCCATTGGCCTTGCATCGAAAACGCTGAGGACGATCGCATCTTTCTGTATTTTAAATACTACCGCGCCAACGTGCGGCTCAAAATTGCCCTACTCCAATGGGCGCAAACACCGACATCCGAAGCGGAAAAAGCAGCGCGACAGTACTGGGCGCTTCTGGAGCAATATGCAACGAAAATGGCATAAAACCCGGATACGTTCGCGGCAAGGCTTACTTTTGCCCAAAAAGCGCCGGGGACAGGCAGCGCCCGGCTTCAAAACACACGTATAGTCGTAGAGGATGAAACAGACATTTTCGCTAAAAAAAACCGGTGTTATCGCGTTGGGCATGGCGTTGTGCGGCTGCATCAGCCCGGCATGGGGCCAGCTGCGCACCAGTTTTAAGGTCGGGCTGAATGCCGCGCGCATGGATGGCCCTTCGGAGACCGATGCCAACGGTAACGCCTTAGAAACGTGGCGCAACGTGACAGGTTTCCACCTCGGCATGGGCTTTGGATACTCATTTACCGACGCCTTTGGCGTGCGCGGCGAATTGATTTACTCGCGGCGCGGCGCGAAATACACATTTGACGGACCTTCGTACCGGCTGTTCCGCCACAGCGCCGGCTTTACGGAGGCGCGCGGAGACTCGCGCTATTTCATTAACCTGCAAAACGTTTACATTGACCTGCCGGTGCTGGCTTATGCCCGATGGAAAGACTTTGAGTTTTCGGCAGGGGTTTATGGCGGCCTGTTGGTGCAATCCATTGGCGAAGGCTCGCTCATCTTCACGGACGGGCGCACGGTTCCGTTAGGCAATACGGTGCGCGACCTGGAATTCAATCTGCAGCACAATTACCGCAAGGATAAAATCGGCGGCGGTGATTTTAGTGAAAAAGTAAACGTGCCGGTGGATGGCCGCCCAATAGAACTGCCGAAAACGATGGGGGCCTACTTCGACTACCCTGAAGGCAGCGGCAAACTCTACAAGGCACTGGATTACGGCTTAGTGGGCGGCGTGTCGTACTATATGAGCCGTTCACTCTTTCTGGGCGTGCGCTTCCAGTACGGCCTGGCCGATATCACCAACGAAGCGGGCGACCTCGCCAAAGCCCAGACCAACAACGGCCGACAGGTCTTCCGCAACGACCACGACCGCAACATTCTGTGGCAGTTCTCTGTGGGCTTTGGCTTCTAAAGACCTGAGCCTCAGAGCCTGAGTGCTCTCTCTTTTTTTTCAGACATTCCCGAAACCGCATTTTCTCATCCACCCACCATCCCTGACAGATTTATGACGCGCAAAAACACCCTTTCTGTCCTGCTGCAAATCCTGGCCATTCTGGGCGTGCTGGCAGGCTGCCAGAAACTGGCTTTGGACGATTTAGAATTTGCCGAGCGCACCGGTGAGTATGCTTTTCCGGTGTTCTCCACCAGCATCGGCCTTCAAGACCTGATGCTCAAAGTGCTCAACGACTCGGTGGGCAGCGACACCATCGTCATCAACCCCGATCAGACGATGACGCTGTTTTACAGCGGTGATGTAGCTGAAAAACCGGCGTCGGACATCTTTCGATTCTTCAATTTTCCGGAGGTACCGGTGCCCATCAACGATACGTTCTACGAATATCCGTTTAACACGCTCGACTCTGTGTATATCCGCCGGGTAGAAATAAATAACGGTACGCTTAACTTGGTGGTCAACAATGCCCGCAACCAGCCTATTACGGGTACATTCCACATCGTGCAGATGTCGAAGAATGGACAGCCGTTCTCCATGCCTTTCAGCGTGCCGGCGCGTCAGACGTTCATCTCGCCGCCCATTCCACTCAAAGGCTACACCATGACCTCTGACAGCAACCAGCTGCAGTTCCGATACGAGGCCTATCTGCCCGATGGCACGCGTATTAAGATTGACGACGTACTGCCCGGCATCGCGGGCATCGGTATTCTCATTCAGGGCTTCACCGCATCCTACATGGAAGGCTACTGGGGCTACTCGGAGTACCCGCTTACGCTGGACACTATTGACATTGACATTAACCAGACCAACCTTAAGGGCAATGTGAAGGTCAAAAACCCGAAGGTAACCATGACCATCACCAACTCTTGGGGCTTCCCTACGCGCGGGGTGGTCAAATACCTGAGCTTCATCGGACGCGACGGCAAGGAATACAAACTGGAAAGCAGCGTCTTTTTTAACGATAGTATTGATTTCAACTACCCCTCCTGGGCTGCCGGCGAAATCGGGCAGACGAAGGAAACGCATGTGGTGCTGGACAGCACCAACTCGAACATTGCCGAAATTTTCAATGCCCAACCCGTGCGCCTTATTTACGAGGTGGCCGGCATCTCCAACGCCCGAAAAGACCCCAGCATCGTGGGCTTCCTGACCGACAAGAGCACCATCGCCCTGCTCATGAAGGTGGAGCTGCTGCTCGAAGGCTCGGCGGAAAACTTCGGCGCTGAGCAAACCATCAATGCCAATTTCGGACAATTCGCCGATTTCGATACCAGCCGTATCGAAGCCGTGGAGTTTAAAATTGTTACGGAAAACAACACGCCCATCGGAGCTGCGCTCCAACTGTACTTCTTAGACGACCAGGGGCGTGTGCTGGACTCGCTCTTCACCGGCGCGACTCCGCCGTTTGTGGTGAAATCTCCGCCAGTGAATGCCAACGGCGTTAGCGTCGGTACCGCACGGGCTGAGACATTTGCCCCAATGGATGTGGCCCACTTCAGCCGGGTACGCAAGGCCACCTCTATGCGCCTCAACGCCGCCTTCACTACCGCCCAGGGCGGACAGGTGCCCGTCAAGCTCTTAGCTACTCAGGGCATCGCCTTGCGCATGGGCGTCAAAGTGCAAACCCGATTGGGTGGTAAACCTTAATGATATGCGCCTTTAATGATGCGCTGGCTCTGAAACCATTCCAGCGCTCTGTCCACACACATGGGCCATTCCTGACCACCAATCCCTACCTACCCCTTATCTTTTTTTTATGAAAAAACACTCTTTTTTATCCTTCCTCCGATATACGCTGCTGCTAAACGCAACCCTTGCCGCTGTGAATGGCGTCGCTCAGCAAGAACTCATGCTCTACCTCAGTCCGGAAACGTGGCACGCCAATGCCGCCAATCCGGCTTTCTTTCCCAAAGATAAAGCCGTGTTCCTGGGTGGCCCAACCATCGGTATAGATGCCGCCCATTCGGGTAGTATCGCCTACAACGACCTGCTGCGCCGCGAGAGCGGGCGCACCATCCTGGACTTGGGCGGCGCCATCAACAGACTGGAATCCGAAAACACGCTTCGCTTAGACCAGCGCAACGAACGCGCTCTGCTCGGTCTGCGGCTGGGCGGCTGGTATCTCACGGCCGGCTGGAGCCAGCGCACTACCGCCACGGCGACTTATCCGCGCGCCTTGGCCGAATTGCTTTGGTACGGCAACGGCCCCTATGTCGGCCAAACACTCGATATCGGCCCAACCCTAAGCACGGTGCGCTGGGACGAATTGAGCGCCAGCTTGGCCCGCGATGTCGGTGACCGCCTCCGCATCGGCGTACGCGTCAAGTACCTTTCGGGCGCTGCCATGCTCGTTACCGACGAGATGCGCCGAAAAATCCAGGCTTTCACCGAAGCCGACATCTACCAGCTCTCGCTCCAGACGGATTACGCCTTCCATTCCTCCGGCCTCATCTCAGCGGTGGACACGTCGGGCTTTGGCTACGACCTATCGTTCAACGAGCAGAAAAACCGCTTCGGCCAAAATTCGGGTGCCGGCTTCGACGTGGGCGTACAGCTGCGCCTGAGTGAGCACTTCACCCTGAGCGCCAGCGCATTAGACCTCGGCAGCCGCATTGCCTGGAAGCAGAACACCGCCTACTTCCGCAGTCAGGGCACGTTCAACTACGACGGCGTATTCATCCCGGGCACCGACATCCTCAACGGCACGGTGGACAGCCTCGACTTCGGCGCGGCCTTAGATAGCCTCAACGATGTACTCAACTTTCAGCGCACCGACGCCGAGCTGACCACTTCACTGCCCGCCCGCTATTACGCCGCCGCACAGTGGCAAATTCTGCAGCGGTGGGTGCTGGGCGCCGTACTCCACCATCAACGCGATGACCGCCGCCAGACGACCGCCGTAGGCTTCAGCGGACACTGGTCGCCGCTGCCCTGGCTCACCGTAGGCGCTATGTATAGCATCAACAATCGTTCAGCAACCAACCTCGGCCTGAGCGCCACCGTACGCCTGGGGCCATTGCAGGCCTTTGCCCTGTCCGACAACGCGCTCACCGCCGCCACGCCGTATCGCTCGGCGGCGGTAAACTTCCGCGTAGGCGGGGCACTGCTTTTTTAAGGAAATCGTTTCTCGCACCGAGGCAGCAATACTCAACGCTTACCCTCTCGTTGGCGGTAACGATAAAAAACACACCTACTTTCGATAATCCGACAATAATCTAAGTAAACTTATGAGAATTCAAAACTCATCAGGGATAGCATACTAATGACTGAACCGCCTGACAATTCGGTGCATTTAGTCATTACTTCGCCCTCCTTGTCGGCAGTTAAAGGACTGCGGAACGGACAATCAAATCGGCTTCCAAGGCAGTTGCGAAGATTACATCAATAACCTGAATTGGGTGTGGAAAAAGTGCTACCGCACTTTTCACAATGGTTGCCGTTTGTGCGTAAATACTGGCGGCCAGCTTACCTGTGCAGTTTACTACGGACGTTTCAAGGTCATTCCAATTCGTGAAGAAATTATCAAGTTGTACGAGAACATCGGCTTTGATTATATGGGTGCTATCATTTGATAAGAGGTAACAACCTCCAATACAACAGGCGATGGCGTTCAGAGGGGTTCATATCCCTACCCGAGAAACGGAATTTTGACATTGTACCACGAGTTTATGCTCGTTTTCAGAAAATTAGGTGACAGCCCGAAACCAACCAAAGAACAAAAGGCAGCTGCGAAGACGCCTATATTTTTTGAGTCAGAGGTATCGGTTTTGGGCGCTTTGCTTTGTACAGAAAGGAGTAGGTACTGAGCGCGTGGCTAATCAGCCATCCCCATCAGCCTCAGAAATCGTCCTACATTTATGCTTCCAACCGCAACACGCCCCGCGGACACACCGCCGAGCAGATGCCGCAACCCACGCACGAGGCGCGCAAGATGTCTTCGCCACGCTGGGCGTAGGCGCGTACGTCAATGCCCATTTCGCAGTAGGCCGAGCAGTTGCCGCAAGAAATACACTGCCCACCGTTAGTTGTGATGCGGAAACGCGACTTCTTACGCTGCCAGATGCCCAGCCACGCCGCCATTGGGCAGCCGAAGCGACACCACACCCTGCTGCCAAGCAGTGGATAAAAGCCCACGCCGACCACGCCCGAAAAGGCCGCGCCGATGAGAAAAGCGTAGGCCTTGTAGAACAGGTCGGAAAACTGCTGAAGCACACTGCGCCCGGTAGCAACATTGACCCACAGCAGGGCAGTCATGACCACGACAAAGAGCAGTATGCCGTAAATCATCCAGCGCTCCACCTGCCAGGCGCGCAGGCTCTTGTCCGACAGATGGCGGAATGGGTCGCCTGCCGTTTCGGCTAAGCCTCCACAGCCGCATACCCAAGAGCAGTACCAGCGCTTGCCCAGAAAATAGGTAAGCACGGGCGTGCCCACGAAAAACATGGCCAACCCAAAGAAGAAGTAGAAAAGGCCCAGGTCGGATTTCAGATAACCGTGATAGGCCATAGGCGTGCCTTGGTAGTAGGACAGCGGCCAGAAATAGGAAAAGTAAATCTCCGGCTGCTGAAGCCGCACCAACAGGCCGGGCAGCAGCCAGGCAAACCCCAACTGAAAAAACACCACCGACACTGTGCGGATGCGCTGGTAGGCGTTGTGTCGGTATTTGAAGAAGAACTTGATACCCATCAGCAGCACGGCCAGTGTGTAGAGTGTGCCATAGACGAACCACTGGTCAGCTGCACGTGCGCGCAATGCTTGGCTCAATGGCGTGAACAGCTCGATGAGGCCCGTGAGGTATTGCGGGAACCAGTATAGGCACACGTAGAAACCCGTAATGAGCACGCCCAACGCCCACCCCCATACACCGCGGGCCGTAAGGCTGCGAAACCACGTGCCGTTGTTGCGAATACCGGCAGGGTGCCTCAGGTATTCTTCGCGCACAAAAAGCCATACGCCGGCAGCCATCAGACCCAGAGAAACCAGCAGCGTAGGAATGGGCGCTACCGCCCGGCCAGCTGCCCAGACGATGAGCCACAACAGTACACCCAGTGCGCCCAGGGCCAGGGCCACTTTCTGGCGCCAGGGTGTCAGCAACGGCGCCGGTTGGGCAATGGAAAGCGAATGTTCTTGCATCTTGTTAGTAATTTCCAAATTTGTTTGCCAAAGTAACTGCCAAACTTGTTCGGCTTGCTCCTATGAAAATAAGTTACTTTTTGCATACCCGTCACCTCGCCGCATCACCTCCCAATCCACTGTCCCAACCCGCGCCGCCGCTTCAGACGCAGCGTTCGCCCCGTCTGTCGGTTGTACAGGGCCACCAACTCTGCTTCGTGTTGCGGATAGAACTCCGGGTCGAAGTTGGCTGCCCCGAGGTTTTCGAGCACCGTTTCGATGGGTGTGCTCTGGCGCAGCCATTGGTCGCATACCAGGTGGCGGTAGCGGATGCCCATGAGGTTAAAGCCCAGTACGGCGCCTGTAGAGCGGTCGTAATTGATGCGGATGCTTTTGCAACCATCGGGATGTTCCCAGTAAAGGGTTTCCACGTCGGGCGGCGGTGTAGGCGGTATGTTTCCATAGACTTGGTACTCGATGTCGAAGAATTTGGCCGAGTTGAACCAAATGCCCGGCTCATAGGGTGTCGGTTCGCCGCATAGGGTACGTGCCACGGTTTCGCCCATAGCGCGGGCGCTATACCAGACGGCCTCTACAGCGCGTCGGCCCGGCTGCGGCTGGCGCAGTTCGGCGCAGTCGCCAATGGCATACACGTCAGGCAGGTTGGTTTGTAGGTAATCATCCACCCGGATGCCGCGGCCGATTTCTAAAGGTGTGTTTCGCAGAAAATCCACATTTGGGCTGACACCAACAGTCAGGCCCACGAAGCCGCAGGCGATTTCCTCGCCGTGCGAGGTGATGACCGCCCGACATTTGCCTCGGGTATCGGGCAGGATTTCGCGCAATTCCGTGCTCAGCCGCAGGTCAATGCCGTGTTCGCGGATGTGGCGGCTGACCATGTCCGACTCTTCGATGGGCAGCACGTTGTTCCAGAAACCGGACTCGCGTACTAAAAACGTAACCGGAATGCCGCGCGAATGGAACATTTCGGCCATTTCAATGCCGATAAGGCCACCGCCGACGATGACGGCGCGCAGCAGGCCGGGGCTGTGGCGCTCTATATTTTCCAGGTCTTGCCAGTGGTAGAGGCCTTGTACGCCGTCCAAGTCTTGACCAGGCCAACCGAGTTTGTTGGGCTTTGAGCCGGTAGCGAGGATTAGGCGGTCGTAGTGCAGCATGCGCCCGTCGGAAGTTCGCAGGGTTTTACCTTCAAAATCAACCTCTGTAACGCGGGCGCGAAGCAGTTCGATGCGGTTCTCGGCCCAAAACCAGTCTTCGTAAGGTTTCAGGTCCTGCGGGCGCAGGTAGCCCATATAGACGTACATAAGTGCCGTTCGACTGAAAAAGTAGTCTGTTTCATCCGAGATCACAGTGACAGAATGGTCGCTCCGCTTACGGATATGGCGGGCTGCCGTGATGCCGGCGACGCCGTTGCCGATGATGACGATGCGCATTGGATGATAAGACGGCGTTTTTTTAGAAGCCTGCAAGCCCCGCGCCGAAATCATAACAAGGTACGAAGCTCTGGTGTCGCCGGCTTTCAACGGAAGATATTTTTTAGCAATAAAAAGGGCCGGTGCCCAACCTTTCCGCCCTAATTTTCGACATGTAAAATCAAACGCGGGTATGGCATATCATCCCACTAGTCCGGACGAAAGGCTGATACAGGGTTGTTTGAACCAGCATCCGCTGGCTCAAAAATACCTGTATCAGCGTTACTTTGGGCGGCTTTTGGGTATTGCCATGCGATACACATCCGACCGGGACGAAGCTATTGGCGTTCTAAATCAAGCGTTTTTGAAGATTTTCACCAACCTCAACCAGTACAGCGGCGTGGGCTCTTTTGTAGGGTGGATGGCTAAAGTAGTGCTGCATACAGCCATTGACTATGTGCGTAGTCAGGTAACGTACCGCCGCACGATACATTTTCACACCGAGGCCGACGGGCACGTACTGAACGAGGGTTTGGATCAACTCCAGGCTGAAGACATTCTCCATCTGATTCAGCAGCTGCCGCCGGCTACGCGTACGGTGTTCAGCCTGTATGTGGTGGACGGTTACAAGCATAGCGAGATTGCTGCGATGCTGGGCATTGACGAGGGGACCTCCAAATGGCATTTATTCCAGGCGCGGCGTTTGTTGCAAGAGCGATTAGGGCGTTTGTACACATCCGTTGCTCGATAAATTTAGACAAAAGATGATGGCTGACTTTTTTCCAAACCAACTTTTTCATCGCTTAGAAAATGGAACCACTAAGCAACAAGCAAGAGCAACACGTGCGCGAAGAGTTGAGGCAGCACGAGTTTCCGTTCGATGAGCGTGCCTGGATGGCCATGGAAGTCTTGCTCGCGGAGTCGCGGCGACCGGGTGCCGTAGTGCCCCAGCGGCGCTACGGCTGGTGGTTATTACTGTTGGCCACAGCATCGGCCCTGCTGCTGTGGCAGTTGCGGCCCACGCAGAAAGGGAAATTGGCACCTCAAAAGTTGCCTGCCGAACCGGTGGCCGAGGTGCTGCAAAAGGCAGCCCCTGCGCAGGGCAAGCATGCTCTATCTGCAGGCGACCGTCGGGTCTTGGGCAGTGCAGAAAGCCGGAACAGCGAGCGTAGCTGCTGCGAGCATCTCTCCTTGAACAAAAAGACAAATGCGCAGGCGGCCCTTGCGCAAAGCATAAGGGCAGGTCATGGGCACCGCTCGCATGCGCGTGCCCAAGATGGCCTCTTTTTGCAGCCAGCAATTGAGGCGGTTTTTCGCCCCCTTCAGCCTTCGGAAGCACCTCAGCCTTCCTTCGGCTTCGTAAAAGAGGCCTCTGCAATGGCCGAGAGCTGTGTGCAAGCAGTGAAGATGCTGGAGGAGCTACCTCCCACCGCTATCAGGGTAACCCCGACACGGCTGACCACACGCGGTGACCTGACGCTTCTATCCCGAACAGAGCAGATACCCCGACCTCCGCGCATCGAGCACGGGCTGATCGTTGGCCTGGGCGCAAGTGTGACGCAAGGGCGGCCTTCGGCCGTTACGCCGGCGCCAATGCTGGGCTATCTTTTCCGCTACCGCTTCGGCGTCAACACCAGCCTGCAGACGGAACCACAGGTCAAACCGGTCAGCGGTTACTTCTTGAGCGCCCAAATTCAGGACAACACACCTACCGGACCGCTAAGGGTGAGCTACGAAGTGGAAGGGCTGCTTTTCCTTGAATTGCCCATAGGCGTACACCACCGCTATCGGCCCGACCAGGCCTTTTTCGTCGGAGTCCGTCCCTCTTGGAATAGGCCTATGCGTACGCAGACCCTGGCTTTCTCATCCAGCGCTGCGCCTACAAGCCAGTACGACCTACGCAGAGGTCTGATTGCCTTTGATTTGGGCGTTTCGGTAGGCTGGGAATGGCGGCTCCACCCCCAATGGGCCCTCGACGCCCGCCTAACGCAAGGCACGACCAATCTGGTTGCTGATGATTTCTCTGTAGAGGTTAATCGGCTGTACAACACTGACTTTCAGGTTTCGCTGCGCTACTTCACCACGCCCGATAAGCGCACCCTGATGGCCCGGCTGTAGGCTGGCTGCATGCAGCTCAGGCTTCGTTTACCTTTGCGCCAACGTGCCGCTGAGAGAAGTCGCACATGGGTTTAGCCGTTTTTATCGCAATTCAACGAGTCGCTGCTTCATGAACCCATCCGTTGTTATTGCCCCCGAAGTGCAGGCCGCCCTGTCCGAAGGCCGAGCGGTGGTGGCCTTGGAAAGCACCATCATTACCCATGGCATGCCCTATCCCAACAACTTAGAAACAGCCTTGCGGGTAGAAGCAGTCGTTCGGCAGGCGGGTGCCGTGCCGGCTACCTGTGCCGTTGTAGATGGGCGGCTGTGCGCCGGCTTGAGCGAGGAGGAAATAGAACACTTTGCCCAAAAAGGGCGTAGTATCGCCAAGGCCAGCCGGCGCGATTTAGGGTATTTGCTAAGCCGAGGCCTCGATGGTGCTACTACGGTGGCAGCTACAATGGTCATTGCCCATTTGGCTCGCATTCGCTGCTTCGCCACCGGCGGCATCGGCGGAGTACATCGCGACGCATCGGAAACCTTCGACATCTCTGCCGACCTACAGGAACTGGCACGCACACCGGTGGCCGTAGTGTGCGCCGGCGCCAAAAGCATTCTGGACCTCGGCCTGACGCTGGAGTATCTGGAGACTTTTGGCGTGCCCGTGCTGGGCTACCAGACCGACGAATTCCCGGCCTTCTATACGCGCACCAGCGGCTTCCGCGTGGACTACCGTATGGACACCCCCGAGGCCATCGCCCAACTCCTGAAAGCACACTGGGACATCGGCCTGCACAGTGGCGCAGTGGTGGCCAATCCCATCCCCGAACCTCACGCTTTAGATGCTAGCAGCATAGAGGAGACCATCGTCACAGCGGTAGCCGAGGCCAAACGCCGGCACATCCGAGGCAGAGATCTGACGCCCTTTCTGCTGGCGCGCATCGAACAATTGACCGGAGGCCTCAGCCTGAAGGCCAACGTCGAGTTGGTGTGCAACAATGCCCGTCTTGCGGCACTAGTGGCGCAGGCGCTCGTAGAGGAGCAGCATTAAAGCCTCCACCGTCCTGTGCAGGGCCGACCATTTAGCATCCGGACACCGCCGGCAAACTCAGAGATTGTTCAACATCCGGAAGAACAGCTCTCGCATGAGCGCCTCTTCGCCCGTATGGGTGGTGTCGGTATTCACGCCTTTGGCGCGCAGGTCGTACAGGTGCAGCAGGTGGAGGATGTGTTCGACGTGTTCGCGCGTGTAGTTGCGGGCTGCGGCTTTGTATTCTTTCACAAAAAAATCGGAGCGCAGTTCGAGGGTTTTGGCAATTTCGATATCGGAGGCGTCGGGCAGGAAGTAGAGCATGTACACTTTGGAGAAGTAGTTGTACAGGCTGGCAATGGCGCCGATAAGCGGGTTTTTGCGGATGTTGGCAGCGAAGTACTGTTCGATGCGGGCGATGCGGGCTTTGTCGCGCAAGGCGAAGGCACGTTGGAGTTCAAAGATATTGTACTCTTTGCTGATGCCGACAAATTCTTCCACATGGGCGGGCGTGATGACGCCGCCGGCAGGCAGGTTGAGGGCCAATTTGTCCAATTCGTTAGCCACTTTGGCCAAGTCGGCGCCTAAGTATTCGGCCAGCAGGGCTGCGGCGGCGGGCTCGATAGCGCGTTTTTGCGCTTTGCAATAACCGGCTATCCAGTCGGGCAACTGGTTGTCGTAGAGTTTTTTGCTTTCAAAAACCACTGCTCTTGTGGCCAGCGCCTTGCCCATTCGGGTGCGCAGGTCAAACTTTTTATGCTTGTGACAGATAACGAAGACGGTAGTGGGCATGGGATTTTCGGCGTAGCTGACCAAGTCGTTCAGCCCTTTCATTTCCTGCGCTTCGCGCAAGATGACGACCTGGCGGGTACTCATCATAGGGTAGCGGCGCAGCTGGTCAAGCAAAGTGAGCGGCTCGGCGTCTTTACCGTAGAGGATAATCTGGTTGAAGCTCCGTTCGGCTTCGTTTAGGGCTTCAGCCTCAATAACGGCCTCGATGCGGTCAATGAAATAGGGTTCCTCGCCATGCAAGAGGTAAATGGGCTGGAATTTGCCCGCCTGGATGTCGCGCAGGATCTCTTCGTAGCTCATCGGAGGGCGAAGGTAGGGCGCGGAGGGTTAGGCCAAACAAGTTTGGTGGAGACCGGACCAAACAAGTTTGGCGGTTACACGAGTTGGAACTCAGGCTGTCGGGCTAAGTACTGAAGCATTTGCAAGATTTGGTGAGGGGCTTCGTCCCAGTCGAGGTTCCAGGAGCCGTCGGTGTAATAGTTTTCGGGGATGCCGCTTTTAAAGGCGTCCACGGCGGCAGCGAAGTGGATGTCGTCGAGCGGGATGCCGCAGAAGAATTCGATGAGGGCGCGAGCGATGGTTTCAGGGTCTTTGCTGTTGTTTGTCAGGTATTTGGCTAAGTTGCGCAGGTATTGGCGCACCGAGTCGTTTTTGCCTATGAGCACGGTGAGCAGGGCGACAAATTTCCAGCGGTTGGCCAGGGTGCTTTCGTTGATCCAGGCGCGGTGTCCGGGCCATCCGGCCACGTTGGGCGGGTCGAAGAGTGTCTGGCCCAGTTTATCCAACCAGAACGAGACGTCGTCCCACCATTGAGGTTCTACGTGCTGGCTGGCGCGTACACCGCAGGTTTTCAGGACGCCGATGAGCAGGTCGAGCGGGCTTTTTATTTGGACGTGGAAGAATTGCTCGTCAAAGAAGTGCTCACTTTTGAGCAGTTGCCTGACCACGGGCAACAGTTCCCAGTCGTTGGCGCGGAAGGTATCGGCCAGCCCGGCGACCACACTTGGGTCGGGCGTTTGAGCTACAAAGTGGCGATAGAGTTTGCTGGCAATAAAGTCAGCAACCTGTTGGGGCCGTTGCTGAAAGATGAGCCGATGTGCCTCGTCGAAGTCGAAGGGGCCGGTGGCGCCGAGGATGGTTTTAATGCCTGCGTCGTGTTTGGAGGGGTCGAAATAGTGCGGTGTGCATTCGCTGAAGGAGGCCCGCCAGCCGGTCATGGCGCGCGACATTTCGACGACGTCTATCTGAGTGTAGCCATTACCTTCGCCGAGGGTGAACAGTTCCATCAGTTCGCGCGCGTAGTTTTCATTGGGGTCGCCCGCCTCATTGATATTGCCATTGAGGAAGACCAGCATGGCGGGATTTTTGCCCATCTCTACCACAAAATTGCGGAAGTTACCCAGCGCCATGCGGTGGAGCAGGTCGTAGTACTTCCACGTGTACGCATTGCAGCCGACGATGTAGATTTTAGTAACGAAGTGGTTTAGCCAGAAGTGGGCCATTTTGGCGCGTATGCCTTCGTCAAGCATTTCCGACAGCCAGCGGTGGCGCATGTAGCGGCGGTGCTCTTCGGCCAGCCCCTGGTTACCAGCGTAGTCGGCGGAGGTCCAGTTGGACCAATCCACAGGTCCGGGCGGCGGTGGTGGTGGCAGGGCGGCCGCGGTGTCGAGCAGGTGGTCCACCAGTTCGGACGGGTGCATGGACAGGCCTTGCCAGATGTCCTGGTAGGTGGCGCCATAGCCCATGCGGCGGTACAAGTGGGCCACCCGCTGGGCATTCCAGGGCTTGGCAGCAGTTGGCGTATAGGGCTGAAGCGCCATAGCGGCGGCTTGCGAAGGTTTGGACGGAGCGAACAGGACGTCGGGCACTTGAGCGAAGTTTAGACCTGGCGAAGCCATCTACAGGCTGTAATCTTTACAAAGATACGGCACCACCGCGCATCTCGAGCGGTAAAAAAGCGAATTGTCAGGAAGCAGGCAAGGTTGAGCAACGAGGCATAAGGACACGGGCAGTCCCTAAAACTGAAGGGTGTCGCATGGAGATTTTCCGGTGCAATGCAGGCGCTACCGACGACCTTTGCTGCATTGTTTTTCACGCTCTTTTACGCATGAACCTTAGCGACATTCTGACCCATCTGGGCGAGACGCGCGAAGCGTACTTTGGCGCAGTGGCGCCCCCTGTTATTCAGAGCAGCAATTTTGCTTATGGCGACCTGGCGTCGTGGCGGGCGGCGTTTGCCGACGAGCTGACGCACCACGTCTATACGCGAGGCAACAATCCTACGGTCGAAATCCTTCGGAAAAAACTGGCGGCCTTGGAGGGCACGGAGGATTGTCTGGTGTTTGCCAGCGGAGCTGGCGCCATTGCGGCGGCAGTATTGGGCAATGTGCAGGCGGGCGACCATGTAGTTTGTCAGCAGCATCCGTACTCGTGGACGAGCACCTTGCTGCGCAAGTTTTTGCCGCGTTTTGGCGTCGAGTACACGTTTGTGGACGGCACAGACATCGAGCACATTCGCACAGCACTGCGGCCCAATACGCGCGTGCTGTATTTGGAAAGCCCCAACACGATGACCTATGAATGCCAGGACCTGGCAGCATGCGCCAAACTGGCGCGCTCGCACGGCATCGTTACGATTGTCGACAACTCCTACTGCTCGCCCATCTACCAGAACCCAGCGGCCTTTGGCATTGACATCGTGGTGCACTCGGGTACCAAATACCTCAACGGGCACTCGGATGTGGTCGTGGGCGTGTTGTGCGCCAGCCACACCATGACGCGCCGCATCTTCGAGTCGGAGCTCATGACGCTAGGCGGTATCCTGGGGCCACACGACGCGGCCCTGGTATTGCGCGGGCTGAGAACGCTGCCCCTGCGCATGGAGCGCAGCGATGCCAGCGCCCGCTACCTCATCGAGCGGCTGGAGCAACATCCAAAAGTTGAGCGCCTGTGGTATCCGTTTCATGCCAGCTTCCCGCAGCGCGAACTGGCCCAGCACCAGATGCGCGGCTGCGGCGGGTTGTTCTCGGTGCAGTTTCGCACGGCCACCATGGAGCGCATGGAGGCATTCGTGCACCGGCTGCAGCGCTTTCTCATGGCCGTATCATGGGGCGGCTACGAGTCGCTCATCACCCCAATGGTGGGCTTTTACGGCATCCCGGGCCGCGCCGAGCCGCACCTGCCCTGGTCGTTCTGCCGCTTTTACATCGGCCTGGAAGACCCCCAATGGCTGTGGGAAGATCTGGAGCAAGCTATGGAAGTGCTATGAAACCGCCAACGGCGAAGCACCTGAACAAGCACAATGCTTACTTCTTGCCGGTTGAGGAAAGGAGCCTTCCATCCGGCGAGCGGCCGCGTAACTTCTGCCAGCGCAGTGACAATTTTTGGGGTGGAGAAATCTATAAAAAATGCTGGCTTGCTAAAGAATAGGCCGGCATTTTGGCTGAAATGCTCAAAGCATCGGCAGCGGGCGCTTACGCCGCGAACGACGTACCGCAGCCACAGGTGGACGAAGCGTTAGGGTTATTAAATTTAAAGCCGCGATTGTCTAAGCCGTTGACGAAGTCAATTTCCATGCCCAGCAGATAAATGGCGTGTGCGCGGTTCATCAGCACCCTGACGCCGCTCACTTCAAACAGGTCGTCGCCCTCCTGCGGCAGGTCGAAGCCCAGGATGTAGGAAAAGCCCGAGCAGCCACCGCCTTTGACACCTACGCGCAGGCCGTACTCTTCTGGGATGTTCTCCTGTTGCCGGATAAGGGCCAGCTGCTCGACGGCGCCCGGCGTCAGGGTAATTGGAGCCGTTACAGCAGGTGTTTTTTCTTGTGTGTTTTCCATACCCATATTATGCGTTTTAGCGCGGCGAAGTTAGGCCTTATTAACGTCAAAGCGCGCCGAATGGTTTTTCCGCCAATGCGAGAGGGGGTCGGCTCGCAATAATCGAAGAGGGGAGCGTTGCTGACGTTTAAGGGTTTACTTTTCGCTTTGAGGGCTGCGCCCGGTTTCGGCTGCTTTTTTCTGCATGCAATGCCGCACGAAGTCCACAAAGAGCGGGTGCGGGTTTTCGACGGTGCTCTTGATCTCCGGGTGAAATTGGACGCCTACAAACCAGCGGTGGTCTTTCAGCTCCATGATTTCCACCAGGTTGGCGTCGGGATTGATGCCGACGGGCAACATGCCGGCCTTTCGGAAGGCCTCCAGGTAGGTGTTATTGAACTCCCAGCGGTGGCGGTGTCGCTCGGAGATTTCGGTGCGCCGATAGGCGACCTGTACCTTGGAGCCTTTCTCCAACACACATGGGAAGGCGCCGAGGCGCATGGTGCCGCCCTTTTGGGTGATTTTTTTCTGGGCGTCCATCAGGTCAATAACTGGGTGCGGTGTGTTGGGATTGACTTCGGTGGAGGCAGCGTCGTGTAGCTGGAGCACATTTCGGGCGAATTCGACACAGGCCATCTGCATGCCCAGACAGATGCCGAAGAAAGGCACATTGTGCTCGCGGGCGTAGCGGATGGCGTGTATTTTGCCCTCGATACCGCGTTCGCCAAAGCCCGGAGCGACCAGGATGCCGTCGAAGGATGCCAGTACGTGGCATACCTCTTCGTAGCTGCCCTCCAGGTCTTCGGCATGGATGGGTACTACGCGCACCTTGCAGCGATGAACGGCGCCGGCATGTACAAAGGACTCATAAATAGACTTATAAGCGTCGGGCAGTTCGTTGTATTTGCCCACTAGCCCGACGCTGACCTCTGTGGTCGGGTTTTTAAGCCGCTGCAAAAAGGCCTTCCAGCGCGTCAGGTCAGGCTCGCGGCGGTCACTAAGGTGCAATTTGGAGATAACTACCGAGTCAAGCCCTTCGTCGAGCAGCAGCAGCGGCACGTCGTAGATGCTGTCAGCGTCCAGAGCTTCAATGACGGCCGACATTTCTACGTTGCAAAATAGCGCCAGTTTGCGGCGAATGTCGGTGCTCAGCGGGTGTTCGGTGCGGCAGGCCAACACGTCGGGCTGTACGCCGAGACTCAGCAATTCCTTGACAGAATGCTGCGTGGGCTTGGTTTTCAACTCTTTAGCAGCTTGCAGGTAGGGAATAAGGGTCAGGTGAATGACCAAGCAATTGTCGCGCCCCAGTTCCCAGCGCAGTTGGCGTACGGACTCGACATAAGGCAGCGACTCGATATCGCCCACCGTGCCGCCCAGTTCGGTGATGACGATATCGTATTGGCCCGTCTGGCCCAGCAGCAGCATGCGGCGTTTGATCTCGTCGGTGATGTGCGGAATGACCTGCACCGTCTTGCCCAAGTAGTCGCCGGCACGTTCCTTGTTGATGACGGTTTGATAGACGGCCCCTGTGGTTACGTTGTTAGCCTTCGTGGTGGGGGTATTCAGAAAGCGCTCGTAGTGCCCCAGGTCGAGGTCGGTCTCCGCGCCGTCGTCCGTTACATAGCACTCGCCGTGCTCGTAAGGGTTGAGCGTACCCGGGTCCACATTGATGTAAGGGTCGAACTTCTGGATGGTTACCGAAAACCCGCGCGCTTGCAGGAGTTTGGCCAAAGAGGCGCATAAAATGCCCTTACCTAAGGACGAGGTAACGCCCCCCGTAACAAAGATGTATTTCGTCATCGCACGTTCAGATGGTTACGGGGCGTAAAGGTACGATGGTGCCTTCGGCATGTGGCGAAAAGCCGATGCGCTTTTTCTGTCGGGAAAACTTTTGCCCGCGGAGTGTGTTTTGGCACGCATGCCAATCGTCAAATGGCAGGATTTGGGCCGGCTCGACTACCAGCCCGCGTGGGACTACCAGACGCAATTGCACCGCCGCATGGTGGAGCAGAAGCGCCAGCACCGACATCTGAAACCCGGGCAATATGCGCAAGAACACTATTTTCTCCTGGTAGAGCATTCGCCGGTTTATACTCTTGGTAAAAGCGGCTCGGCACAGCACCTGATGCTGAGCGAAGCTGAACTGCGCGAATGCGGCATCCAGTACTTCCCTATCAATCGCGGCGGCGACATCACGTACCACGGACCGGGGCAAATCGTGGGCTACCCTATCCTCGATTTGGAGTGTTTTTTCACCGATGTGCACCGATACGTACGAAGTCTGGAAGAGGTCATCATGCGCACCCTGAGCGATTACGGTGTCGAAACGCTTCGCCTGCCGCCCAACACGGGCGTGTGGTGTCCGCCGCGTCCGGAGTGCACCCTTCCCGCTGCTGAAGAGGACTTTTGGGAAAAATTCCGAAAAATCTGTGCTATCGGCGTGCACCTGAGCCGCTGGGTAACCCTGCACGGCTTCGCATTCAACGTAAACACGGATCTGACTTTTTTCCGACACATCGTACCCTGCGGCATTGCAGATGCAGACAAAACAGTAACTTCGCTCGCGTGGGAACTCGGTCATCCCGTTGCCGTAGAGGCCGTCAAGGAGCGCTTGAAACATCACTTCCGTACAGTCTTCGACTGCGAAATCGAACCAGCATGATCAAAGATATTTCTTTTCTGAAAGTCGCTGACCTGGCCATCGCTATGGCGCCGCGCTTAGTCTTTGAAGAAGACCACGAGGACTTCTGGGATGCTTACCTGCTCAACCTCAAAGACGAGCCGATCTATTCAGTTATTGTCAGCGCCAGCGGTTACGGCGAAATCGAAGGCGAACCGCGCCGCACCACCTCGCTGCGCTATTTCTGGGAACGTATCGAACCGCACTCCGCTGTCAAGATAGAGCCGGTCTCCAAAGCCGTCTTCGGCCTGACGAGCGAGTACTGGGTGAGCTTTGTCTATAAAGATTACCTCTACGATAAGCAGTACATGTTTGTGCCCGGCATTTTCGATGAAATGCACTTTTGCGAAATTCCGCTGTTAAAACGCCAGGGCGTCATGATCCGCTAAAGTGCAAAGGCAAAACAAAACGACCGCCCATTTTTTACGTTTCACCTTTCACTCTTCCACTTACCCTCACATGTTGTTTTTTGAACATAAGGTGGACCCCCTGCGCCAGGCTGCCATTTTTGTGGGAGGCTCGGCCGCTTTCATGCTGATTGCTGCGGCACTTCGCTGGATGGGCGTATCAGCCATTGACCGCGTCTTCCCGTGGTCTGTTGCTACAGCTTTTCTGCTGCTTTATGCTGTGTTTATCAGCGTGATGAGCCTCAATGCCAGCAGCGGGCTAAAATACTGGGGGCGTTCCATCTATGGCTTTGCCGCCGTGGCATTTGGCAATGGGGTGGCCGCTTGGCTCATTTCCGGCCTGGCGCTGGGCGAGGCGCAAACGTATCGCTGGACGTACGTCGTTATCGCCATATGCTTCCTCGTGTTTCTGTCTATCCTCAACCTGATGCGAAAAATCGTGGCCTTCGCCGAACGCGAAGAGTGGAATGCGCCGCGCCGGCGCAAGCGGTAACTCAGACAATATTTTGTAACCACAAGGGCTCAAAGAAACACATCAAGGCATTATTGAGCCGGTCCTTCTTCTTGTGGCAATAACTCTTTAACCATAAAAGCTCGAGGGAATACATCAGGACACGACGTTTCCTCTTACATTATTGAAAATATGCGCGCTTTCATTTTTCTTGCCTTTTTGGCAGCCTGTCATTCGACCACCGTACCATCGCCGAACTCAGGCCATGCCGTGGCGCCGGTAGCTGAAAAGAATGGTACCGATACCCTCATTCCGCCCCAATACGACAAGCGCGGGCGCCTGGTTCGCATTCAGAAGACCGACGCCCAATGGCGCGCCGAGCTGAACGACCTGGAATACCGCGTCCTGTGCCAGGAGGGTACCGAGCGCGCCTTCACAGGAGACTTGCTTAAGGAAAAGCGCAAGGGAACCTTCACCTGCCGCGGTTGCGGGTTGCCGCTGTTCCACTCCGACACCAAATTTGACTCTGGCACGGGCTGGCCTTCGTTCTGGAGGCCTATACGCCCGGAGTTCATCGCCGAGCACGAAGACCGCTCTTATGGTATGGTGCGCACCGAAGTGGAATGCGCCCGCTGCGGCGGTCATTTAGGGCACGTCTTCGACGATGGCCCACGCCCCACAGGACTGCGCTATTGCATCAATTCGGTGTCGCTCGATTTTGTGCCCGACTAATCAGCACCGGCGATGAGCGTCTGGCCCGTCATCTGCGATGGTTGCGGCAGCCCCAGCAATTGCAGCAAAGTGGGTGCCAGGTCAGCCAGGATGCCATTACGCAGAGCGACGCTAATACCTTGCAGCTGTTGGCTGACGAGAATGCAGGGCACCGGATTCTTCGTATGCGCCGTGTTGGGGGTGCCGTCGTCGTTCACCATGTAGTCAGCATTGCCATGGTCAGCGGTGATGAGTACAACGTATCCGCTTGCTTCCAGCACGGGCACTAAGCGGCTCAGGCATTCGTCCACGGTTTCGGCAGCTTTTACAGCGGCGGCAAAAACGCCCGTGTGGCCCACCATGTCGGCGTTGGCGTAATTGAGGCAGATGAAGTCGGGGCGTTTTTCCGCGATGTCCTTCAGCACGGCGTCCGTTACTAAATAGGCGCTCATTTCGGGCTGCAGGTCGTAAGTAGCCACCTTGGGCGATGGGACGAGGACGCGCGACTCGCCGGTAAACGGTTCTTCGCGTCCGCCGGAGAAGAAGAACGTTACGTGCGGGTATTTCTCCGTTTCGGCGATGCGCAGCTGGGTCAATCCGGCGTTGGCAATGACTTCGCCGAAGGTTTTTTCTAAGTTTTCCTTTTCAAACAGCACCGGTATGCCCGTGTAGCGCTCGTCATAGCGCGTCATGGTTACGTAATGCAGCGGCAGGGTGTGCATGTCCCACTCGGGCATGTCCTGTTGGGTGAGCACGGTGGTCAGTTCGCGCAGGCGGTCGGTGCGGAAGTTGAAGGCAATGACTACATCGTGCGGCTGCAGAATGGCGATGGGCTGATTGTCGGTATCTACGCCCAGCAAGGCAGGCAGAAATTCGTCGGTAACCTCGCGTGCGTAGCAATCGCGCACGGCGGCCACGAGGTCGTGCACGCGCTCGCCCTGGCCGTGCACGAGCAAATCGTAAGCCACTTTGATGCGCTCCCAGCGTTTGTCGCGGTCCATAGCATAATAGCGCCCGACGACGGAAGCCAGGCGGATGCGGTTGGCGTAGCTGTGCTGCTCGAGGTATTGCAACAGGTCTTGCAAGAAGCCCGCACCGCTCTTGGGGTCGCAGTCTCGCCCATCGGTGAAGGCGTGGATGAACGCCTGCGGCACGCCAGCTTCGTGTGCGGCGTCGCACAGGGCCTTGAGGTGGTTGATGTGCGAATGGACACCACCATCGGAGACTAAGCCAATGAAATGCAGGCGTTTACCCCCACTGCTGGCTGTGCGGAAGGCCTCTTGCAGCACCGGATGTGTGCGAAACAGGCCCTCGCGGATGGCCTTGTTGATGCGGGCCAGCTCCTGCCAAACGATGCGGCCGGCGCCAATGTTGAGGTGGCCCACTTCGGAGTTGCCCATTTGC
>FQKF010000779.1_pt1 | contig 55323 bp, 54 predicted proteins | sample 1504521 | NCBI WGS metagenome assembly FQKF01 (sample SAMEA4475357, study PRJEB15587) | soil metagenome | biome: Soil; feature: Field | place: India | collected 2015-03-11 | depth 0 m
TACGGCCGGTTCCGACACGTTGGATTTAAAAAATCAACAAAAAACGTTCGATTTTTTCGAAAAACACAAACCCGACTACGTTTTCATGGCTGCAGCCAAAGTGGGCGGCATTCATGCCAACAATACCTACAGAGCCGAGTTCCTCTATGACAACCTACAGATGGAACTTAACATTATTCATGCCGCATATCTTCACAACGTAAAAAAACTTCTTTTTCTGGGATCATCCTGCATCTATCCGAAGTTGGCTCCTCAGCCGCTGAAAGAAGAATACTTACTGAGCGGATATCTGGAATACACCAATGAGCCCTACGCCATTGCCAAAATTGCCGGCATCAAACTATGTGAAAATTACCGCCTGCAATACGGTTGTGATTTCATTTCCTGCATGCCCACCAATCTCTATGGCCCCAACGACAATTACCATCCTGATAACTCTCATGTGCTTCCTGCCTTGATACGCAAATTCCACCAGGCCAAAGAAGAGAATAAGCCCGAAGTGGTGGTGTGGGGTACGGGTAATCCCCGCAGAGAATTCCTGCACGCCGATGATTTGGCCGATGCCTGCCTTTTTCTGATGGATAACTACAACGAAATTTCACACATAAACATTGGCACCGGCGAAGACATTACCATCAAAGACCTTGCCCTGCTCATTAAAAAAATCGTGGGATATGAAGGGGCCCTTAGGTTTGATGAATCCAAACCCGACGGAACGCCCCGTAAACTGATGGACGTGAGCAAATTGCATGCATTAGGTTGGAGGCACAAAATTTCATTGGAAGAAGGCATAAGAAGTGTTTATGCCGACTTTTGTGCGAAAAAAAACATCCGCGTGTGGTAAAGTATCTTTTTTTTTATCTGTTTTTTGTTTATACGCTTTGTTCCCAACATGCATTGTTTCCGCCCGATTATTTTCTTGCACATCAAACTTTCTATCATCTTTTTAAGCCATCGGATTCCATTCATCCAACTGTTTTTCCGCTGAATGAACTTCAGGGAAAAACTTACCGATACGTTGTTGACTCCACGCGTCTTTTTCCGGAAATAAGCTGGGACGAAGGTATTGATTTTGTATTCTATAATCCGCTTCTGAACATTAAACCCAAAAACGAACCGGTTCAAATAACCGTTAATCCGGTTTTGCATCTTTTTACGGGATTCAATAATGCCGACAGCATTCGTTACAGATATCAAAACAATTCCCGCGGTATTGTCGGAAACATCCGAATAAAAGACAAAGTTTTAATTGAAACATTTTTTGTGGAAAATCAATCGTTCTTTCCTTTATATCTGCAAACCTATGCCCTAAATACGGGAATAATTCCCGGACAAGGAAGGTTTAAAAAATTTAAAAATTCAGGATATGATTATGCTTTTTCAGCCGGACTGATTTCCTTTCAGCCCACACCTAATTTCAACATTCAGGCAGGGCATTTCAAAAACAAAATCGGCAGCGGATACCGAAGCGTGCTGCTTTCCGACCAGGCCTTTCTTTATCCGCAAATAAAACTTACGCAATTATTTTTCAAACAAAAACTCCAATACACCTATTGGGCTGCTTCCCTCATGGACCTTGACTCGGCATACACCATAGGCATTCCGGGCCTTGAACGGCTTTTCCGAAAAAAACCCTTGTGCATGCAGTATGTGCATGTCAATCTTCATCCGAATATCAAAGCTGGTCTCTTTCAGTCGGTAACGGGATCCACCAACGACGGCCAAAATCGCATGACGGTGGGTGGGGATTTTTTTAATCCCGTTCCTTTGATTTGGCCGGTTGTAAAAAATTTTAACCCTTCGTCTCACATCCTTTGGGGTACCGACCTTTTAATTATTCCGCTCAAAGGCATACAGATTTATGCACAATATGCTTTGCGTAACGACAGCAACGGGAAAATGAATTTGGCGCTGAATGCATATCAAGTTGGAGTAAGATATATATACAAATCAAAAACTAATTTGGGTGGTATGGTGTTTGCGGAGTATAACGAAATTTCAAAAAATTTTTATGATAAAACAAGAAATTTCCGATATCATGCATCCTATGCCCAATACGGAGAAAGCATGGGTTTCAGCTCGCTCATACAAAGTGAATTGGCCATTGGAAGCATAATAATGAAAAATCGTTGGGGATGGCAATTCCTTTATCTCTATCAAAATCCGAATTTGGTCCATTCGGGAAGTATACAACACGTAAAAAACGAATGGTACTACTTACTGAACAGATCATCATTACTCACTCTTTTCATTTCCCATCATTACCGTTTTCATGATTTTCCTAATTTTACATTACAACAAAACACCTTGCAATGGTGGAATATTGGAATAAGGACAAGGATATATTCTGTTTTTAATGAGTTCTGAAATGCTTTTGTTGATATTGGTATTTTTAACTTCTGTCAGCATATCCATATATGCTACGCCGGCTCTGATTCGTGTGGCGATATTAAAACGTTTGATGGACATCCCGTCGGAAGAACGAAAGGTTCATGGCAAAGGAATACCCACCATTGGGGGAATCATAATTTACGGAGCTACGGTGTTTTCGTTTACGCTTTGGTTCAGAATTCAACCGGGTTGGACATTGATGGAAATCATCAATTCCTTTAAAGAATTCTCTTTGATTTTAGCAGGCAGCTTAATGCTTTTTTTCGTCGGCTTAAAAGACGACATAATCGGAACGGCGCCGGTTAAAAAACTCTTTTCGCAGATTTTGGTGGCCATGATGCTGACCCTGATTGCCGACATTCGCATAACCAGTTTACACGGATTGTTCGGTGTAAACGAAACCATTCCCTATTGGGCCAGTGTGTTTTTAAGCATTTTTACGTATGTGGTGATCTTTAATTCCATCAATCTGATAGACGGATTAGACGGCCTTGCATCCGGCGTGGGCATTATTGCCTCCGGAGGTTTTGCTGCATGGTTCATTTGCATGAACGATTATCCTTCGGCGGCCATGGCCATTGCCCTTTGCGGAGCACTGACGGGTTTTATTCTGTTTAATTTTGAACCCGCAAAAATTTTTATGGGCGACAGCGGCTCGCTTATTATCGGCATTTTTCTTTCCGTACTTGCCATCAAGCTCCTTGAATATCCCGTAAATAAAATAAACGATTTTTGGATTCATGTTTCGCGACCGGTATTTGCCATCAGTTGTTTGATTTACCCCCTGCTCGATACCCTCAGGGTTTTCATCATTCGTTCCGTTAAAGGTTTATCTCCCTTTTCAGCCGATCGGAACCATATTCATCATCATATTTTAAACAAAACAGGAAGTCATAAAAAAACGGTTATACGCATATATATTTTTAATTTAATAATGATTGGCATTTCATTGCTTAATTATTACATTAATGAACCTCATTTGGGATTGTTGGTCGTGGTATTGATCAGCCTGATTTTTCTGGTTTTTACCGTGCCTCTTAGAAACAAAGCAGATAATGATTAAGTATTTCGTAAGCATTCTCTGTTTGCTGTTGCAGGTTTTTCAATGGGTATATTCACAGTATGAACCCCGAAATGCACCCCTTTTTATCAATCATGAAACTCGAAATTCCGAAGAGTATTATTTACTGGAACACCTGTATTCTAAGCCATTCACTTCGTTGAAACCATCTCTTAGCCGGAATTTTAATCCGGAACACGACTCTCTTCTTCCTTTCAAACATTATCCACTGTATAAAAACTTTTTTATTTCTAAAAGTTTTAATAATTGGGACAAAGCCCATAATAAATTTCATTTTCTGATACATCCCGTATTTACTGCTGAAGGCGGCTTTGACTTTCTGGAAAAAAAAATGCTTCATCAACTTTCGGGCGGCGGAAGAATCCGCCTGAACATCAATGATGACTTTTCGTTGTCGGGTGAAGCAGAAGGCGGGGAAATTTCCTTTCCTTTTTTTAACGATTCCGTGTTACGCGCCCAAAACAGGATTTTCCCCGGTTTGGGCATTTTATATCCGAAAAGGCAGGGCACTTATAATTTTTTTCAATACTCATTCCGCACGGTTTATTCCATTCAGAACAATCCCTATTTCACCCTTCAGGCCGGCCGCGACCGGTTTTTTACGGGAGACGGAGAACGTTCCTTGCTGCACGGCTCAACCGCCAATCCTTATTGGTTTGGTATGATGCAGTTTAATGTTTGGAGAATCCAATATGCCGTCTGGTATGCATTTATGGACGACTATCCGGTTACCACGCCGATATTCCAAAAAGACATACGTAAAAAGTACGGAGTTTTTCATCACATTCAATGGAACATTACCGGGGGACTTAGCATAGGTATCCTGGAAAACGTAATTTGGAAAGGTTCCGACAGCACGCATCACCGCGGATTCGATCCTAATTATCTTTCTCCTTTTGTTTTTTTTCGTCCGCATGAATATGCATTGGGGTCTTCCGACAATTCTTTTTTAGGTTTTCATTTTGCTTATCGCTTGAAAAAAACCTTTAAAGTTTATGGTCAATTGGCCTTAGATGAATTTTTTTTAAAAGAAATCCGGGCCCGCAGGGGATGGTGGGCAAATAAACAGGCCTGGCAATTCGGAGCACTTTATAAAGTGCCTAATTTAAAACACTTTCTCATCGGAGCAGAATATAATGAAGTTCGTCCCTATACATATACGCATGCACATACGGGCCAGAATTATGCGCATGGCGGCCTCCCGTTGGCTCATCCCTGGGGTGCAAATTTTAAAGAATTTATAGGAACCCTTCATTTCCGCAAGAGTCATTGGTGGTCAGGCGCCCGACTTATATACGGCATTCTCGGTAAGGACTCTTTACGAAACCCTTCGGCTAACATGGGATCCAACATTTTTATATCCTACATGAACCGCCCTTTTGAATACGGACACAAAACCACACAAGGGGAAAAAATGAATCTTTTGCATCTGCATGTATTTGCCCGATATTATCTGATAGCGAAAATGAACCTCTATGCGGAAGCCGGTTTTATTCAACGGAACATCCGTTCGGCCAACGGGTATGAACTGATGAATCCTTTTTTCTATTTACGTCTGAGTTCTTCCCTGACCGAGGTTTTTCGGGAAATGCAGTAACGAGCTTACATTTGATGTCTTTTTACCGCGATATTTTGCCTAAATTTACGACATGCGATCAGTATTCACCCTGACAGATTTTTTCATTGTGCTGTTTGTAGCTGCCGTTTTCATAACGGGTGTTTATGTATTAATTAAATTCATGCGAAGTAAAGATTTCTGATATGGGTGTACTTTTATTTTTAAATATCGGTGGAAGCGAACTGGTTTTGATACTGTTGGTTATTTTGCTATTGTTCGGAGGGAAAGGGTTGCCGTCTATTGCCAAAACGCTTGGGAAAGCCATGCGGGAATTCAGGGATGCAGCTTCAGGTGTGGAAAGAGAAATTTACAATGCCTCGGAAGGTGCCGGAAATATGGTAAAGGAAGTGGAAGAAAAAATTCAGGAAATAAAAAAAGAATTGCCCAAAACCGATTAGGCGCCCACTAATTTTTTATACTCATCAATGGAAATGAGATGAGAAGATTCCTTTACTTCAGGTTTTATTTTTACGATCCACCCCTTACCGTAAGGGTCTTTATTCACTAAATCAGGGCTGCCGTCAAGTTCCGAATTGAACTCAAGGATTTCGGCATCCACGGGCAAAAACAAATCCGAAACGGTCTTTACGGCTTCCACAGTGCCGAAAACTTCGCCTGCTTTCAGATTCTCGCCAACGGTATTGATGTCTAAGTAAACAATGTCACCCAGTTCTTTTTGAGCAAAATCGGTAATGCCCACATAAGCCACGTCTCCTTCAAAGCGAATCCACTCGTGGTCTTTGGTGTATTGGAGATTCTCAGGAAAGTTCATAGTCAAAATATTGATGGCAAATATATGAAAAAACTTTGCCTTGATAGATTAAAGTGTTAGGAATGGTATTGTTTATTCCTCAAACAAATTCATTTGCATTTCTTTCAACATAAAGGATTTACGATGAAATTCACAATAACCGAATTTGATAATGGCATCCCGATGGTCTTTGGTGGCATATCCTTTGTTTTTTTTCCATCCGTATTGCGGGTATTTTTCATGTAAATTTTTCATGAACTCATCCCGTGCAGTTTTAGCCAATATACTGGCAGCCGCAATGTGCATAAAGCGCCCGTCGCCTTTGATTTCACAGGAAAACGGTTTGTTTTTCCACGGTTTGAAACGGTTACCGTCAACAGCCACAAAATCGGGCACCACCGGAAGCCCTTCCAATGCTTTGTGCATGGCCAAAATGGAAGCATTGAGAATATTTATCTTATCAATAATGGTTTCATCCACACTTGAAATAGAAAAAGCCAAAGCGTTCAGTTTTATGTGTTCCGCCAGTTCATAACGTATATTTTCCGGTATTTGCTTGGAGTCGTTTAACTTCGGATGATAAAACCCTTCGGGCAGAATAACGGCAGCTGCGAATACCGGACCTGCCAGGCACCCCCTTCCCGCCTCATCACAGCCCGCCTCCAAAATATATTTACTAACTTTGAATTTCAACATATCATGCTTTAATTTCAATACGAAAATATCCTTTCTGAATGTCTTTAAAATCTTCCAAATTATGTATTCGAATAATTTTTTTTTCTCCTTGTTTTAAATCAACAAATTCATTTTGGGAAATATATACCGGAAACGCGAACCGTTTGGTCACCCCCGTCCAATGCATTTCGTAAACGTCGGTCTTTTTTTTGGTTAAGAGCAAAGCCGGCGGATTTTGTTGGTTCATATACGACTCAAAATAATCTTTAACCGAAGCCCGACATTGGGGTTGAAACCAATCATATAATTGTTTGGCACTGATATTACTTTTTTTGAATTGAACGCACAATTCAAAAGCCAGAGAGTCGAACCAAGACGGATTTTTAAGGATATATTTGATTCCCTGAATGACTTGTGCCCCCTTGGCATACATGTCGGAACTTCCCGGTTTTTGATTAAACGAATCTCCTTTCATCGGAGCATCATTTACAATTCTGTAGCGCATTTTATATATATAATTCTCCTGATATTTGTTTCCTGCCAGGCATGCCGCATACCATGATTCGGCCCAGGTGGTGAAGGCCTCATGAATCCACATTTCGGAAATGTCGCAAGCCGTGACGGAATTCCCGAACCATTCATGTATGGTTTCATGTAAAATAATAAAATCAAAGGCAAGCCCTCCGGTCATGTTCAAATCGCCCTTATACCCGTTCATGAAATTATTCCCGTAAGCCACGCAACTTTGATGTTCCATGCCTAAGTAAGGGGTTTGAACCAATTTATAACCGTCTTCATAAAACGGATAAGGGCCTAATTTTTCTTCCAGGCATCGGAGCATGGGTTTAACCATGGAAAAATGCTTAAGCGCTTTCAGAGAATCTTTTTTTAAGATGAAATAATCCAAGGTAAGAACACGGCCACTTTGTTTTGAAAACAAGGTATCGGTCAGATGAGAAAATTTTCCTATGGTGATATTGATATTATACGGATGGATGGGATTTACCGCTTTCCATTTCCAGGTTCCGGCGGATTCTTCGTGATGTTTGGAAATTTTTCTTCCGTTCGAAACCGCCATATAGGAACGGGGAATGTTTTTGATGGTTAAACTCATGCCGCTGTCGGCTTTATCGGACCAGGAGTCGATACATGGGAACCAAATGGAAGCGCCTTCTTCCTGGCAAGCCACTCCCACGTGCAGCGAACTGTCGGGAAGAACATCTAAAGCATATCCGCCATCCCAGGGGGCTAAAGAAGCCCCGGGAGGCCGGCTTTCAAAGGATATTTTTACACTACGAATTCCGTTTTTAATCGGACCGAAAATTTTTAATACTCTTCCGTTTTCACTGAATCGCTTTTGTTCATTATCTATGCTTACACCCAGAATTTTTATACTTTTTTGTGCATTTATTTGTAAAGTATCTTCATTTTTTTTTATTTCCATGCGAAGGATAACGCGCCCGCTCCACGAAAAATTCCGGATATCCACTGATGTCAGTTCCAGGTCATAGTGAATAACATTAATGTTTTTCGGACAGTTGGAGCCCCAACAAATCTGAACCGATAAAAACATCCAAAATAAAGTAAAAATAATATGCCTCATTAGGATAATTAAATTAGCAAAAAAAATTCACTTCACCTCAAGCGAGCGGTTCTCGTCTCCGGGTTCATACGGAACGAAGGTGAAAATGAATTGTAACATTTCATCGGTGGTTCGCATGCTTTCTGCACCCGTTCCTTCCGAAACATCTTTAGGAGGCCGGTTCGGGTTAAAAGGGTTTTCGGAAGTATTGTCGTATGTGGCCCGGACAACTATTTTTGTTCCTTTGTCTAATACAACGGGTTTTGGAAAAGTGTAATAATATTGCCAACGGAAATCCCATTTAGGAATGTAAATTAAAGGTATGGTATCCCCGGAAGGATTAACGGCAAATGCTTTGAACGATTTACCCAATAAATGCATGTGAGGATTTATCGACAACAGAGAAATTTTTTGACGGACCAGTGATTGTGTGGTGAACGTCCTGATGGTTCCGGCAGGAATATACAAAGGCGGAATTACGGGCGCTATGCCGAGAGTTCCCATCTGCAGCTCGCGAATAGGGCGTTGCGGTCTTGTTTTTCTGAAAAAAACTTCCAAATAACTACTGTCGGTTAACTTTTGAGGAGAAGGGCCGTAATGCAAATTGTTCATCAGAAAAACACCATGTTTGGATAATTTCCATCCCCCTACCCACTCCGGAAACCGAAGCGGAAAATATCCGGGAAGATAATAAACTGTGTTGGTGGTAAGCAGCGGAAATTCCGGTAGTTTTCCGTCATTGTAAGAAAGGTTCATGTTTTGATAAATGGATTTTAAACTGTCGCGAACCTCCCGGTACCAAGGGACGCCTTTAAAGTAGTCGGGAATTTTTCTTTTTTCGTCAAATTGAATAAGATGACCGTTCACATGATGTACCCATTTTTTCCGATGCGGAACAAAACGGACATAATCGAGCCAGGTGTCGCAGGGCAAGGTATATGGAAATTTTACGATAAGAAATGCATCCTTCCCGTTCCCTTCAATGACAGGCGGTTCGGCCGGATAAATAATCGCGTCAGGACGTGGAGCATGGTATATACTTTCAACCTCTATTTCTCTTACCGGTTGCCAGCTTTCGATGGGACAACCGTCGGAAATCCATTTTAACAATTTCTCTTTTTCACCATAGGGAATAAATTTTTCATATAAAAATCGGCTATAGGAAGTGTCGGCCGGCCAGGGCGGCATGATGCCATTTTCAAGCACAAACCGGATACGATTGGCTTTTGATTTCACATCCTGATAAGAAAGAAGAGAAAACGGAGCAGCGCCTTCTTTATGATGACATTCCGCACATCGTTTTTGAAAAATTTCCCACACACCCGATTGCCAGGTTAATTTTTTTTTATCTCCTGAATCGGAACAGTTAAAAAAAAGTAAAAGAACTAAAACAGGAAAATTAATAATAAGGCGATACCAAAACATATACTATTACGCCCGTTGCGGCCACATACAACCACAAAGGAAAAATTTTCCGGGATATTTTTCTGTGCTTATCGTCCAAACGGTTTATGCCATAATAGAAAGTTTGTAATATAAACGGAAGTATAACGACGGCAAGCGTGATATGAGAAAAAAGTATAAATAAATAAACACCTCTGGATACCACCAATCGTTGCATTTCAATTTCATCCACCACGTGGTCTTTGTTTCCGTCTCCGTAAAGCGTTTCGGGTACAAGGGCATGAAAAACCACATAAGATAAAAGAAACACCACACTCAATATCATTGCGGCGGTGTTCAGTTTTTGATGCATGGCAACGTTCTTTTTCTTAATAAAATAAAAGGATGCCAACAGAAGAAAAAAGCACGTACCGTTCAAGGTGGCATTCAGCAAGGGCAAAACGTAAACCCAATCTGATACGGAGGATGGTTTTGGAAAAGAAGGATTTTTGATAAGTAATACGATGAGAAACACCATAATGGTAATTACCCAAGTAAGCGTTTTGTACTTCTTCTCCTGAATGGTGGTAATTTTTTGAAACATACTCTCTAATATTTTGCGGTTGACCCAATGGCTTTATCAATGGGGTGCCAGGTGGTTTTCATTTCCTGAAATTCCAAGATGCGATACAAGCCGGCATCATCAATCCATTTTTGGGTGATATGATGAACATAACGCTTAACGGTATCGGCACATAAGGTTCCGATTTCTTTATGCAAATCGGGATTAAGGGATGCGGCAGCCACCGCATTCACTTCCATGTGCGAAGCAAAATGAGTGGCCAGTTCTTTTCTTTCCCCCGACAACACGTTGACAACCCCCTTGGGTAAATCGGATGTGGCCAGAATTTCCGTTAAGGTTAAAACGGGCAAAGGATTTTTTTCGGAACACAGAACTACCGCCGTGTTTCCTCCGGCTATTACAGGCATCACCATAGCAACAAACCCCAGCAAAGAAGGTTCATCGGGACATAAAATGCTTACAACCCCCGTCGGTTCAGGAACCGTAAAGTTAAAAAAAGGACCGGCCACAGGATTTACCGAAGATGCCAATGCAGCGTATTTATCACAAAATCCTGCATAATAAACCATGTTATCAATGGCATCTTCCACTTCTTTTTTTGCTTTGGCTGCCGGCAAAAAATGTTCGAGTTCTTTTTGCAATTGATCTTTTCTACCTTCAGCCATTTCGGCCATACGATAGATGATTTGGGAACGATTATAAGCCGTTTTACCGGCCCAAGAGGGCAGTGCAGAAAGTGCGGCGCTCACGGCATTCCTGAAGTCCTTACGGGAAGTCTTACAAACGTTTGCAATGTGTTTTTTTTGTTTGTCTTTAAGTTCAATATGCCTTCCGCTTTCCGATCGGGGGAATTCACCGCTTATGTATAACTTATACGTTTTTAAAATTTCCGCTCTTTTCATTCTGTTTGCTAAGATAGGAAAAAATGGGGTTAGGATAACATTCCATTAAAATCCGTTTTCATGAATGCTTTTTAATCCTCTAAACCCGCTAATTTTTTTAAATATCCATGATTTCGGATTACGAAAACCATTAGGGAGACACTTATATAACAAAAACAAAAATATTGTGAGGGTCTCAGCTCAATTAAAATTTTAAAGTATTTTACCGCATGTATATTCAAAGAATGGACGTTTATAAAGTATAAAGTTTTTATAGAAAATTAAATTTTCTATTTCACTAGCTATAGAGGCGGATGACCGTTGATAGATATTATTGTTAAATTTACATTATCGTAATAAAAACAATACGTTTAAATCATGACCAATAATATTACTGTTCGTTGTCCGATATGTAACAATTCAAAATCCATTGATATCAGACAAAAAAAATTTAAAAAAGATGATGCTTCGGTGCTCATAATTGAAGATGGTGTTATCAGCAACGGCAAACAATACCCGGAACTCACCGTGATTTCTTTCACCGGTTGCGGTCATGCCTTTATTGTTACAAACAAAAAACTAATCCCTCTTTCTACGGAAAACATTACTGAATTAGCAACATATCAAAAAGCAACCGGTCATAATATATCCGCATCAGATGAAATTAATATACTTTTAAGTATAGGTGCCGTTCAGGGTAAATTAATGGCCATAAAATTTTACAAATCGTATTATCAAAAAACATTAAAAGAATCAAAAGATAATATTGAAAAAATTCTATCGGAATACGGTATTAAAACCAATGAAGGATGCTTCATCGCAACAGTTTGCTATGGAGATTATAATTCAAAAGAAGTGATACTGCTCAGGAAATACCGTGATGAAGTTTTAATGAATTCATTATCCGGAAGGGCCTTCATCAGATTTTACTACTTCTTCTCTCCCTTTCTTTCCAAGATGTTGTCAAAATCAGAAAATGCAAAATTTTTGATCAGAAAATATGTTCTGGATGCCCTGATAAAGAAGATTGAAAAATAACACGAAAAAACGGCTTATTCTATCAAGACCCATGCTTTATGCCGTTACATTAATATCCTGCATAGCAATAAAAATTAAAATTTTTACCCGGCAAAATAATTTTTATTGAAACCCTGGATTAATATAAATTCCGGTGAGTTATAGACTGATAAAAATCAATCGAAATAAAAACCTTTATCAGATTTCCATTTAAAATTTAAAAATATATTTGCAAAAAAAAGTCTATGAATAGAAATATTGTTTTTTTAATCAGGTTGATTTTAGTCGGAATGACTACTATCATTCCCTTGAAATCACAGGTCATTTTAACTCAATCCAATCACGCGCCTGTTCCGGGAGACATTGAAATAATCAAAGAGTTTGATACAACGGCTAACATAGTAAATGTCTTAAATGTCTCCGGAAATAATGTTCTTTATGATTTTTCTCAAAAAATCATTCATGGGAACAACACCTTCACCAATACCTATGTGACTCCTTCCGTATTGCCCGGAAGCAGCAGTTATATTTCTATGGGAGCCAACGTGGCATTAAGTGACAGCGGAGGATTTTACAAATCAAGTGCCGGTTCTTTGGAATATTGCGGGCACATGAATGCCAGCGGTGAAAAGATGGAATTTTTATTTGATAAGCCAATAATGATGAATTATCCGTTTTCATACAATTCCTTTTTCTCGGATTTCGCACAGGGAACCATGAATGCTCCCATTGCACCTCCGTTTAACCTTACTGCCACCATTTCGTGCAGCGGAATGGGACAAGGCACCTTACAACTACCCGGCAATGCACCAATAAACAATATTTTAGTTGTGAAAAGAAACATTTTTATGTTAATTCAAGGAACGGGTTCATTAAGCGCAGTTACGGGGACACAAACTATCATTCAATATGAGTTTTACAAGATCGGAAGCAAATTTCCCATAATGCGTGTCCAATATAATAAGCTGGTTTTACCCGCATTCAATGTTAACGACTTTGACGTACAAACCGAATATGACGGATCCATCATATTAAACACAAACAAAGAAACTTATACAATGAAATCCTTTAATGTCTTCCCGCAACCTGCAAAAGAATTTATCCGATTATCCGGAATTGAATTTATTGAATCACCGGTTGGTTTTAAAATTTTTGATATTAACGGAAAACTCATAACAAATGGTGTAGTTTTTAAAGAGGACGAACCTATTAATGTGTCGGATTTAAGCAATGGATTATACATTCTTGAAGTAAGTACCCTTAACGCAACTTACAGAAAAAAAATAGTCAAAAATTAAACCGGTATACCCAAATTCATGAGTCAAGCGGGGAGTAAAAATATGAATAGTAAAATTGTATTCATTTTCAGTTGCTTTTCTCTGATATTATCTAGTTCAGTATTTGCCCAAAATGAAAACAATAAAAATGAAAAAAAGCAAATAATAGAAACAAAATTTAATTTCGGATACGCCTATGAAATGAATTTTGTACACAATAAGCAACTTGGATATTGGGGATTTTCCGACTATTCTGTGGAGAAAGATTATTTAGACGGGTTCCAGCTCGGCGTAGGGTTCAACCTTTTATTAGGGGAATATTTTAACATCTTTTTTGACTTAAACAGAATTAAGTCCTCAATTCTTTTAGGGAAATCCGGAAGTTACTTACATGGCATGGCCATTTGGTCAGCAAGTCAAACAAATATGAACTATGGAATCAATGATAGTCCGATCTTAAACAGGGATGTATATTATATTTCCAAAACAACCTTCGGTCAATTAGGAATGGAAGCAAAGTTTCCGGTTGATAAACACGTTACGCCTTACTTGGGATTTGGTATTGGGATGGCAGTATACGAGGCAGGATTTGGAAATAAAGAAGCATCAAGAAAATATTCTGATTTGCTGACGGGGGTTGAAAACTTTTACTTTCTGCGGTTCGGAATGAATTTTCACGTTTACGACAAAGAAACAAAGTTGTTTTCAATTGGGTTATTTTATGAAAGAGGCAGAGGCGTAACAGAAAAAACCGGTCAAGAAATAACCAATTGGTTATGGGAAGGATGGACATATAAGAATCAATTCATAGTGGTTCCTATGAATCGGATGGGCATTCAATTGATTTTCTAACCAACTATCACATTTACTGACTTATGGCATCAATTTCTTTCTGTAAATAATTTTTATAATTGATACAGCAAAAGGAACATATCTGAGTGCAAAAGGCATGCCCAACATTGAAAATATTTGAACGGCTTCCTCTTTCTTTTTTTCCGTTAACAAATACATGCAGGGAATTAGAATTAACGTAAGGAAAGTAGCGAAGGAAAGTCCGAATATCATGGTCCAACTTAAAGGACCCCAGAACACCACATTATCTCCGCCGAAATAAATTTTCGGGTCGCCGTGTGCAAGCAAAGACTCAAAATCTATGTTCAACCCGACTGCCAAAGGAATAAGACCCAATATGGTGGAAATGGCCGTTAATAATACCGGCGTCATCCGGGTTCTTCCTGCCTCCAATATGGATTCATATACCGATTTTCCATCTTTTCTTTGCATTTCTGCAAATTCAATAAGCAATATTCCGTTCCTGACCACTATTCCGGCCAAAGCCACAATTCCAACGCCTGTCATCACGATACTCATTTCCATCCTGAAAATGGCCACTCCCAGTAATACGCCAATGACGCTGAGCAATATTTCCGATAAAATAATGGTGGTTTTGCCGAAGCTGTTAAACTGAAGCATCAAAATAATCAAAATTATGGCCACGGAAATATTCAGGGATGTTCCGAGGAACCCGGCAGTTTCGGCCTGTTCTTCCTGTTGTCCTCGGAATTTTAATTGCACATCTTCTTTCAGCGCACGATATTCAGCTAATTTTTTCTTAACTTCATCAGCCACCGCATTCGGATTATAGCCCTCTTTCACGTCTGATGAAAGGGTTATGACACGCTTGTTTTGTTTGCGCTTGATACCACCGTAGGTGTTTTCCAAACGAACGTCACAGAACGCGGAAAGCGGAACGGAACGTAAAACGCCGCCCATATTCATATCACGAAAAGTGATTTTGATGTTACGGATAATGTCTATATTGGTTCGTTGGTCATACTGATAACGAATTTGTATGGGATACTCATCGTTATCATCCCGAAATTTTGTCGGATTATCCAAACCAAAAACGGACTTACGAATTTCCATGGCCAATTGCCCGGTATAAATTCCTTCTCTGTTGGCCTTTTCCCTGTCAATATCAATAACGATTTCCGGCTTTTGATCGCTGAAATCCGATTTAAGCTCCGCAATACCTTCTATACCTGATTTTTCAATAAATTTTTTCACCCGCTTTGACTCCTCAATAATCCGTTCAAACTTGTTGCCCGACACTTCAATAACTACGGGCTTGGAAACCGGCGGTCCGGCTTGTTCCTTGTTAACGTTGATTTCCGCATCGGGTATATTCCAATTTAAGTTTTGCAGTTTTTTTAGGTATTCGGAAGTGGGAACACCTTTTCTGTCTGCAAAATTGACAAAATTGATGGAAATTTTTCCCTTGTTCGGATAGGCATTCTGATCTTCATCCGCCGGATCGGTTACCCCAATAGTTACATTGGTTATCATGCTGGATACATCCGGGTTATTTTCCCCCAAAACAGTAATAACTTTCTTTTCTACAACCTTCATGATTTCATTGGTGTATTCCGGATTTGTTCCTTCCGGCAATTTAACATATACATAAATGTTGTTGGGATCTCCCTGCGGGAAGAATATAACAGGGGGTTTTCTAATCATAAACACAATAACCGATACAAACAGCAACAAAATGGTGTAAATGATCATTCGCAAGGGACGATGCAATGCCCAAGAAAGAATTTGGGTATATACGTATTGAAACTTTGGCCAAATATTGTTTTGGAAATGAAGAATAAAACGAAACAAAAAAAGGCGATGCATAATCAAGAACAAACCCAAAAACAATATTAAATTTCCCACGGCATGGGAACCGGACATATGAAATGCCGCGCTCATGATTACATAAATCAATAAACGGATATAGGCGTTTTTATTTAAGCCGTTGAAATTTTTTTCTTCTTCTTCGTGTGTTTTCATGAAGTCAACGGCAAAAACCGGATTAATGGTGTAGGCCACCAGCAGAGAAGCCAACAACGAAACGATCATGGTTACGGGTAAATAGAACATAAACTTACCGATGATCCCCGGCCAAAACATCAATGGAATGAAGGGGGCAAGCGTTGTAATGGTTCCGCTCAGAACAGGCAAAAACACCTCGCCGGTGGCTTTTTTTGCGGCCGTGATAATCGGAACCCTGCCGTTACCGAATATTCTGTGCGTATTTTCTATTACAACAATGGCATCATCCACCACTATACCCAAAGCCAACAAAAATGCAAACAAAACCACCATATTCATGGTAAAATCCATCATAGGCATCATCAAAAAAGCAATGCACATCGATAGTGGCACCGACATTCCCACAAAAAGCGCATTCGTAACGCCCATGAAAAACATTAAAATAAGCGTAACAAGAATAAAGCCGATGATGATGGTGTTAATTAAATCATGCAGCACAATGCGTGTCTTTTCGCTTTGATCGCTTGTAATTTTATATTCTATGCCGGAGGGAAATTCTTTTTTGGCCTCATCCACAATCTGATAAATTTTATCGCAAGCGGCAATCAGGTTCTCGCCCGGACGTTTGATAACCTGAAGCGTTATTACATTCTTGGAATTCATGCGTGCAAAGCTTTCCGCCTCTTTCAACGTGTCAGACACAACGGCAATGTCTTTAAGAAAGGCTTTAGCTCCGGAAGAGGATTGGACCAAAAGGTTTCTTATTTCCTCTACCGATTTAAACTCCGCTTTGATGCTTATATTTCTTTTTAATTTCCCCATGGGAATTTGTCCGCCATTGATGTTCAGATTTTCCGATGAAAGCGCACGTTCCACATCTCCCATGCTTAAATTCATGCTTTGCATTTTGAACATATCCAGATTAATCTGAATCTCCCTATCGGGGGCACCCACCATGCGAACCTCGGTGATTTCACGTAAGCCTTCTATTTTGTTTTTTATTTCTTCTGCATATTTTTTTAAATCCCCAAGGGGCATATTTCCCGCTATGTTCAAAAACATGATGGGAATATCACTGAAAGACAATTCTTTTACCGAAGGGGCTTTGGTTAATGAAGCCGGTAAGTCGGATCGTGCTTCATCTATCTTGTCTTTAATTTGTTGACGGGCCTTGTCGATGGACACGTTTGTGTTAAATTCAGCAATAATCACCGAAACATCCTGCAATGAATTGCTGCTCAGTTTTTTGATTCCGGGTATGGACTTTAATTTTTTTTCAAGGGGTTTGGTTACGGTGTTTTCAATGTTTGAAGGGGAATTTCCGGCATAGACGGTTGTAATGTAGAACTTAGGAGCCACAATGTCGGGAAAACTTTCCTTGGGAAGGTCATTATAGGTTTTAAATCCGGCATAAATCAGGAAAATGGTAAAAAGGTAAATAATGGTTTTGTTGTCAATTGACCAGGATGAGAGAAAAAATTCTTTAAAGCTGTTTTTGTTTTCCATGTTTAACGGTTTTGTACGGACATTCCTTCCTCTAATTTGTCGGTTATTTCACCGATCAAAAACATGTTCGTATTTAAATTATCGGAAAAAATTTCGCTTATTCCACCGTATGTTTTTCCGGTGGTAACGGCTATTTTTTTTGCCATTCCGTTTTCAGCAATCCAAACATAGTGTCCGGATTTTTCATCGCGGAATATGTATTCAGAAGGAACAGCGAAAACGGGTTGGGCCGAGGTATATTCATTAATTTTAATCATCATGGTTTGATTGGGAAAATATTTTTTTTCATCCGAAACGGGTATTTCTACCATAAATGATCTGCTTACGGGATGAATGGTTTTTTGCACGTAACCCACTTTGCTTATGATGCTGTCGGGTGAGTCGGCGGGCTTTATAATAACCTCGGCTCCGTCTTTAATTTTTCCGGCATAGGATTCTGCCAGTTCCGCTTTAATTTTCAGCTTATTCAGATTTATAATACGAATGGCCGGCATTCCCGGACTCACCATTTGACCCACTTTGATGTCCACGGCATCCACCACACCGGAAATAGGGGCCAAAATTTTGGTCATGCGAATTTGTTCCTGAAGCGTAGCTATCTTTTTTTCGATGGACTCTTTTTGGGTTTTTGCCTGTAAGTATTGTACTTCCGTTCCGATTTTATCTTCCCACAAAGCCTTTTGTTTTTCATAGAGTTGTTGAACCAACTCCGCATTGGTTTTCAGGTCTTCCAGTTGCTGACTCAGCACTCGATGGTCGGTCTCGGCCAATACCTGTCCTTTGGTAACCGATTGTCCGGGCGTTACGTAAATTTGGGTAATCATGCCCGGAATTTCACTGCTCACCGATGCGCTTTCTTCTGCATCTACCTTGCCTTGAACCCAAATCCAGGTTTTGAAATTCTTTTTCTCCAAAGGTACTAATGCAAGCTGCAATGTCGGAGCCGATTTGTTTTGAGCAGTATCGGATACGGAAAGTTTACGATTAATTTCTTCCAGTTCCTTCAGCAATTCAGCTTTTCTTTTTTCCAAATCGTTTTTACTTTCATTGTTTCGGTTACACGAAACCGAAAACAGTAAAAAAACAAAATAATATATTGTTATTTTTCTCATAATTCTCCGGTGGATTTTTTATAGTTCAGTTCAGCCATCTTGCATTCATGCATAACATCCAGATATTGAACCCGTGCTTCCTTCAATGCACTGATGGCCTGCAAAACTTCAATCATGGAGCCGACGCCATGGTTGTATTTTTTTTCGGCAACATTTAAGACTTCGAGCGATAATTCATAATTCCTTTTTTTGATTTGCAATGTTTTGTAAGCATTCATCCATAGCGTTTGATGTGAAGTTTGCTCCAATCGCGACGCATCTTCCAACAGGGTTGATTGCAGTTTGATTTTTTCCATTTCCAGTTTGCTTTGACCGAGTCGCTTGATTTTTTGTAAGCCGTCAAACAAATTCCATTGCAGGGAAGCACCTACCATGAAATTCGGAAACCACTTCACGTTACGGCTCCAGAAATCAAATTCCTGGTTAAAAGCCTGATAACCTCCAGAAGCAAAAAGGACCAGTGATGGCAAGTGGCCGTAAAGATGTCTTTTTTTGTTCAAATTCTGCAGGTGATGCGCGCGTTGTAAAATCTGAAAATCATACCGTTTGGATGCTCCGGGCGGAGAAGTGAGTACAGGCGAAACAAAATCCGAAATCGTGTCGGTAAGGATGAGCGTATCGGAAAGCGGAAATCCCATTTGAAACTTCAAACGCAACAATGAGGTTTGAAGAAGAGCAAGAACTTTTTCTTTTTCTGTATTCAGTTGGTCCTCGGCCAGTTCCATTCGTTGAACATCCAGTTTTTCGGCAAATCCCTGTTTGTTTAATGCAATAATTTCTTTATGTAAACGCCTGACTCTTTCAAGCTGTGCCTCCAACAGTTCCAGTCGCTTCACATTGTTTTGATGTTCGTAATAGGATTTCATGACATCATATTTGGTTTGCAGGCGTTGCTGTTGATAACTGAGCTTGGAAATTTCTTCATAACTCTTGCTGGCCTGCAACCCTATCAGGTAATCGGAGCTGAAAACCAATTGAGATGCCGTAAAAGAAGCCGAAGCCTGATATTTCTGACCAAACTGCGCTTCAATGGGTGCATATCCTTCGGGTGAAAGTTTCTGCGGATCATACGGAGCAACACCCGCCGACACCAAACCTCCATATACGGCCGGTGCCACAAAATTCGGTAATATGCTGACGGGTAATTTCACAAAATGCTGAACTCCGGCTCCGGCACTGATTTGCGGAAGTCCTATTCCGGTGAACTCTTGTGTTTTTAAATGACTCAGGCGCGCATCTTTTTCAGCAACTAAAACCATGGGTTGATGCGAAAGCGCATATTCCACCGCATCCTTTATGCTGAAGGCATTCTTCTGTTGGGCCCAAACTAAAACGTTCAAAAAGGGAAAAAATATGATAATCCTCATAATATTCATAAGACACTTGTTTTTAATTTTTCATAAAGTTCGAGACCCTTCAATGTACAAATACCGCAAAGAAAATGTTCAAGCAGCTGCGTATGAATTTCATCAAAAGCATACTTATGAAAAGGATAGGACTTACTGTTAAACGTACTTTCCACCTGTAAAAAGCGCATTTGAACCAAAATTTCCGAATGAATGTTTTTTCGGAAATATCCTTGCTTTTTGCCTTTTTCCAGTAATTCCATCAAGCTGTTAAACATGTGTTTTTGTTTGATTTCCTCAAATCGCTTCCATGTGGAACGGTACTTGCTTTTTAATTCATCAAAAACCACCGGATTTATGGTTCCCATAACTTCCGGCAAAAGACGCATGATTCGTATAAAAACATGAATAACATTATGATGTGATTTCATGGCCTCGTCAATTATTAATACGGTTTGGTTCAACCTGCGAACGACCATGTAATCCACCAATTCCTGTTTGGATTCAAAATATTGATAGATGGTTTTTTTGCTGATTCCCATGCAGGAGGCGAGCTCGTCCATAGTTAAAGAAGTAATACCGCCTTTGTAAGCCAATTCCTCCGCTATGTCGGCTATTTCGTCTTTCAATCGGATGCAAAACTAAGGAAACTTTTTAAGTATATTTGGTTTCCTAAAAAAAATATAATCCATTTAACAATTTTTACGGCTTGCAGATTTTAATTTCTAAAACATTTTGATCAATGTATAAAGATAATCTACTTTTTTTCTGTTTTTTTTATTATTGCTTTTTCTTTCTTTTTTCTTTGGGTTTTTCTCAAAACATAAAACAACCCGCTGATTAGAAATAATCCCAGAAAATACAATGCGCTATCCAAATCTTTAATGACAATAAAATATATACAAATCAATACCGATAGAATGGATGCAAAAAGCCACATCCGTTCCATAAACAAGTATATTTTGTATTCACGGTTCATTTGTCAAATGTGAATGTTCTGCCGCGGTCGGAAATAATCAGCTGAGGTTTGTCGGATTTTGCAACGTGGCCTATAATTTTAGCATCCACATTAAACTTTTTAGATAACCCGATTAAAAACTCTGCCAAATCAGGCATAACATAAACTTCCATCCGGTGCCCCATGTTGAAATTCCGATAAACCTCGGAAGCATCTCCCGGATATTCTTTTTCCAAAATGGAAAACAAAGGCCCCGGAGGAAACAAATTTTCTTTTACTATCCGAATATTTTTTTTCAGAAAATGGAGCACTTTGGTCTGCCCGCCACCGCTGCAATGAATTATTCCACCGATTTGTTTGCGGTATGATTGAATAAACGGCAATAAAATCGGGGCATAGGTACGTGTTGGAGAGAGCACCAACTTTGCCAACGGAATTTTTTCCGTTACTTCCTTTCCCGATCCATCAATGTAGTTCACCTCAACTTCATGATCCAAAGCATATTTGCCACAATAAACCACGGCGGGGTCCAAGGCGGGATCAAAGGTCTCGGGAAAATTACGAGCTGTTTGCGGATGAAAAAGATCATGACGGGCGGCCGTTAATCCGTTGCTTCCCATACCTCCGTTGTACTCTTTTTCATAGGTTGCCTTACCATAGGAACAAAGCCCCACCACCGCCATTCCCTCGCGAATGCCCGCAGCGTCAATCACATCTTCTTTTTTCATCCGGCATACCACAGTGGAATCCACAATAACGGTTCTGACCAAATCTCCAACATCGGCTGTCTCACCTCCGCTTAAATAGGCCTCAAGACCATAAGATGTTAATTCCGACAACACTTCGTGCGTACCGTTTATCAAGTCCGATATCACGTCTGCGGGAATCAGGTTTTTGTTTCTTCCGATAGAGGACGAGAAAATCATGGGGCCGGTGGCACCCACACAAAGCAAATCATCGGTGTTCATCACAACGGCATCCTGTGCAATCCCTTTCCAAACCGATCTGTCGCCTGTTTTTTTCCACCATGCATAAGCTAAAGCCGATTTGGTTCCGGCTCCATCGGCATGCATCACCGTTACATATTCAGCCTTTCCTCCCAAAAAATCGGGAAGAATTTTACAAAAAGCATCAGGGAATAGTCCTTTGTCTAAAAAGCGTATGGCCGCATGCACGTCTTCCTTACCGGACGAAACGCCTCTTTTTTCGTATTTGTCTTTTTGGTTCAAGCGGCTTAAAGTTACAACTTTGCAAAAAAATGAGGTACTTTGCAGGAATTTTGTGAGAACGGTCATCGTTTCATATTTGAATACTTTACCCTTACGCGAAGCCTTAAAGAATTTTTCTTTCCCCGGATTCACAATAGAAAGCATGCCGCCAAGTCATTGTAATGCCGAACTGATTGGCGGAAAAGCCGATCTTGGACTGGCTCCGGTAATTACGCTTCTACAAAATCAAAATCTGCAACGCATCGGAAGCATCGGCATTTGCTCAAAAAAATATGTTCACAGCGTGGGGGTTTTTTCAAACGTCCCTTTAAATCAATTAAATAAGATTTTCCTCGACCCCGAGTCCAGGACATCCGTTCTTCTATTGAAATGGCTATGCAAACATCATTGGAATATTAATCCGATTTTCGAAGATTTGTCAATTTCAGATTTTACGCTTGAGAACAACACGGATTGCGGTTATTTACTCATAGGCGATAAGGCATTAAAAAATCACGGAAAATGGAAATACTATACAGATTTGGTTGAAGCGTGGAACCTTTCTACCGGTTTACCTTTTGTTTTTGCAGCATGGATCGGATATCGTGAAAAAATTCCAAATGATTTTATCGATGCATTTAATCGTTGCCAATTAGAATTTATCAATAAATTAAGCACTCTTCACCATCATCCGGAAATCAATGTTTTTGGCCGCAAGCTGACCATGAAATACCTTACGGAGTATATATCCTACTCCATTGAGAGCGAAGAAGATAAAGCCATTGAATTTTTTCTGTCTGAAATTCGTAAATTCTTAACTTGATGGACGAAAACATCATAGACGAACTCATACATTATTTGAAAGAATCGGTAACGGAAGCCAGGTTTAGGCGGATGCAGCAGGTGCTTGAAAAACGAACCAGACACTTGTGCGTTGTGCTGGAAGATTTATATCAGGCCCACAATGCCAGCGCCGTCATGCGAACATGCGACTGCCTGGGTATTCAGGATATACATTTTCTGGAAGAAAAAAACTCTATGAAAGTGAACGATGAAATTGCCATGGGGTCAGAAAAATGGCTTAGTATTCATCATCACAAAGGCGAACAAAACGTCAAAGAAAATTTATATCATTTTCTCAAGAACAAAAATTATTCCATTGTGGTTACCACCCCGCATCAAAAGTCATACTGCCCGGAAACTATCCCTCTTCACCAACCGATGGCTTTGATTTTCGGTACGGAAAAAGAGGGCGTTTCCGAATTTTGGATGCGTCGGGCAGATGCCTTTCTGCAAATTCCCATGTTCGGTTTTACCGAAAGTTTTAATATCAGCGTCAGCGCGGCTATTATTCTCTATACGCTTGTCAGAAGAGAAGAATTTCAGGCCTATGTCGGGCTATCTGAACCGGAACAAAAAAACATCCTTTTAAAGTGGCTGATAAGCAGTATTCGCGAAGGCGATGAAATGGTCAAAAACTTTTTGGTAAAAAAGGATATTCCCATAGAAAAACTGCGTCAATGGTTGGCAAATAATCCCTAATTTTAAGCGTGCATCGGGTGGCGCCTTCCATACTATCAGCCGACTTTTCAAAATTGGGTGAAGAAATCCAAATGGTGAATAACAGTAAAGCCGACTGGTTCCACGTTGACGTAATGGACGGCGTTTTTGTACCCAATATTTCTTTCGGCTTTCCCGTTCTCAAATACATTCAAAAGATGGCCGCCAAACCCCTGGATATTCATTTAATGATTGTACAACCCGACCGTTACATTGAAGAATTTCATAAGCACGGAGCTCACATTCTTACCATTCATTTTGAGGCGGAAAACCACCTGCATCGTTCCATACAAAAAATAAAATCACTGGGCATGAAAGCCGGCGTAGCCATCAATCCGCATACGCCCGTTACACATCTTTATGATATACTCCACGATGTGGATTTGGTTTGTATGATGAGTGTAAATCCGGGGTTTGGCGGTCAAAGTTTTATTCCACATACGCTGCTTAAAATAAAGCAATTATCGGAATTCAAAAAACAACACGCGCTTTCATTTTTAATTGAGGTTGACGGCGGTGTGGATTTAAAGAATTATCAGGACATCCTGAATGCCGGAGCCGATGTCTTGGTGGCGGGTAATACGGTTTTCGCTTCAGACAACCCCACGCAAACTATTGCCAAACTAAAAACCCTTTGAAAGAGGAATTCATCAGTAAAACCGCGCTGTTGTACTTGGAACGTTGCAACAGAGCATTTTATTTATACAAGCGTTTTCCCTGGCTCAGATCAAAGCCCGATACTAAAAAACAGTTTCTTCTGAATCGGGGAACCGATTTGGGTATTTTAGCCAGAAATCTGTACCCGGGAGGAATTGATGCTTCAGAAAAAACCCAAAGTTTTCAGGAGGCCTGCCGGAAAACACAAATCTTAATTCAAAACAAGGCGCCGGTAATCTATGAAGCGTCTATGGAATGGAACGGAGCCGGAGCCATGGCCGATATTTTGATAAATACGGACGAGGGCTGGAAAATCATTGAAATAAAATCTTCAGCACAGGTTTATCATCATCATGTATTGGACGCAGCATTTCAATATTTTATTTTTTCAAAGCATTTACCCGTAACGGACATTTTTGTAGCCATTCCCGATAAAAATTACGTGTTTCACCAGCGTCTGGACATTCAAAAACTTTTCAAAAAAATTTCGGTAACGAAAACCGCACAAAAGAATATTGCTTATTTTGAAAAGATGACCCAATACGGGCTTCGTTTATTGGAAAGCGGAACAACGCCGCCCGTGAACATCGGAAAACATTGCTTCAAACCCGGATTATGTGAGTTTACTTCGTCTTGTTTTCCGGAAAAAATATTGGAAAATCCCGACAACATATTTAATGCAGAAGGTCTTTCATTGGATGAAAAACTGGAATTTTTTTACAAAGGAATTTATCTTCAGCCCAAAGACGAATTAACGCGGGAAGTTGAACCGGAAATGAAGAACAATGTATGGCTTGAACTGAAGCAAACAGTAAATGAGATTTTGCAAGGCAACCCCGTTTTTTTCGACATGGAGTTTTTTAATGGTCCGGTTCCTTTTCTTGACGGACACCGGCCATTCGATAACGTGTGTGTGGCTTTTGACATTTTTATCGCTGAAAAAAACAAACACCAAACTTTTTTTCTTGAAGAACCGGATTTGAAATACTTAGAGCGTCTTATACATAAGATGACAACTTTATTGTCCGAATCGGATTTAGTGGTTACGTTTGATAAAAAAATGGAATCCGATTATGCCGATTTTTTGAGTTCTTTTTTTCCGAAAGATACTGTTTTGTTCAAAAAAATCATGGAATCGTCGGTAGATCTTCAACACCTGATCAGGAAAAAGAGCGAAGGGCTCCCCGTTGAGTTCAGAAATCTGCTGGGACTTAAAAAGTTATCCGACACCATGGGATATAATAACCTAAAAAAAGATTCCCTTAATGAAGGATTTGATGCGTTAATGGGTTATGAAAAATATATGTCAACCCATCATGTTTTAGAAAGACAATCGTTAAGAGATGCCATCGAGCATTACGTTCAGGGCGATACGGAGCGTATGCATTTCATTTGCCGTCGATTGCTCACCTTATAAACTCCATTTGTATGTCTTTTAATGAACTGAATCATTTTCCATAAATTTATATCACCATGAAAACACGCGTTACGGAACTTTTGGGAATAGAATATCCCATTATTCAAGCAGGGATGATATGGTGCAGCGGATGGGAATTGGCATCGGCCGTCAGCAATGCGGGGGGATTGGGGCTTATCGGTTCCGGATCCATGTATCCGGATATTTTAAGAACCCACATCCAAAAATGTAAAAAAGCCACCAATAAACCTTTTGGCGTTAACGTGCCCTTGCTCTATCCGGATATTGAAAAACACGTGCAAATCATTGTGGAAGAAAAAGTTCCCATCGTATTCACCAGTGCCGGTAATCCCAAAACCTGGACGCCTTTTTTGAAGCAACACGGCATAAAAGTCGTGCATGTGGTTTCGGCCGTTAAGTTTGCATTGAAATGCGTTGAGGCAGGAGTAGATGCGGTAGTGGCCGAAGGTTTTGAAGCCGGCGGGCACAACGGAAGAGAAGAAACCACCACCATGGTTCTTATCCCTCAAGTCAGAGATTCCATCAATATTCCGCTGATTGCTGCCGGCGGTATCGCCAACGGACGTCAGATGGCTGCCGCATTTGCATTAGGAGCCGAAGCCGTACAGGTGGGGAGCCGGTTTGTGGCCTCAATGGAAAGCTCGGCCCATCCGGCATTTAAAGAAGCTGTTCTAAAAGCCAAAGAAGGCGATACCCAACTCACCCTAAAACAACTTACCCCGGTTCGCCTGATAAAAAACAAATTTTTTTATGAGGTTGATCAAATGGAAAAGCGCGGAGCAACTCCCGAAGAATTAGCGGCTCATCTTGGACGCGGACGCGCCAAAAAAGGCATGTTTGAAGGCGATTTGGAAGAAGGCGAACTCGAAATAGGACAAGTGAGCGGGTTTATCAGTGACATTTTGCCGGCCGGCGTTATCCTTCAAAATATGATGAAAGAATTTAATGAAACGCTTAATGCTTTAAAAAAACTTTTGGATTAAATTTATATTTGACCATGATTGAATTTGAAAAATTTACCCTATCCAATGGCCTCAGGGTGATTCATCAATACGACCCCGACTCCACACTCACGTGCATGAATATCCTCTACAACGTGGGCGCCAGAAATGAAAACGAGAATAAAACGGGCTTTGCTCATCTGTTCGAACATCTGATGTTCGGGGGCAGTAAAAACATTCCGGACTTCGATTTCGTGTTACAACAAGCCGGAGGGTATAATAATGCCTATACGACAAACGACATCACCAATTACTATGATGTGATTCCTTCCGATAACATTGAAACGCTTTTTTGGGTAGAAAGCGACAGGATGCTTGAATTGGCATTCACTCCCGAATCGTTGGATGTTCAACGCCATGTGGTGATGGAAGAATACAAGCAACGGTATCTGAACCAACCGTACGGAGACGTTTGGTTGCTCTTGCATCCGTTGGTTTATGAAAGGCATCCCTATCGATGGCCCACCATCGGCAAAGACATTTCCCATATTGAACAAGCCACCATGGATGACGTGAAAAGTTTCTTTTATAAATTTTACCGGCCATCAAACGCCATATTATGCGTATCGGGGAATGTATCGCTTAATGAATTTGAACGTTTGTGCAAAAAGTGGTTTGAACCCCTTCCGGGCGGCGCTCCTGCGGATTCGGATATCCCCCGTGAACCGGAGCAAAAAGAAAAGAAATTCCTTTGCGTGGAACGTCATGTTCCGGCATCCAAATTGTATAAAATCTGGAAAACACCGGGGCTTCGTTATGAAAACTTCAGGGTTATTAACCTGATCGGCACGCTTTTAAGCAGCGGCAACTCTTCCCGGTTAAAAAGCATTCTTGTTAAGGACAAAAAAATTTTTACAAACATCGATGCTTATATCTATCCGCTCATCGACGATCCGGCCATGTTCGTTATATCCGGCACCCTACATGAAGGAGTCAATCCCGAGGATGCGGAAAAAGAAATCGATACTATACTAAACGATTTGTGCAGCCGTAGGATTTCCGACAAGGAATTACAAAAATCAAAAAACAGAATTTTAACACAACTGGCTTTCTCAAACTACAACACGGAAGAAAGAGCCGAAAACCTCTGCTTTTATGAATGGCTGGGCGTTTTGAACGAATTCAATAAAGAAAACGAGCTTTATGAATCCATCACAAATGCTCAGATACAAAACGAATCTCAAAAAATATTCCTGGAAGAAAAATCATCGGTTTTATATTATCTTGCAAAAAAATAACTGCCATGAACATTCCGGAGCAATGGAAAAAAAATGCATACCCTGAAGCAAAAGACGAGCAAGTGGCCGAGGAAAAAAAAGTATTTAAAGAATACCAACACTTGGATTGGTCCGTCTACCGCCAAATCCGATTAGAATTTCTGCGTTCTTTGCCCAAAGCTGATGCCGGTCTGTTGTGGCTCGATTCCTTTGAGCCCAAAATCGGACTATTTCCCGGAAGTTTTAATCCCTTTCATAAAGGACATTACAACATCCTGACCAAAGCCGAAAAACTTTTCGATAAAGTCATTATCGCATTTGGTAATAACCCGGACAAAGGGCCTCGCTCCTTTCCCATACCCAACACCGTAAAAAACCGTCAGATTTTAGAATATTCATCTTTGCTTACGGATTTGGTGGAAAGCTTAAAATACCCTGTAACCGTCATCCGCGGTTTAAGAAACTCCACTGATTTTCAGTATGAACAAAACCAATACCGATACATGAAAGAACTTAAGCCGGATTTATTCATCGTCAATATTTTCTGCGACAAGGAATTTGAACACATATCCTCATCGGGCATACGCACACTGCAAAAGTACAACCGACACACTCCTTATTTGTTAGAATAAATTATTGCTTAGTGTTCGTGGTTACCTGAACACAAGCCCACTATGGTGTGAAATACTTCGTGCAAATCGCTTAAAGACTTTTTAATTTTATCGTCGGGAGCTTTTTTCTGTACCATTTCATGAAGCTTTTTGCTGTCGGTTGCCAGTTTTTTTACAGATGCTTTAACCTCTTTTTTATTGAATTCCGCGGGGATAGGTTTTTTGTTAAGGAGTTCCGCTTTTTCCCACAATTCCTTACTTCGGTTTTTAATGGGTTCAAGGTTTCCTTCTTCGGCCGGATGAAATGTTTGCGACATCACTTTGTGGAAATCTTTTATTTCCGGCCAGTCGTCAAACTTTCCTTTAGGCACCAGCATTTCATACCGGCGACTAACCTCCTCCCAATTAATGACATTCCAAATGGCCGATAAATAATCACCGCGTTTGTTCTGATACTTCAAATAATAGGCATGCTCCCACACGTCAATGCCTAAAATGGGCGTCCCCCTTTTATCCGCCACATCCATCAGAGGATTATCCTGGTTAGGAGTAGAAGATATAAAAAGTTTTTTCTTTTCATCCACGCTCAACCAAATCCATCCGGAACCAAACCTCGACATGCCCTCTTTGCTCATCATGGATTTTAAGCTGTCGATACTGCCAAAATGCTGTTGAATGGCGTCCATGAAGCGTTTGGATGGAACTTTGTTTTTATCGGGCGTAAGTATGGTCCAGAACAAATCATGGTTATAGTGTCCGCCTGCATTGTTTCTGACTGCCGAGGGATATTTGGATATGTTTTTCAACAATTCCTCCAAAGGGAGTTTTTCAGCCTCGGTTCCCTGAATGGCTTTATTCAGATTCTGAATATATCCCTGATGGTGTTTGGTATGATGAATAATCATGGTTTGCTCATCAATATATGGTTCCAGGTCTTTATAACCGTATGGCAATCGATTAAGAGAATAGGGGGCCTGAGCAACAAAATAATACGAGAAAAAAACAAAAACAATAATGGCGCACTTTGTTAAATACTTTTTCATAGCTTTATTTATTTTTGAATTTACTGATAAAATTTCTTGAAAAATCACTCAAAATAAGGCGTCCGCTGATTTTGGCGCGGTTAACAAGAAGTTCATCCCAATTTTCCGTTCCTTCCCAAAACACCTTTTTAAGTTCAGCCATGGCTTCGGGGCTTGACTGAGCTAAAGTTTTTGCCAGAGACATCAGAGCTTTGTCCATGTCCTGAGGGCTGTCGTATAAATCGGTGAAAAGGCCTTTTTCGTTAGCCCACTTGGCACTCCTCCAGTTTGCAGCATCGATGGCCAATTCCTGAAATGCGGCTTTGCCAATTTTTCTTTCCACGGCCGGTCCCACCACAAACGGACCTATGCCTACTGCTAATTCCGACAATTTTATCGAAGCGGCCGGAACGGCAAATGCATAATCGGCCGCCGAAGCAATGCCCACACCTCCGCCTACTGCCTTTTGGTGAATGCGGGCCAAAATGAACTTCGGAGCCTTTCGCATGGCATTAATAACCCGGGCAAAGCCGCTGAAAAATTTAAGCCCCTGCTCTTCGTTTTCAATTTGTATCAGTTCATCGAAGCTGGCTCCGGCACAAAAGGCCTTTTCGCCCTCGCTCTTTAATATAATAACCTTAATTTCATTGTTCTTGCCGGCCTCCGTAATATCTTCCGCTAACTTTCGAAGTTGAGTGCCGGGCATGGAATTGCTTTGCGGATGGAAAAAAGTAATGATTCCTATTCCATCCGTTATTTCCGTTTTTACAAATTCATTCGTCATTTTCGTTGATTTAAAAAGGCCAAATTAATAAAATTTAAACACACCTCTCATGCTGTTGATTCCCTCAGGAATTATTTTTTCTTTTTATAGTTGATAAGATTTCTGCATGATTTACTCAAAATACCAAAACTCCAATAAAAGACAACCAAACTGCTCAGCAAGCCGGCATATCCGTCAATACTTTCAATATTAAAATAATAGCCAAGGACCAAAGATAAAATAGCCAAAACGCTTGTCAGCAAATCGGATAGAATATGAAGATAAGCGGCCCGCATATTTATGTCGTGATGTTCATGATCGCCGTGAAGAAACCCCACGCTGATGAGATTAACCAAAAAACCCAAAAGAGCAACCCCTATGGCCTCGCGAAAAATGATTTGGCCTTTATGAATAATTTTCTCGACGGACTCATGTACAATCTCTAATGAAAACAACAATAATATAACTCCGCTGATAAATCCGGCTAAAGACATGAGGTTTTCTATATTAAATGAAATTTTACCCGAGGAAGACCATTTGCCTGCCAAAAAATAGGCAAACCAACTGATTCCAACCGCAAACACATGGGAACCCATATGATAACCGTCAGCCAATAACGCCACTGAACCGCTGTGATATCCGAAAAAAATTTCTAAAATCATGGCTAAAAACGAAACCAAAACCACATAAAGTGTCCGTCTTTGAAATTTTCTTACATGATTTTCGGGCAGATCGGTGTGATTATGGTGTTCGTTATGAGAACAGTCATGTCCGGATAAATGAAAAAATTTTTTTTGCATATTCGTAGAACAAAGATACTTACAATTTCACAAACGGGTTTTATTCACACGCTTCGCCATCTTTTTACTAAATTTATGGCATGAATTCTTCCTTTTTAAAGGACATATCCAAACGCAAATTGCTTAATAACCAAACGGAAGGAGCCGATGAAGAATTGTGTAAACCGGGGCGAACGGGGTACATCGGTTTCGACCCCACGGCCGATTCCTTGCATGTGGGCAGTCTGCTTCAAATCGTTACTCTGGTGCGCTTTCATTTATTCGGCCATCATCCCATAGCTTTATTAGGCGGTGCAACCGGAATGGTGGGCGACCCCAGCGGAAAAAGCAAAGAAAGAAACCTCTTAAACAAAGAAGAGCTTTTTCACAACCTGGAATCTATTTCAAATCAATTGAAAAAAATTTTTTCTAATTATAATTCTGAAATTGAGGTTCTGAACAATTTTGAGTGGATGAAAGATTATACCTTTCTTGATTTCATCCGCGACGTAGGCAAACACATAACCGTAAATTACATGTTAGCCAAGGACTCGGTAAAAAATCGCCTGGAAAACGGCATGAGCTTTACCGAATTTTCCTATCAACTGCTGCAAGCGTATGATTTTCTTTGGCTCTATCAACACAAAGGCTGCACCATACAAATGGGCGGCAGCGACCAATGGGGTAATATCACCACAGGAACCGAACTTATTCGAAGAAAATTAAACGGAAATGCCTTTGCCGTAACAACAGAACTGATAAAAAAATCCGACGGCACCAAATTCGGCAAAACCGAATCGGGGAATGTATGGCTGGATGCAAAAAAAACTTCTCCCTACAAGTTCTATCAGTTTTGGCTTAACGCTTCCGATGAAGATGTTCCCATGTTGATGTATTATTTTAGTTTAAAATCACCGGAAGAAATAGAGTCATCCATTGCATTGCATCAGCAATCTCCCGAACAACGAATGCTTCAAAAATCTTTGGCCGAAGAATTAACTGTTCTTGTCCACTCCAAAGAGGATTGCCGAAATGCCATTAAAGCATCTGAAGTGCTTTTTAGAGGTAATTGGCAGGATTTTCAATCATTGGATGAACAAACCTTGATGGATATTATGGATGGTGTGCCGCGAGCAGGTCTTTCAAAAGATCGTCTGAAAACAGGAATTCCCATACCTGAACTTCTATGTGACCTTACTCATTTTCTTCCCAGCCGTTCCGAAGCCAAAAAACTGATCCAGTCCGGAGGTGTTTCCATCAACAGAAGCAAAATCCTGCAACCTGACTTGGTGGTGAATGAAAAATTTCTGTTGAAAGATAAATTCATTTTGTTGCAGAAAGGAAAAAAGAATTATTTTTTATGTATCGTAGAGTAGTTTATTTATTATGGCGCTAAAACAAACACAATACCTCAAGCTTCAGCAACGCCTTCTCCCTCAACAAATCCTTGTGATGAAATTGCTTTCGCTTCCCGTCCAACAACTGGAGCAAAGAATCCAGGAAGAGCTTAACGACAATCCTGCCCTGACGGATTCCGCCGAAACGGAAGAACAAGCGATACAAGATGCGGAATGGGAAAACGAAGAAGTCCGGAATGAAAACAACGACCCGGAGAGCGATGATTCAAATGAAAACATAAACGATCAGGATTTTTCATCTATGAACAACAATGTTTCGTTGGAAGATTTCATGGATGATGAAGAACTGGATTCATATAAATATGATACCGTTAACAAAAACAATGATGAAGATTATTTTGAACCTGTTGTAGTGGAGTCGGGAAGAAATCAGGATAATTTAACGGAACAACTTTATACCATACCGCTCAGCGAAAAGGAGTACCAAATTGGTGAGTATATTATCGGCTGTTTGGATAATGACGGTTATCTAAGAAGAGACATGGAGTCCATTTCCGATGATTTGTTGTTCAAAATGAACATCAACACCACGCCCGAGGAAATAAAGAAAGTGTTAAAAATCATTCAAACTTTCGATCCTCCGGGAGTTGGCGCTACTTCCTTGCAGGAATGTCTTTTAATTCAATTAAACAAATTGGATAAAAATCAGCCGGGAGTTAAAACCGCCACCGACATCATCCGCTATTTCATGGATGAGCTTGGTAAAAAACAATTCGATAAAATCATGAGCCGCCTGAAAATATCGCGTGATGAACTTATTCAGGCGGAACACATCATTCACAAGCTGAATCCCCGGCCCGGACTTGGAGCCAATGACTCTTTCGTTTCTTCGAATATCCAGCCGGATGCCATCGTCAACATCGTCAATGGCAAACCCGAAATTGCCCTGCACTCCATGAACCAGCCCGAACTTTTCATCAGTAAAGAATATATTCAATTGCTGGACGAGTACTCCAACAAAAAAAACAAATCGGAACGAGAGGCCGGAAAATTCATCCGCGAAAAAATTGAACAAGCCCAATGGTTTATTGATGCCCTGGAGCAAAGACGTTTAACCCTGCTGAAAGGGGTTATGGCCATTGTGGAACACCAATTGGATTTCTTTTTAACCGGCGACGAAGGCAAGTTAAAACCCCTTATTCTGAAAGACATTGCCGAAAAAACGAACCTGGATATTTCCACCATCTCCCGACTGGTAAACAGCAAATACATACAAACGCCTTATGGAACTTTCCCTCTTAAATGGTTTTTTACGGAAAGCATGGAATCGGAAGGTGGCGAGGAAGTGTCGAGCAGGGAAATTAAAAGCTGCATCAAAGAACTTATTGATAATGAGAATAAGTCTAAGCCCCTTACGGATGACGAATTATGCGAAGCTTTGAACCAAAAAGGTTATAAAATTGCACGCAGAACCGTAGCCAAATACCGCGAGGAGCTCAATATTCCGGTTGCCCGCCTTAGAAAGGAAATTTGAAAATGACTTAAACCTCTTGGTTTTTTTTTAATCCAATATTAACGTTAATTTAAACTTTTTTTAAATTTGTATGAGAAAAACCATTTTGAAAGTATTTCTTTTTTTCAATTTTCACCCCAACACTTTTTTGGCACAAAGTCCGGGTGATTATCTTTTTCAATCCTCAACCATACACACCGTAAATATAAATTTTTCACAACCCGGTTGGTATGACTCACTAATTGCATATAAACCTCTTGACAAAAAAATGAAAGGTAATATATCCATTAACGGATATACCGTAACAAATGTCGGCATTCAATTTAAAGGTAATTCTTCATTTAATAATCCCAATCAAAAAAAATCCTGGAAAATAGATTTTAACGAGTTTGTAAGCGATCAGAAATTTGACGGATTAAAGGCCATAAACCTTAACAACGGATTTAAAGATCCCACATTTCTTAGGGAAAAAATCGCATTGGATTTTTGCATCAAACATCAAATTCCGGCACCGCGATGCACGTATGCGAATGTTTATGTTAATGGGACCCATTGGGGGTTTTATATCCTTGTTGAACAAGTAAACACCACTTTTATTGATAAATGGTTTATAGAAAACAACGGAAATCTGTTTAAGGGTGACCCGCAGGGCACTTTACAATGGTATGGAAATAATCCGACTATCTATTATCCCAAGTATGAATTAAAAACAAACGAAACCGTAAATGACTGGACTTTTCTGATCAAATTAATAAACATCATTAACAACAAGCCTGCAACCGAATTTCAAGACTCGCTGGAAAGCGTTTTGACAACCTCCTTATACATTAAATCATGGGCATTCAACATTCTTTTCGCCAACCTTGATTCTTATCAGGGCTCCGGACATAACTATTATATTTATCATGACTTGTTCTATAATAGATTCGGATGGATAGTTTGGGATGTAAATGAAGCATTCGGAAATTTTAATCAAGGCATGTCGATTAATCAGTTGGAGTCACTAAATATCTTTTATATTCCAAATCCACCAACCAACAGGCCTTTAACCAATAAAATGCTTCAAAACACCAATTATAAACAACAATTCATCGATCAATTGTGTGAATTTATGTCGAATGGATTTGATACCGTTTGGATTTTTAACAAAATTGATAGCTTATCTAATATTATTCGCCCACATGTTTATGCCGACACAAAAAAACTTTATACCAATTTCGAGTTTGAAAACAATTTAAATGCTAACACAACTTTATCCGGAAACCAACCGTTTAATGTACCCGGTTTAAAATCATTCACCAAAAACCGTTGGCTAAATGTGAAAAATCAATTGGCCAATAACAATTGTTATGTTTCTGCCAACGTATATTCACTTCGGCATAAATTTATGGTTTATCCCAATCCGGCTCAAGATGAATTTTTTATTGGTGTGCCGGAAGGAGTCAATAATGTTGATTTTCATTTGTATGATCTTTTGGGAAAAGAACTTCCACTAGAAATTAATAAAAAAAGTAACAACACTTATTCGATTAAGCTGACAGAAAAATCAAAAGGCATTTTTATACTTGAAAACCAAAAACAACTTATTCATAAAATTGTGATCCATGATTAAAAATAATTTATTACATAAACGATTCATTTTCATATTTGCAAGTGAAGTGTTATTTGCTTTTAATATACGTGCACAGTGGAATACCAATATTACTTTGAATACTCCTATATCGGTTGCATCCAACGACCAACAAAACGTCAGGATAACCGAAGATGGTAACGGCGGAGCCGTGGTGGTATGGGAAGATTACCGAAGCAATCCCGCGTCTGCCGATATTTACGTTCAACGGTTCAATAAAAAAGGCATCGCCATGTGGACTCCCAACGGTTTGGCTCTTTGTAATTTACCTTCGCATCAATCCAATCCGAACATTAATTACAGGAACGGAAAATTGATTGTAATATGGAATGATGCCCGTAACGGAAACACCGATATTTACGCACAAATGCTGGACACCAGCGGTAATGTTCTTTGGACAAGCAACGGTGTCCCCGTGGTTACGAACAGTTTTACTCAAAACGACGGGAAAGTATCATTAACCGCATCCGGTGAATCATTCGTGGTTTTTCAGGACTCCTCGGCCGGAAATTGGAATATCATGGCTCAGAAATTATCGGTAACGGGCACACGCTTATGGGGTAATACGGGAACCATTGTTTGCAATGCCGGATACGACCAAAAGAATCCGCGGCTTGAACTTACTTCAGATGGCGGAATTTATACGGTTTGGCAAGACAAGAGAAACGGCGCGAATAATGACATTTATTGTCAGAAAATCAATTCAAACGGAACCCGCTTATGGAATCCGTCGGGGAACGGCTACTGGGTTTGCAGCGCGGCAGGAACCCAAACCAATCCTAAAATCGAGACGTTTGGAGCAGGATTTATTGTGGTGTGGCAAGACAATCGTAATACCATGGATTATGATATATATGCCCAATACATCAATGACAACGGCATAGCTCAGTGGAACAGCAACGGTATTCCTGTTTGTAATGCTTCGGGTAATCAAAGTGCACACGATTTACAAGCAAACAATTCGATTGCATTTGTTGTTTGGAAAGACAGCCGTTCGGGAACAAACACCGATATCTACTGCCAGATTATTACAACTTCCGGTTCGATGTTGATGCCAAATAATGGGGCTGCGCTTGCCGCCGGCCCCCTTGACCAAATAAATCCGAACGTGGATGTGGATGCAGCCGGAAATGCTTATTTGGTTTGGCAGGACTCCACCTCTCAGGGATGGAACATACAAGGCGCAAAAATCAATGCATCCGGACAAGTGCAATGGAATGTTCCGGTCTGCAACGCCCCTGATACGCAAGCGGATCCTAAAAACATTCATGATGAAAACGGCGGAATGATTGCGGCATGGCAAGACAAAAGAAATTTTACCTCAACCGCCCGCGATATTTTCATTCAAAAAATTTTTTCAAACGGAAGCCCCGACAACATTCATGAATGGATAAAGCAGCATGCCGGAATAATGATTATCCCAAGCCATAACGGCCAGACATTAAATTTATCCGTTAATGCTGAATTTCTTCCTGCTCATATTGAAATTATGGATGTTGCAGGAAAGAAGGTTTTCGGGGAGCCGATTCAGGCAGAGTCGAAAACCATAACCCCCGAACTGCCGTCAGGAATATACTTAATTAAAATTAACGCAAACAAAAATTATACCTTTGTAAATAAGTGGATAAAGCCTTAAAAAGAATAATTGTTCTGTTAATTACGATTTGGGCACTGCATTGCTGTAAAAAAGCCCCCGGAGAGGGAGGTAATTCATCCATACGCGGAAGGATTTATATGCTTAAATACGACGGGAATACCAACACATTCAGCAAAAAATATCCCGCAGCCGATTTAGATGTTTACATAATTTACGGCAACGATTACAGTTATGGCGACCGCATCAGAACCGATTACGAGGGCGACTTTGAATTTAAGCATCTGAACAAAGGAGATTACAAAATATATTTTTATTCCACCGACACCGTAGCATTTCTTGGGCCGCCAAGTAATCCTAAAGCACCGAAAATTCCTGTTATTAAAGAGGTTAAAATTACCAAGAAGAAACAAATAGTTAATATTGGCGAACTTTACATGGCTGACGATTAAACATGAAAATAAAAATTCCATTATATATACTTTTTTTCAGCTGCATCGCCTTAGGTTTTTCTCAAGGTAAAAAAGTTATTCGCAAAAACAACATTCGTATGCACATTGAGTATGTAAAAGAAGGCGAAGCCACCTATAAATCCGAACAAATTTCTTATGATTCGAACGGAAATCCCTTAGAAATTATCAAATACAACAAAGACGGCAGCATTCGAAAAAAACTGACTTATAAATACGACAAAAACAAAAATCCTACGGAAGAATCTGTTTATGAAAACACCAAATTAATACAGAAGAAAACGTATGTCTATAATTCATTCGATGAAAAAGTATCAGAAATAACTTATGACGGAGAGGGAAAAATAACCGAAAAAGAAGAATTTTCATATAACAATAAAGGATTGCGATCCGAAAAAAAAACATTTGATAAAAACGGAAGATTAATAGAAGTCCGAACGTATCATTACTTTACAAAAAAACCGGATGAGAAGTAAGGATTTCAAAATAGAATTAGAAAACATATTGCCATTTTTTTCCCCCATTGATTTGGAAGAAACGGAAAAAATCAGCTTAATGAATCGTGTAGATACCAAATATTTTTTTTCTATAAAAAATTTACCCGACCTTTTAAATTTATGCAAAAAGAACTATCGTGCACTTGAAATTTCCGGATTCAAAAACCATCCGTACGACTCTCTGTATTTTGATACAAAAGATTACGCATTATATCACGATCATCATCGTGCCAAACTGAACCGACATAAAATCCGCGTAAGAACCTATATCAACGGGGGAAAAAAGTCATTTCTGGAAATAAAATTCAAAAACAATAAAGAAAAAACTTTTAAAAAAAGAATTTCGGCAACGCCATTGGAAGAAACAAATTATTTTTTCACCGAAGCACAATCATCATTCATTGCTCAGCAAACACCACTAAAGGCAAATGAAATCAAACCAAGTTTGAAGGTTAAATACAACCGAATCACTTTGGTTAACCTGAAAATGAACGAAAGAGTTACCATCGATACGGATTTGACTTTTTCAATGGGGGATAAGTTCATTTGTTTAGATAATTTGGTGATTGCCGAGGTGAAAAGGAATTCTCTGGCCGAGAAAACGGAAATCATGGATCATTTTAAAAAACTGCGAATCCAGGAAGGCGGGCTCAGTAAATATTGTACGGGCATGGCCTTGATATACGACGATTTAAAGAAAAATAATTTCAAAGAAAAACTACGCGCCATACTTAAAATCAATCAACAATGACACATTTGTTAATTCTTTTGCAAACAGCCGGTGATACGCTGACAGAACTTTCAACTAATGTCGGAGATATGTCCGATGCTGTTGTCAAGTCCTCGTCGGGATGGTTCAATAAAATTTCAATAAAATTTTTCATACGGCTTTTTATTGATTTGCTTTCTTTGATGATTTTAATTCGAGGCATTTATTTTGTTAAATACAAGAATAAAGCTTTTTTTCTTCCTTTTGTGGTTTTTAATGTGATTATATTTCTAATAACCTTTTTGTTGAACAAAGTTGACCTGTCATTGGGGGCGGCCTTCGGACTGTTTGCCATTTTCGGCATCATGCGCTACCGGTCGGAAGACATTTCCATCAAAAACCTGACATATTTATTTATTGTGATTGCCATCGGGCTTTTATCGGCCATAGCCAAAGGCAGTTGGGAAGAAATAACCCTGTATAACTTAATTGTGTTGGGTGTGGTTTTCTTTATGGAGTCGCCCTTACTATGGAAATCCGAAACGTCAAAGCTTGTTATTTATGACAACCTTCACAACCTTAAACCCGAAAATAAACACCTGTTTAAGGAAGACATGAAAAACCGTCTTGGATATACCATCAAAAAATATGAAATCGAGCGAATTGATTTATTGAGAGATGCGGCTTACATCAGGGTTTTCTATGAAGAAGAATAGCTTATCTCAATATAAACAACCTCTCGGCATCTAATCGGATAAAAATAAAGAGCAAAATCGTAAAGCCCCATAAGGAAGAACCTCCATAACTAAAAAACGGTAAAGGAATACCTATGACCGGCATAATACCCAAAGCCATTCCTACATTTATAACCAGATGCATAAAAAATATGCATGCCACACCATAGCCGTAAATCCTGGAAAAAGCCGAGCGTTGTCGTTCAGCCAAAAAAACAAGACGAATAATTAAAAAAACATAAAGTAAAACCAATGTGGCTGAGCCCCAAAATCCCCATTCCTCTCCCACCGTACAAAATATAAAATCGGTTTCCTGCTCCGGCACAAAATCGTATTTTGTTTGTGTTCCTTTTAAATATCCTTTTCCCCAAAATCCGCCCGAGCCAATGGCTATTTTAGATTGATTAACGTTATACCCCACGCCTTTTAAATCGGTGCTTCTTCCCAACAGCACTTCAATTCTGTTTTTTTGATGCGGTTCCAGCTTGTCGTACACTTTTTGTACGGTAAAACTTAAAACAATCAGGCCTGCCCAAATCATGGATGAATACAATATTCTGATTGGCATTTTTGCCGGAAAAATCATAAAAAAAATCAAAGGAGGAATTCCCATCAGCAGGGCTAAAAGTATTTTGGACGTAATCGCTATTGAAACAAAAAAAACCAAAATAGCCAAAAACCCCACCACCAATGTCCACGAAGGCGCTCCCTCCCGATAAAACAACAACATGATGGCAAAATAGGTTAATGCAACTCCGGTTTCATTTTGAAAAAACTTAACTAATACGAATGGAATAAAAACAAAAAGAGAACTAATGATTAGAGATTTCCATTTTATCCAGAAGGTTCGAATAAATCCTCTGTTGGACCGCATATGGATGGGTATGGGATTTTCACTAAGATATTTGCTTATGGCAAGAAGAATGGAAAATTTCATGAATTCCGACGGCTGAATACCCATACCGCCAATTCTAAACCAGGAGTGAGAACCCTTAATGTCTTTTCCGAGAAAGATTACCGCAACGTTGATTAACAACATCAGAAAATAAAGAAGATATGAGAAAGAAGTAAAAACAGCCGTATCCATCAACATAATGGAAAAAGCGATGATGCCTGCTCCCACTATCCATAAAAATTGTTTACCGTATTTTTGTGATACGTCGAAAATCAAAGGATGGGACTCATTATAAACCGCGGCATATACATTCAACCATCCCAAAATAACAAATATCACATAAAGATAAATCATTATCCTGTCTGAATTTTCCCAAGTATTTCTTTGAAACCTGCCGGTACTCATGGGGTGGTTTTTTCAGATGCAATCAAATTGGCTTCCAAAATTCTTTTTTCCAGTTCCGGACGGTCTGTTTTTCCTTTGAGGTATTTTTCAATCATAAGGGTTACGATGGGGGCGCTCCAAACACCGCCAAAACCGGCATTTTCTACCAAACAAGCGATGGCAATTTTAGGATTTTCTTTGGGAGCAAAAGCCATGAATACCGCATGGTCTTTTCCATGTGGGTTCTGAGCCGTTCCGGTTTTACCGCAAATGGTAATATCTCTTACTCGTGAGGTATAGGCCGTTCCCGACTCCAAACATTTCTGCATCCCTTCAATGACAATATTGTAATAATTCGTGTCGGTAACGGCCACATAATTTTTTCGCAAAAAAGCCGAGTCGGGTATATTTTTCTCATTCCCTATACCCCTTATGCAATGGGGAATATAGTAATATCCCTTATTGGCTATAATGGCCACCACATTAGCCATTTGCAGGGGAACCAATGTCAGTTCCGCCTGGCCAATTCCTAATGATACAATCGTGTTGCTCCTCCAACCGTTTTTCCCAAAAACCCGATCATAATATTTCTCGCTGGGCACATTTCCGGGTTTATCATAGGGTAAATCGGTGCCCAAACTCCTTCCGGGACCAAAGCTCATTACCATGTCTCTCCAATGATTGTATCCATCTTTAAACGTCTTGAATTTCCTTTGATCAACGATGGACCTGAATACATAACTGTAGTATGAATTACACGAGTGTGCAATGGATCCGGGCAAGTCCACCGGCGGATGTCGGTGGCATTTGGGTTTTCCTCCCATGGGCGGATAACCCATGGCACAGGGATATGAAGTATTACGAAACAGGACCTTTTCATGCTGACCTATTAAGGCATCAATGAGTTTGAAAACCGAACCGGGCGGATACATGGCTTGTAACGCGCGATTAAAAAGCGGACGATTGATACTGTCGGCATAAAGCATGGCGAAATTTTTTGCACGCGTCCTTCCTCCTACCAACAAATTCGGGTCATAGGTGGGACTGCTGATGAGGCACAATATTTCACCGGTGGATGGCTCTATGGCAACAATGGCTCCTCGTTTATTTTGCATCAATTTCTCTCCATATTCCTGCAAATCCGCATCAATAGTACAATAAAGCGGCTTGCCCGGGATAGCCAAGGTGTCGTAAAGTCCGTTCATATACCTTCCCACCATGCGGTTGTGTACGTCGGTGATGGCAATCTGTACGCCTTTGACTCCTCTTAGCGCATCCTCATAACTTTTCTCAATGCCGCTGACTCCAATGTAATCTCCCTCTCTGTAATACGGATCCTGTAATGCTTTTTGCTTGCTCACCTCACCCACATACCCCAACAAATGCGCTGCAATCGGACGCGGATATTTTCTGACCGAACGCTTTTGAACAAAAAATCCGTTAAACCTATACATCTTCTCCTGGAGTGAAACATATATCTCCGGCGTGAGTTGTTTTTCAAATATACTTTCCTTCCTGGGTGAATTAGGGTGCTGACTTGCTTTTTTAATCCTTCGTAAGAATTCATCTTTATTAATTTGAAGAATTTTACAAAGAGCAAGCGTATCGCAGTTTTTAACTTCAATCGGAATGACCATTAAATCAAACGAGGGTTCATTATAAACCAACAATTTGTTGTTTCTGTCATATATGTAACCGCGTAAAGGATATTCGGTAATCTTACGTAAAGCATTACTAAACGCCATGTACTTATATCGTTCGTCCAGAACCTGGAGGTAAAACAAACGAACAATCAGGATTAAGCCGGCCAAACCAAACAGAATGATAAAATGCCATTTTCTGTAAGCATAGTATGTTCCCTGTTGGTTCATGCTTCCTCTAACCGGCGAATGAATAATTTTTTAAATAAATATATGAAAATAACCCCCGTAAAGGTTGATACGATTCCCCGAAAAATACTTGCAGGAATAAGATCTATTCGGAATGCCTCTAATATGAATAAGAAAAGATGGTGAACAAGCAACATCAATGAGAGATAAAACCAATATTCCCGCTCTCCGAAAAAATTTTCGTTGATTTTGCTGAAATCATCAAATCCTTTCCGGGGAGCAAAATAATTTAGCAAAAAAGGCCTGAAAAACATCATCGTGGTGCAAGCGGATGCATGAACAGCCGTTGTGTTATAAAAAAAATCCATAACAAGTCCCGTTAAAAACCCAATAACAAGTCCCGCATTTTTATTTAAAGTGGGATGTAAAACTATTAACGGATAGGGATATATAAATATAATAACCCATGTACTTAAGTATAAATTCCTGAATAAAAAAGTTTGAATGATAAAAAAAACTAAAAACATTCTTATATATGACCCGAATCGATTCATTCCCGGTTGTTTGTTTTTAAAGAATATGCTTTAAGGGAGTCGGCTTCTCTTAAGTAATTATTTTTAACCACATAAACCTGATGCAATTTTCCCCACTCCGTACTGAGACGGATGCGTGCCGTTAAAAAGGGTTCATTTTGTTTTCTTTCTATGGTTTCAATAACCCCCACCGGAATGCCTTCAGGAAAAACCCCCGATAATTTACCCGTTACAACCGTGTCGCCACGAACAGCTTTCGTATGATTAGGCAAGTCGGTAAGTTCGGCGTAATAAGGACTTGAACCGTCCCATTGAAGCATGCCGTAAATACCGTTTTTTTTAATCTCACAATTAACTTTAAATTTTAAGTGTAAGACCGACATAACCAAAGAAAAATTATCGGAAACATCCTGGATAATACCCACTATGCCCGAATGCGAAAAAACCCCCATATCCTTTTCAAAACCATGATTTTTGCCGCCGGTGATGGTAATGTAATTGTTTTGATATTGACGCGTTACATCTACCACGTCCGATACGTAATACTCAAAATGAACTTTACTTTTTGATGTTCTTAAGGATTGGGCGTTATTCGGAAATTCCGGCGCTTTAAAAGCACATTGCATTTTGCTCAGATACGAATTGGAAATACTTCTGTTAATATCATCGAGCATAAAATACCTAAGCCCTTTCATTCTGATGCCGAAATAATCGGCAATGATTTTTTCCGTTGTGTTCCAAAGCACACTGCTTTGATAGGTATTACTCCGGTAGATAAGATAGCCCGATAAGAACTGAATAAAAATAAATAAAAAATAAAAATTATTCTTTAATATAAAACGAAGAAGGTTTCTCACGCTTCACGTTTTAGCGCTCTAAGAATGGGAACTTATGGATGTTTTTGAGGGCGATGCCCGTTCCGCGAGCCACTGCCCTTAGGGGGTCTTCGCACACATGTACCTTCAGCTTAGTTTTCATCGCTATTCGTTTGTCCAGCCCTCGCAACAATGAACCTCCGCCGGCCATGAAAATTCCTTTACGATATATGTCGGCGGCCAATTCCGGCGGTGTCATTTCCAGTGCATTCAAGATGGCTTCTTCAATTTTTGCTATGGACTTATCCAAACAAAATACAATTTCCATGTGATTAACCAGAACTTCTTTGGGAATACCGCTCATTAAATCACGTCCCTGTACGGGAAATTCCATAGGTGGATTTTCTATTTCCGAAATGGCAGCGCCCACTTCGATTTTGATTCTTTCTGCCGTTCGCTCGCCAATCAGAATATTGTGCTGACGGCGCATGTATTCCTCGATATTGGCATTGAAATCATCTCCGGCAATACGAATGGATTTATCGCAAACTATTCCGCCTAGGGCAATAACGGCAATTTCGGAAGTGCCGCCACCTATATCAATAATCATGTTACCCTCCGGTTCTTCCACATCAATTCCCATTCCAATGGCTGCCGCCATGGGTTCGTGAATTAAGTATACTTCTTTTGCACCGGCATGTTCTGCACTATCACGAACGGCTCGTTTTTCCACCTCAGTAATGCCGCTGGGGATACATATGACCATACGTATCGAAGGTCTGAAAAACCTATTACCCAGATTAATCATTTTGATAAACTGCTTTATCATTTCCTCGGCAGCCTGAAAGTCGGCAATTACGCCGTCTTTCAATGGACGTATGGTTTTTATGTTTTCATGTGTTTTGCCGTGCATCATTTGGGCCTGTCTTCCAACGGCAATCACTTTATTGGTGGCACGATCAATGGCCACAATGCTGGGTTCATCCACTACCACTTTGTCGTTGCAAATAATGATGGTATTTGCCGTTCCTAGGTCTATGGCAATATCCACCGAAAACATATCAAACAATCCTAACATAATTTTTTATTTTTTAATTTTTACTTTTTTTATTTATTAATGCCTGAAATGGCGGATGCCGGTAAAAACCATGGCCATGCCGCTTTTATTGCAATAGTCGATGCTCTCTTTATCTCGTATGGAACCTCCGGGTTGAATCACAGCCCTAATACCTTCTTTATGTGCAATTTCCACGCAATCAGGAAAAGGGAAGAAAGCATCGCTGGCCATAACGGCCCCGCTCAAATCAAATCCAAATTTTTTGGCTTTTTCAACGGCTTGTAGCAAGGCATCCACTCTGGACGTCTGTCCGGTTCCAATCCCAAGCAACATTTGGTTTTTAGCCAAAACTATCGTATTGGATTTGGTGTGTTTGGCAATGATTTGCGCAAAAATCAAATCGCGTATTTCATTATCGGTCGGAGCTTTTTCCGTCACTTGTTTTAATGACTCCCGAGTGGCAACCACCGAGTCGCGATCCTGAATCAAAAGCCCGTTAAGAGCAGAACGATAAAGGGTTCCGGGCATGATCGTATTCTTAATTCTGAGAATTATTCTGTTGGGTTTGGACTTTAATATATTGAAGGCTTCATCCGTATATGAAGGCGCCGCCAGTATTTCAAAAAAAATGGAATTTATTTTTTCAGCCAGTTCTTTATTTACTTCTTTATTGACACAAATGATCCCGCCAAATGCAGACACCGGATCGGCCGACAAGGCCTTATCCCAGGCCTCATTGGGGGTCTCGCTCAAGGAAACGCCGCACGGATTGTTGTGCTTGATGATGACACAGGAGGCTTTGCTTTGACCAAGATCAAACGACAAACCCAAAGCGGCATCCAAATCCAAAATATTATTATAGGACAACTCCTTGCCGCCGAGTTTTTCAAATACAGAATGAATATCACCCTTAAAGTACCCTTTTTGGTGGGGGTTTTCTCCATAACGCAAAACCCATTCATCCTTCTTCCCCGACAACCAGCCGTGAATAAGGGCGTCATAAGACGAGCTCACCTCAAAAGCACGGGCTGCCAGGGTTTTCCTTAGGTTAATGTCCGTGCTTCCCTTCATGGTTTCGATGATGCTTTTCAATATGGGGTATTCGTTTTGGGAAGGCACAACCACTACATCGTAAAAATTTTTGGCGGCAGCTCGTATCAGCGAAATGCCTCCAATGTCAATTTTCTCTATAAGATCCTTTTCCTTCGGATCATCCATTTTCAGGGTTTGTTCAAAGGGGTATAAGTCCACCACCACCAAATCAATGTCGGGTATGCCGTGCTTTTCTTTTTCATTTTGATCCTCGGGGTAATCTCTTCGGTTCAAGATACCCCCCATAACCGCCGGATGCAAGGTTTTTACCCTACCGCCAAAAACTTCCGGGAATTGGGTTACGGAACTAACGTCCGCAACGGGTATGCCCAAATTTCTGATAAAATCAGCCGTACCCCCGGTTGAAAGAATTTCAACCGAAAGGCTGTGTAATCCGCGCAGAATCGCCTCCAGCCCCTCCTTGTGATAAACCGATATTAAAGCTCTTTTGATTTTTTTTTCACTCATCTTGCTCCTAACAAAATTACGGGTTCGGCAAAGTATTTTTACGGGATGTTAATAAAAGTTTAATTCTTTTAAAGATTTCAAAACGACCGAAATAAAAGGCAATTTATTATATTTTAGTTGAATTTTTTTATTTTTATTATTTCGGATTGTGTCAAATGTGTTCAGAAAATTCTTTCAGGCTTCTGAAAGTAAAATCCACATGAATGTTTTGGGGGTAACTGTTGCCGATAAAAACGGTTTTCATGCCGCATTTTTTTCCAAATTCCATGTCGCTTTCGCTGTCGCCCACCATTATGGATTTTTCAAAATCAATATCGGGAAAATCTTCTCTGGCTTTCAAGGCCATGCCCGTATGGGGTTTTCGCATCGGATGATTTTCTTCCGCTCTGTAGGGGGAAAAATATACGGCGTCTATTTTTCCTCCGATCTTTTCGATTTCCGACAACATAAACTGATGTACTTTGTGCAAATCGTGCTCCGACATGATTCCTTTACCAACGCCTTGTTGATTGGTAACCACAATTATTCTGGCAAAAATTTTATTGAGGATAGGCACACTCTCCCTAACGCCTTCCAGAAATTCAAATTCATGGACGTTTTTGACATAATCTCCGGGCAGACGTTTGTTGATAACACCATCCCGGTCCAGAAACAAGGTCCAATTTTTATGAATGTTCAGAATGTGGGATAATTTTTTTTGCTCGCTCATAATCTTCAGGTATTCCGATGTCTATAAAATCCCCAACCATGGGTATTCCGAACAAATCTCCCGCACGGGCCATGTTTGGCAACACATCCCTTTCCAGACTAAATGCTTCGTCGGCAGGAAAATAACGAAGCAATTCGGATCTGTTAAAAAAATAAACTCCCGCATTCATCCAGTCGGAATTGCTTACTTCGTTCTTCTCATAGAAGCCGGTTACTCTGAATTTATCATCAACCGCCACGCTTCCATACCGGTTTTTATTCCATTCTTTTCGGATGGCCAGTGAACAAGGGTTTTGTGCTGTTTTTTTCAGGAAAACAGCATAATTCATGGCAAACCAAGTGTCACCGTTTAATACTAAGAAATTATCATCTGAAAAATAATTTAAAGCGTTTTTTAACGCTCCTCCCGTTCCCAAAGGCTTTTCCTCGGGGGCATAAATGATTTTACTATTTCCAAAATTCAAGCCAAAGTGGCGGATAATGCTCTCTTTTTTATAACCGACCGATAAAATAAATCTATTAATGCCGTAATCTGATACATACTTTATAAGATGCTCCAAAAAAGGCCTGTTATTAACCGGTGCCATGGGTTTGGGCACATCGGAAATAACATTTTTTAGCCGGGTTCCCATCCCTCCTGCCAATATTAAGGCGGGAATATTCATGAACGGGGGAAGAGTTGTTTTTCTACTTCCTCGCAAATGCTGTGACCTATTATCATATGACATTCCTGAATGCGAGGTGTATTATCAGAAGGCACTCCTATCCAATAATCACATGCGTCTTTCATTTTTCCTCCTCCAAGCCCGGTAAATGCCGCCGTTATCATGCCCATGCTTCGGGCTTCGGCCAATGCTTTCAGTACGTTTGAACTGTTTCCGCTTGTGCTCAGACCAATCAGCACATCTCCTTTTTTTCCCATGGCCTTCACAAGGCGTGAAAAAACCTCATCGTAACTGTAGTCGTTAGCCACTGCGGTTAAATAGGAAGTGTTTACATGAAGAGCTTCGGCAAACAAGGGAGGGCGGTCGTAGTAGTAGCGTCCGCTTAATTCAGCCGCCAAATGTTGGGCATCAGCCGCGCTGCCACCGTTACCGCAAAACAACACTTTGTTTCCGTTTTTATACGCATGCACAATGCTTAGCGTTAAATCCTGTATGGTTTTCAGTATCAAAGGATTCTGCAAAACGGATTGTTTGGCGGCAATGGAATCGGTTAAATTTTTAACAAGCGTGTTCATTTGTTTGTTTCGTTTTTTTCATAGGAATCAAGAATTTCTTTCACAAGCGGATGACGAACCACATCTTCCTTACCCAGATGTATAAAGTCAATTCCTTTAATTTTTTTAAGAATCCGCATGGCCTGAACAAGTCCGCTGGGCTGACGATTCGGAAGGTCAATTTGCGTTATATCGCCGGTTATAATGAATTTGGCATTATTTCCCATTCGGGTCAAAAACATTTTCATTTGCGATTCGGTGGTGTTTTGGGCTTCATCTAAGATAACGAATGCCTGATCGAGGGTTCGCCCGCGCATAAAAGCCAGCGGTGCAATTTGTATGGTACGGGCTTCAATGAGCTGATTGAGTTTTTCTGCCGGAATCATGTCATACAGAGCATCATATAAAGGTTGCATGTAAGGATCCAGTTTTTCCTTCATATCGCCCGGTAAAAATCCAAGATTTTCGCCCGCTTCCACGGCCGGCCTTGTAAGTATGATGCGCTTAACCTCTTTGTTTTTCCATGCACGAACCGCCAGTGCAACTGCGGTATACGTTTTTCCGGTTCCGGCAGGACCCACGGCAAACAATACGTCGTTCGAAGCAAGAGAATTAATCATTTTGCGTTGACCGGGAGTGCGGGCTCTGATCATAGAACCACTGACTCCGAAAAGTATAATGTCATTCGGGTTGTTCTTTTCATTTTTTTGCAAAACGGATTGTTTGATGTTAACAGAAAAGGCTTCATTTTGAAGGTACCGGTCGATTACCGGAATGCTTAATATACCCTCGCGGTAAAACGCATCGATTAATTTATTCAGCGTTCTTTCAAACTGGACTATTTCTGCGTCCTCGCCCATAACTTTGATGGTATCTCCGCGAGCCACAAGGCGAACTTTAGGAAAATATTGCTGAATGTGCTTTAATTTCTCGTCATTAACACCCAAAATCTCTATGGGTTCAATGTGTTTGATAAGAATATTTTTTTCCGCCAACCTTGTTTGTTATTTTGTTGGAACAAATTTAAAAATATTCATCCAATCCCGCGAATTAAAAGGTAATTTTGAGCGGTGACTTCCATTGCCTGGATATCTGACTTATCCCCCCATAGTCCTGAGAAAGCTGCTTTATGGTTCACCTTTAAAGATCTCTTTCCCGAACATGATTTGATTGATTTAGCATCAGCGGCAGATCCCTTTAATATGAAACAAGCGGCCTATCTGGTCTTGTCTCTCATGAAAAACATGCCGAGGGGTTCATTTATCTTATGCGGCATCAAAAACAATGCCATTTTAAGCCACAAAAACATCCAGGGTCCGACGGTCGACAACACCCGACATTTATGGTTCGTCATTAATGACATCCACCTTATTACTCCAGATAATGGATTGGTAGGCTTATTGGATGAGTCATTCCTGGAACCTGCCCGCCCCTTGTTTTACGAAAGCGCAAATCAAAATGTTTTTTTTCTTAAAAATATTTACCCCCGAGCGGTTGAAAAAATACTTTCCGGTAAAACCGACGAGTTCGGATCGCCCGTAGCCGATTACTACAAGGGGCGCTTGTTGGGTGCCTATAAGCAAGGCAACATGATTACCGCCCGTCTTTTTCTACAGGACCATTACGGAAATCTTATTTTTAACTTGAAAAAGAAAGATTTTTTGGAATGGACCAAAGGCCATTCATTTGAAATTTTATTGCCGTCCAAAACCGGGCCTTCCGTTATCCATTCCGACTATGAAGACGTGCCTCCCGGTAATATATTCGCTTTATTTAATGATTTGGATTACCTGGAAATAGGCATTAACGGCGACAATTTATATCAAAAAATGTTTTCCGATAAATTCTTTGCCCAACATGACTATGAACTTAAAATTCATCTAAAATGATTAAACGAATTGTTTGCATGGAAATACATCCTGATCGCACAACAGAGGTTGAAAAAATTCTGAGCGAAAATTTTCATAAAATTAAATCCTTCAACGGCTGTTTGCATTTGGAGATATTACGTGACAAAAACGAGCCGAATCGCTTTTTTTCATACAGCGAATGGAGGAGTATTGATGATCTGGAAAACTACAGATCTTCGGAGTTTTTTGGAGTTTTTTGGAGGCAACTCAGAAAAAACTTTCAGGCTAAAGCAAAGGCCTGGACTTTAGAGTCCGTTTTATTATAATCTGAATGAAAATCGATTTTTTAAAAAAAGACAAATTTTGTAATGTCCGTTCAGGCGAAACCCGATTTGGCGAAGCTGCCTATTGGATCGATAATAAAAATTCCTTTGAAAATTTTCTTACAAACCCCGACATACCCTTTTGCGTGGTGGGTATTCCGGAAGATATTGGTGTAAGGGCCAATTTCGGCCGGGCCGGGGCTTGGTCTGCTTTTGAACCATCACTGCAAACTTTATGCAATACGCAAAAAAACCCATACTTAGACCCCTCCCTTTGCGCTCTTGGCATTCAGGTTCATACGGAAGACCTGATGAATGAAGCAAAAATTACCGCCGATGTAAACCAATTACGATTTTTGGTTAAAAAACTGGATGAACGCGTAGAGCATCTTATTAAGTTGTTATTTTCCCATCACAAAGTTCCCATTATAATCGGCGGGGGTCATAATAACGCGCTGCCAATTTTGCGAGCATTTAACAGCTCCATTAAACAAAAAATTTCCGTTCTGAACATCGACGCTCATGCCGATTTAAGATACACTAATGAAGGCCGGCACAGCGGCAACAGTTTTTCTTTCGCACTTGAAGAAGGCCTGTTAGAGAAATATTTTGTGTTGGGATACCATGAAAATTATCTTCCGGATTATATTTTTCAACTTTTTTTAGAAAAAGGAGAAATTTTAGGCGGTATTTCATTTGAAGAACTAAAAATAAAAAACTCAAATTCAATATCCGTATATGTTGAGAAATTTTTAAACGTTTTCAAAAGCCCATGCGGACTTGAACTGGACATGGACAGCATTATTCATGTTCCCAGCAGCGCCCGAACCAGTTCCGGAATAAGCCCGGAAGAAGCAAGGCAATGCATTTATCGTTTTTCCATGCACTGCAAACCGCATTACTTCCATATATGCGAAGCCGCGCCGGTGTTGGCACACCGAAATGCAGATAACAGGACGGGAAAATTAATTTCCTTCCTGATTACCGATTTTATAAAAGGATATTTAAATTAAAGATCGTCGAAGCTTACATCTTGTTCGCTTGAAGACTCGGGGAGTTCGGGAGAATTCTCCTGGATGAATTTCGTGGCTTCATCATATCCTTCAAGGAACTTTTCAAAATCTTCGCGATAAAGGAAAATTTTGTGTTTTTCATAATAAAACTTCCCTTCATGATCCATCTTTTTCTTACTTTCCGTGATGGTTAAATATAAAGCACCCGATTTTGTGCTTTTCACGTCAAAAAAGTAAGTTCTTTTACCGGCCTTAACAGGTTTTGAAAACAACTCCTGCTTTTCTTTTCCGTTTTCCTCACTCATAGTTTGCGATTTCGATGTAAATTTTGTTATTTCGTTTTAATTATTTTACAATGTTAATAATTTTTTAAACAATTTTTTTTCCGAAGTAGAGGGTGGCTATTCCTCCCGTAAGCGGAATAAACTCCGTTTGGTTAAATCCGGATTGCATCATAAGTTTCGTAAACTTTTCTCCATAAGGAAAAGCGTTTACGCTTTCAGGTAAATACATATATGCCCGAGGATTGCCCGAAAATAATTTTCCCCATAAGGGCAGAATTCTGTTAAAATAAAATTGGTAGATGGCACGGAAGAAGGTGTTTTGGGGGATAGAAAACTCTAAAACCATCAAAACTCCGTTAGGCTTTAATAAATCATACATTTTTTTTAATCCAAGCAGCGGATCTTCAAAATTTCTGACTCCAAAAGCAACAGTTATGCCATCAAAGCCTTCATCATCCGTAAAATCAAGAATATCCGAATGAATAAGCCGAATATTACGGATGTTTTTTTTTAAAAGTTTTTTTCTGCCGAAATCAAGCATGTTTTTACTGATATCAAGCCCAATGATTTCTTTGGGTTTTAATTTTAAACAGGCCAAGGCTAAATCGGCCGTTCCGGTGGCCACGTCGAGCAAACGGGGATTGATGCTTATTCTTTTTTTGAGTTGATGAACGGCTTTTTTACGCCAATAAATGTCAATGCCCAATGAAAGAAAACGATTCAGAAAATCATAACGCGGAGAAATTTCATCAAACATTTCCTCCACCTCTTCTCTTTTAGATTTTCCGGTGCCGTAAGGCAAAACCTTATTCATTATTTTACAAAATCCAATTCCAGCGCTTCTTTAAGAAGCCGCTCTTTATTAACAGGCGCAACGCCAACTTGTTCACAAACCATGCCTCCGGCCAAATTTGAAAGCGCAGCAATAAGGACATCGTTACATTCCAATGCCCTGCAAGCGGCGGCAACACTTATAACCGTATCTCCGGCACCGCTAACGTCTGCCACATTTCGAATATGTGCAGGAATATGTTCCTTTGTTTTACGGCTGTTAACTATAATTCCCTTCTCTGCCAAGGTTACCAACACACACTCCATTTTCTGTCGAACCCGATAACTGCTGACGGCTCTTTGTAAATCCTTTATGGATAATTCTCCGTCCAATTTCAGACCATCTCGTAATTCTTTAAGATTAGGCTTAAATAATTGAACGCCCTTGTAAGCATTAAAGTTTTTCTTTTTAGGATCAACACAAACGGGTATGGAATATGATTTACACAATTCAACAACACGTTGAATGAGTTTGGGTGTAATTAAGCCCTTGTTATAATCTTCAAAGATAACAGCATGTATTTTTTCATGTTTGAGAATATACTGAATGATGGTAAGCAATTGACTTGTTTCGGAAGTATTAATATCCTGCTCCATTTCTTCATCCACGCGTATGAGTTGATGCTGATTCCCGATGATGCGGGTTTTTACGGTAGTAATCCTGTCACGACTTTTCAGGATTCCTTTTTGTGAGAGTTTTTGTTTACGTAATAATTCCAGAAATTCCTGACCTTCATAATCAACGCCTATTACGGAACAAAGAATGGGATGAACGCCCAGTGCCTGAAGATTTAAAGCCACATTGGCGGCACCGCCAAGGCGTCGTTCTTTTTTCTCAACCGAAACAACCGGAACCGGAGCTTCCGGCGACAATCGATTAACCCTTCCCCACACATAACTGTCAACCATCACATCCCCCACCACCAATATATTCAAGTGATCGAAGGAGCGGAAAATTTCTCTGATTTGTTCCTTTTTAACAGAAAATTTTTTCATTCTAATTCACCTAAGGCGTTTTCTATTCTTCGAATGGCTTCCATAAGAATTTTATCGGAGGTTGCATACGAAAGCCGAATATAACGATCGTCTCCGAAAGCTGCTCCGGGAACAACCGATACATGTGCTTTTTCTAAAAGATATAAGCTTAGATCGGTTCCGTTTTTTATATGATAATTGCCTGATTTTTTGTTAAAATAATACTCCACTTGAGGGAAAACATAAAATGCGCCTTGTGGCACGTTCGTTTTGAGTCCGGGAATTTTTTTTAATCCACCCAACACCAAATCCCTGCGGCGTAGAAATGCGAGGCGCATGGGCTCTATATATGTAGCCACGTCCAGTTCCATGGCCTTGTGCATGGCTTTTTGGGTAATGCTGCAAGTGGCGGATGTAAACTGTCCTTGCATTTTATCACACGCTTTAGCCAGCCACTCCGGACCTGCCATTATGCCTCCCCTCCATCCCGTCATGGCAAAACCTTTCGATACGCCGTTGATGGTGATCACTCTGTCGTAAATTTTATTAAATGCGGCAAAGCTGTGATGTTTTTCCGTAAAATGAATGTGTTCATATATTTCATCGCTTAATAAATACAACTCATCGTGCCTGGAGATAACCTCGGCTATGGCTTTCATTTCTTCATAAGAATAAACACTACCGGTAGGATTACAAGGCGTGCTGAGCATAACAAGCCTGGATTTTGAAGTAATGGATTTTTCCAATTGATCCGGTGTGATTTTGAAATCGTTGTCAAATCTTCCCTCCACAAACACGGGTACGCCGCCGGCTAACCTGATGATTTCCACATAACTGACCCAATAAGGAGTTGGCACAATCACTTCGTCGCCCGGATTTATCAAACATAAAACAGCATTGGCAATACTTTGCTTGGCGCCGGTTGAAACCACAATTTGTTCCGGTGAATAGTCAATTCCATTATCGCGTTTGAACTTGTTTGAAATGGCCTGACGAAGTTCCAAATATCCGGACACATGCGTATAAAAAGAAAAATTATCGTCAATGGCTTTTTTGGCAAACTCTTTAATCGGTTGCGGGGTGGGGAAATCCGGCTCGCCTAAACTTAAACTGATTATATCAATGCCGCGAGCCTTTAACTCCCTGCTTTTACGAGCCATGGCAATAGTTTGCGACTCGGAAACGGATTTAATGCGGTCGGACAAGTACATGGAAAGCAATAATAAGGATTTTAAGGCAAATTAAAGTTGTTTAGTGAACAAAAAATAAAACGATTTGGTGGAGCATATCGGAGTCGAACCGATGACC